>VFQM010000518.1_pt1 | contig 42148 bp, 33 predicted proteins | sample 3512391 | NCBI WGS metagenome assembly VFQM01 (sample SAMN10412369, study PRJNA504923) | tailings metagenome | isolation source: Replicate 1 from Balatoc abandoned mine | place: Philippines
TCAAAGTACATTTACCTTATTTTTTTTCTAGGACGGGTCAGCATGACCGCCAACGACTGGCTAAATACAATTGAATATATTTTCAATATCCCGAGCCCACCGATGTGCATATAGCCACTAATATCGGTAGGTTTTGTGCAATTATCCAAATCTCTCTCAAGGGCTTTGGCTCAGGCTACAGAATAATTAAGCGTTAATAATCAAAATCTTTAATCGACAAATGCGAGAACCGCATTATAAGGTATCATGAGTTTATTCAAAAAAATGTAGTATGTAAAGGTACAATTACAGGTCAAGTACTTCCACCTCTACGCGTATGTTCTTCTTGGCGTTAGCATCATGCTTATCAAAGAGTGGCTTCTTACCTCCCCAGGCTTTTACCTCTACACGCGAAGGCTCCACCCCATTGGCTGCCAGGTAGTCGCGTATCACTTCAGCCCTGCTCTCCGATAATTCTTTAGAACTGCCCTTGCTCGTTTTTACATCTTGCGTAAGCGAAAAAAAGTTTTGGCTCTCTCCCACCCTGATGATCTTACCATGATAGCTACCATTGGTGTGCCCATGTAAGCGTATGCGTACTGCCGGATTTTCTTTCATCATCACCAGCAATTCGTTTAACTCAAAACGCGATTCGGGCAAAAATACTGCAGCATCATTGTAAAAGTAAACATTATATAAAGTATGTATCTCTCCTTTTACATAACGTACCAAAGGAAATTTCACAATGAGTGAGGTGCCCATGTCTTCCATAAAGGCAGCAGTAGAATCAGTATAAGGTTTAGTAAAATCAAGTTCATGCTGCACTTTTCTGTAACCAAAAGCTTCGCACATCAGGGTAATCTTCCTCGATTTACTCTTAGGATCAGGTAACATCAGGTAAGTATTGCCCTCTACTTCTTTCAGTAAGCGCCCACGTTCTGTATCAATCACGCGTACCTTACCGGCCACTACCCTGTCGTTGGCCTCGTTATAAAGACTTAGAAAAACTTCTGTCTGATCAAGCGATGGATTAGCGAAAAACTGAATCTCCTCCTCTGTATCTGTGTCAGGTGTTTCTGCCTCTTGTGCTTCAATATGCGTTACACTTGTTTCCTTTGTTGTACTGGTACCATCGGTTGTGCTCAACACCCTTGCGTGCTCACCCCAGCGTACCCAGGCATCGGTAAAGCGCTGATCTTGCCTTAGTAATTTAACCTGCTCGAGGCAAGCCTCCATACTCAAATTCTTATCAACATAAACGTAATAAAGTTTACGCGAGGGCACGTAAGCTGCTTTAACATCCATACCACTATGTTGTATGTGTTGCTGGTAAGTGCTTGCATTCTCCTTCATGGCAAAAGCGCCTATAATTACATAATGCCCTTCGGGCATAGGTGACGAATCGCTTTGCGCAGATGAAATAAAGTGAACACATAATAATAGTGCGGGCAAGACTAACCTGATGGGCATAGGCTGACTATTTAATTTATCTAAGTTACGTTTTTTTAAAAAAAGATACTGCTTTTACGCAAAGGACATTTCCACCAAACCAACAACACCATGATGCAACTAATGACCATAAATAAATAGGTGTGTCTAACCCAATCCTGGCGCAGGCCCAGGGCAAATAAGGCAAGGGTTGGTAAAATAGCGTTAAGGAAATTGGCCATGATAAAATTATAGCCCTGACGGTTTTTAACAGAATGCAATAAAATATAAAGTGAGCCGGGTAAAATCAACAACGCCACTACCTCAGCTGGCAAATCAGCAAAAGGAAAACTGCTGGTAAAGAATATACCAGCCGGCAAAATCGGCAAACCATAGGTGAGCACCCATATAGTAAAAATGAAGAATCTCATTCCTTGATCATCTAATAAAATCGGCTAAGCATGCTTATCGATTTTCATAATACAAATAAGTATACTTGTTTTCATTTTTAGTATTTCACAAAGCTCTATTCTAGTTGTATACAGTTCAGTTCATGGTTACTTGTCAATTATTCATGTATTTAGAAAATTATCTTAAATGTAAACCATGAAATACGCTGACCTCGACTTCTCACATAATCCAATTGTTATTGTTCGTGTTAATCCCATTGACCCAAGCGAGCAACAATTTGAAGAATACCTGCAGGAACTAACAAAGGTTGTTAAAGAAATGAAAAAGGGTGTGTTGATCTTTCAAGTATCAAATGGAAAATTCTTACCCTCGGAAAAACGGATAAAAATTGGTAACTGGATCAAGGAGCACGCTGACATGATGAAAAAGAATATGTATGGTGTGTGCTATGTAAACACCTCATTTATAGCCATGACCATTTTAAAAGGAATTTTCTTGGTTAATAAGCCGCCTATTCCAAGCGTAGTACTTGCCTCGGAAAGTGAAGCGATGGCCTGGGCAAAAGAAAGAATAGCTGCCGGCTCGCATTAATCGCTGAATTTGATTTAGCCTGAGTATACCAAAAAGATACACATCTAAAAAGCAAATAGACACTCAGTTGCTTTTAAATACCCTATTTAACAAGCCACGAAAGGCTTATGCTCATCTATTGAATAGATTTACTATTTTAACAGCGTATATCAATAGTAAGTCATGCAAGCCGAGGCAAAAAAAATTTTACTGGTAGAAGATGAGACTGGCGTTGCCTCTTTTATAAAAAAGGGATTAAGCGAAGAAGGACTGGATGTAAGTGTGGCCCTCGATGGCAATACCGGTTTAAGCATGGCCCTATCTCACCACTTTGACCTGATTATTCTCGACATCATGCTGCCCGGCATGAATGGCGTAGAGGTGTGCCGTACCATCAGGAAACACAATAAACAGGTTGCCATTTTATTCTTAACTGCACTGGGCACTTCTGAAAACATTGTAACAGGCTTTAACAGTGAAGCAGACGACTACCTGGTAAAGCCATTTAAATTTGTTGAACTACTGGCCAGGATTAAATCGCTCCTTCGCAGAACAGACGGTCATACCCCAGGCTCAGGTGTTGCTACAAATACAGAAGAAATTTATCAATTCGCTGATCTCAGCTTAAATGAATACACTAAAGTTGTGAAGCGTGGTGAAAAAACCATCTCGCTTACATCTACGGAGTATCGTTTATTGTTACTTTTTTTAAAGAGCCCGAAGAGGGTGCTCTCCAGAATGGATATACTCGAAAAAGTGTGGGGGGTGGATTTTGATATGGGCACTAATGTGGTTGATGTATACGTAAATTATCTCCGCAAAAAAATTGATAAGGATCAGCAAACAAAACTGATACACACGGTAATTGGTATGGGCTATGTACTTAAGGAGGCCAATGAGGACACAAACTAAAATAGCAGTTATTTTCTTTCTCATCTCTCTGGCTACCATTGTTATACTCAGTGCCAGTGTTTATTATTTCATTATCCAATATTCCTACACCGACTTTTACAAACGATTAGAGATCAGGGGCGTTGTAACGGCCAAAGCTTACCTGGACCAGGAAGAAGCCAGCCAGGCTGTTTTACAGGAAGTGCGTGAAATGCACTTGGAGAAACTACCGGAAGAAAGAGAGTATTTCCTCAAGATAGAAGATGGAAAGGGTTTTGAACAAGAAGCTGCTGAGCTAAAATTACCGCTATCCTTTTTTACCAAGGTGCTAACAGATGGTGAGGCTACGTATCAAAAAGACAATACATTTTATGCTGGCATTCAATATGAGGGCAAAAGCGGGCGCTACATCGTAATCGTATCTGCCGATAATTATTATAACATCCAATTGCTGAGTTACCTCAGAAGCATATTCCTTATCGCTATTTTTATCGTTTCGCTTTTTGCACTTTCTATTGCTGTGGTCTTCTCCCGGCAAATTTTTAATCCAGTAAAACAAATAACAGATAGGGTAAAGGAAATCAGTTCGCAAAGCCTTCACTTGCGTTTGAACTCGGCAAAAGTGAACGATGAAATAAGTGAACTGGAAAAGACTTTCAACAATATGCTCGATCGCCTGGAAACTTCTTTTGAAACGCAGAATAATTTCATTAGCAACGCCTCGCATGAGCTGAGCACGCCTCTTACCACTATTATTGGTGAGGCCGATGTAACACTGGTGAAAGAAAGAACAACGCAGGAATATATTGATGCACTAACCACCATTCAAAAAGAAGCAGAACGCCTCGATAAAATCACTAAATCGCTACTATTTCTGGCGCAAACAGGCTTAACCGGTAAAGTACAAAAGTTTGAAAAGGTAAGAGCAGATCAGTTACTCTGGGATGTAAAAAGTACGGTGGATAAAATTAACCCCAAAAATAAAGTGCAGCTTAACTTAAGCTTAATGCCTGATAATCCTGAGCAATTAAAAATTAAAGGGAATGAACAACTGCTGCACCTGGCGATCAGCAATTTAATTAACAATGCCTGTAAATATTCCAACAACCAACCGGTCATCGTTTCTATTGGTACGGCAAGCGACAGGGTGGTTATTGTGATTAAGGATTTAGGTATAGGCATACCCGAGAATGAACTTAAATATATTTACGATCCTTTCTTCAGAGCCTCTAATACGCGCGAGTATGAAGGCTATGGTATTGGCTTACCCCTAACCAGAAATATTGTTCGCTTACATAGAGGCGAATTGTTAGTGAGCTCAACCATCAACCAGGGTACTACAGTACAAATATCCTTTCCCATAGGTGATTTCACAATCGCATAGCAGGAATCCTTCCCACATGGCTTCTTCTTTAAAATCATTACGCCTGTAAGTTCAATCGATTCTTCCGAAAAAATCACTATTAATACCTTCTAATCAAATTCTAATCTGGTTTTTATACCGGTTTAATCGCTGTGCCCGAATCTTGTACTTGAGGCCTTAACCAGCTTTATTATCAAATGAAGGGTTTATGGATTATCCATGCACTGCCAGTACCCACTAAAAAAATTAGCCTGGATATGCCATGTGTTCATGATTAAAAAAGTAGCGCATGAAAAAAACTATACTTCTACCAACAGACTTTTCAATAGAATCATTAAGATTATTGAAGGAGGCCATTACTCACGTAGAGATCGGCAGTATAAACATCGTTTTTCTACACTGCATACATTTATCAGACTCTATTGTTGATTTACTCTTCTTTTCAAAGAAGGAACTGATCGAGTCGCTGTTGAATAAGGATTTTAATGATGCCTGCAAAATCATCAGAAATAAATACACTCATAAAATTAATTCTGCGAGGGTGGAGATTTTTACAGGCACTACACAACAGGCCTTTAATAATTTTTTAGAAGGTAATCAGGTTGATGAAATCATCATTCCTAAAAACCATGTCTTCAAGCTTGTTAATAAAAAAAGTTTTAGTCCGGATTCCTATATCCGAAATGCAGGCCTTCCCATAACCGAAATGGAGTGGAAAACATCTGATTCGATTCCGGAGAAAAATAGCCTAGCCGAAATATTCCTTCTTTAAACCACACACATCCAATACAAACTATGAATACAGTATCCGGAAATTCCACCATAAAGCAACGACTCAAGTTGTTTTTTACATTCTTCGATAGTCGCTTCGAAGATTTGCAACCGCATAATTGGCGCTCTACACTCTATCGCGACTTTAGTGCAGGCCTGGTTGTGGCGCTTACTGCTATCCCTATGGCTATGGGTTTTGCTATGGCCATGGGCTTAAGACCAGAACAGGGTATCATTGCAGGTGCCTTAGCCTGTATAGTAGGGCGTACCTTTGGTGGATCTAAGTATCAGGTATATGGCCCGACAGCTGCCTTCATTCCTTTGATTGCTTCCATCATTTACAAATATGGCGCACAAAATGGTGGAACAGCTGCCGAAGCGCATGGATTTTTAGTATTCGTTTCTATTATAGCAGGTATTGTACTCATGATCATGGGCCTGTCTGGTTTAGGTAAATATGCCAAGCTGGTACCCAATTCTATAGTTGTTGGCTTCACAGTTGGCATTGCCATTTCTATTGCCTTAACCAACTTTGAAGATATACTCGGTATTGAAGATTTTAAAGACACACTCGGACAAGATGAAGACATCCGGGGCGGACTACTCCATAATATCAGTCTTGCTTTTGGTAAGTTGAGTTACATCAACATCTGGTCAGTTGTTATTGGTATAGGAACCTTTGTACTTACACGTAGTCTGTTAAAAGTTTCCATATTTATTCCTGCCCCACTCATTGCTATTGCTGCGGCAACCTTAGCAACAGCAACACTTTTAAAAGACAAAAGCATTATACTCGTTCGGGATATTTATGGTTCTATCCCCAACAATTTCTTTGTGTTTACCGGTCCAAGCATGCCTGATTTTACTTTGGGTGTACTGGTGGATATCGTGTACTTCGTTGTAGCCATTGTCTTTATTTCAGGTGTGGAAAGTTTGTTGTGTTCCTCTATGGCCGACCGGCTGGCCAACAATACTAAAACTCCCTTTAATCCTGATAAAGAATTTTGGGGACAAGGATTAGTCCAGATTATTACCCCATTGGTTAATGGCTTTCCTTGTACTGGTGCGTTGGCGCGTACAGCCACCAGCATTAAAGCCGGTGCGGTAACACCCTTGGCTGGTTACTTTAAAGGTGTGCTAAAATTAACAATGGCTTTTTACTTGGCACCTTATTTAGAGCTTGTGCCCATGGCTTGTATTGGTGGTATTTTACTTTGGGTTGCCACCAACATGATCAAGAAAAAAGAAATCCGCGAAGTGGTAGACACCGGAAAATTTGAAATGTTTATGCTCATTTACACGGCTGCCATGGTACCACTTACAGATTTTCTTACTGGTGTTTTATCTGCCTTGATTATCTATTTTATTGTTACACTATTTATGAAAAAGAAAAAGAATAGCGGACATGGCCAAACGAATAGTAATGGTCACGAAGCTACGCAGCAACCGAAGCATGTGGTTGCGGAAGAGTTAGCCTGATAGGTTAGGCTAAGTTGGTTAAGGGGGAAAAGTCGCTGCAAGGCGACTTTTTTTATGCACTACTTCAATAGCAAAACAGCATCGCTTGTGATCACTTCTGGCCGTTCTACATAAAATTTATCAACAACCTGCTGTACCAAACCTTCTCTCACTACCAGCAACAAAGAATTTTTAGTGTTGTCCAGCACATGTTTAAGCCCGGGATAAACGCCTTCTTCATTTAATTCTAGCGGTCCTACTTCATCTATAATCAACCAGTCGAGCATGGTGTCTGCTTGCTGCACCAAATGATTGTTCATTATATGAAATGCACTTTTAAGCAATTGATAACGACCTACTGTGATACTTTCTGTATCGTTTTCTGTTGCTTCAAAGAACGCATATTTTTTCTCTGGCAAAGAGAGGAGCATGCGCTTGCCGGAAACAACAGGCGTTAAAAATCCTCCAACATTTTTTTGGGATATCCAGGTTAAAAGTGTTGTACTCTTACCGCTCTGTTTAGCGCCTGTCAGTATTACAATTCTAGGCGGCTTCATCTTGCAAGTTAAGGTAAAGTAAGCACAGCAAAAAAGTGCTCCATCGTTTGTAAAGCCCTTTGTTAGCAGATGCCAAACGATTTGCCTGTTGAATAGTATTTTTTAATGCAGGAAGTGCTCCGTAAAATTCATTAACAAAAGAATAACGTTGTCTTGAAAAACGCTTTAACAAATATTTAAGCAAAGGTGTTAGCACAGCATAGATGAAAACGATGATTAGTAAGGTTCTGATGATATATAATAAGGGTGCCGGCATTTCAACAACATACAACGCTAATAAAAGTAAAACCAACAGAAAGATGCTGATAAAAAACCAAGGTTTTCTTTTTTCGCTTACAATTGAGGCAGTGTTACTATCCGGACTTTCCGGAGTAATGGAAAAGGCGGCAAGTTTAGCAGGTAGTTTATAAGCCCACACACCAACGACTAATCCCCAAAAAGCATAGACAAGTATATAAATCGATAAAAAGTGAATAGAGAAGTTTTCCAAAGTATAATCAGTGAATACACTAATGAGTTTATTAACATATTCGTCAATGGCCAGCCAAATCTCTTTACCAAAAATAATGGTAGCCAACAGTGGTTTTTGAATGGCCGATTCTACCATAGCAAGAATCGAAAAACCCGTTAAAGTAAAAACATTGTAAGCAAACAACTTAAATAATAAAGCACCCGCACAACCTTGAAAAAGTAAGGCAAGGTATGCTGGCAAGGGACTATGCGGACTAACACTAAACTTTACTGCTGCCACCAGTAAGGTTGAACTGAGTATATCACGCGCAGGATTTGGCGAGAAGTGGGCAATTAGTGAAATAATAAGTACAGAAAAAGCGCCTAACACAAAACCGGTAACAGGAACATGCAAACCATGCAACAAACCGCCAAGGCCACTTTCGGCAAAAGCCCAAAGCAAGGTGAGTTTATATACTGCCTTTGGGGAAATTTTCATGTGCCCTTAGCTATTTCGATTAAATGAATTGATACTTTTAAGGCTGCAAATTAAGCATCTTTATCAACCTGTGGCTTTACTATGAAAATTCTCATTACCGGAGCAAATGGATTACTAGGTCAAAAACTGGCCCGACTCTTAGCCGAAGACCCGGAAGTTGAATTGGTGGCCACTGCGCGTAAGCCACTAGGCTATACGTTGCAAAATGGTGTTTATGCTAAAATGGATATTGAAAATAAGGAAGACATAGTTTCTGTCTTTTTTGAACACAAACCGGAAGTGGTTGTACACACTGCAGCCATGACCCAGGTTGATGATTGCGAAGTGCAGCGCGAAAAATGCTGGGCAGCTAATGTAACGGCTGTTGAATTACTGGCTGAAGCCTGCCAATGGTACAATACCCACCTCATTTATGTTTCCACGGATTTCATTTTCGATGGTAGTCATGGCCCCCTGGATGAAAATGAAAAACCAGCACCCGTTAACTATTATGGAGAAAGTAAACTGGCTGCTGAAAAAATTATACAAGCCTCTTCACTTAACTGGAGTATTCTAAGAACCGTCTTGGTTTATGGCGTAACGCCTGACATGAGTCGCTCTAACATTGTGCTGTGGGTAAAGAATAGTCTTGAACAAGGTAAAACCATAAAAGTAGTCAACGACCAATGGCGCACCCCAACCCTGGCAGAGGACCTGGCGATGGGTTGTTACCTTGCAGCAAAAAAAGGAGCAACAGGAATTTTTAACATATCGGGTAAAGACTTTATCAGTCCTTACGACATCGCTATTAAAACAGCTGATCACTTCAAGCTCGACAAGTCTTTAATTACCGCAACAGATTCAAATTCGTTTAAACAAACTGCTCGCAGGCCCTTAACAACAGGCTTTATTATTGATAAAGCGAGAAAAGAACTTGGCTATGAGCCGCGTTCATTTGAAGAAGGTTTGAAAATAATGGGGGAACAAATCTAGATTGAGTCGATCTGAGCATTCAAAGTATCAGATTTCAAATTTTATCTTTTTACCTTCTCAGCGTATTCCTTTACCGTCTCAGAGTCTCCCGCAGGGGACTCTGAGAGGCTATAAGTAAGGCTAATCTTTATTCTTATTTGATTTGCTGCTCAAGGCAATATAATACAATGGAATACCAATCAGCGTGATGATAAATCCTGGCCACGTATACTCTGGTTTGTAGATAATCAGTAATGAACAGAAAGTGATACCCATCAGAATATAAATAAGTGGTAACACCGGGTAACCAAAAGCTTTGTAAGGACGTGGCGCATCAGGTCTCTTCTTGCGTAGAATAAAAATGCCGATGATGGTAAGCATATAAAACAGCACCACCACAAATGAAATCATATCCAGCAAATCGCCATACTTTCCACTTAAACACCAGATACTTGCCAGTATACATTGAATCCACAAAGCTTTTTGTGGTACTGAGGCATTGTTCAATTCACCCACCTGTTTAAAAAATAAGCCATCTTTTGCCATGGTGTAATACACCCGTGCACCAGAAAGTATTAAGCCGTTATTACAACCAAAGGTAGAGACCATGATCATCAGCGCAATGACAATTGTACCTGCCGCACCAAAAATAACCGTTGAAGCAGCCACTCCCACCCTGTCATTTTCTGCAAAAGCAATTTCATTTAGCGGCAATATACCCGTATACATAACGTTGGCCGAAACATAAATAACGGTTACGATCAGCGTACCCAGAAAAAGACTAAGGCCGATATTGCGCTGTGGATTTTTTATTTCACCTGCAATAAAGGTTACGTTGTTCCAGGCATCGCTGCTGAAAATAGAACCAACCATGGCAGAGGCGATAGCACCAAATGCACCAATAGTAATGTAGGTTTCAATGTTCCCATCGGGTAAAAGTTTTTTCATGTCCCAGGCATTGCTCCAGTTGGCTTGCCACACTTCGGGTTTCAGCATAAAAAATCCTGCAACGATCAACCCAAACAAACTCACCAGTTTTACAGTAGTTAAGGTTGATTGAATGATCTTACCACTTTTAACACCTCGTGTATTAATATAGGTAAGTAGTATGATGGTAAAAATAGCAAGTACCTGAGCCGGAGAAATGGTAACAAAACCAAGGTCGAGCCAGACTAAATCTTCACTGACGGCTGGAATGAGATAAGCCGTAAATTTTGAAAAAGCCACACCCACTGCTGCGATGGTTCCTGTTTGTATTACAGCAAAAAAACTCCATCCATAGAGAAAAGCAATCAAGGGATTGTACGCTTCTTTAAGGTATTGATATTGACCACCTGCTTTTGGAAACATACCACTCAATTCACCATAGCTTACAGCCGCTGTGATGGTCATGAAACCGGTTATAACCCAAACAGCCACTAACCAGCCTGCACTTCCAACATTTGTAGTGATGTTGGCACTAACAATAAAAATCCCTGAACCAATCATAGAACCAGCCACAATCATGGTGGCATCCCAGAGACCTAATACAGGTTTGAAGCTTTTCTCGCTCATATTATTTCAGAATAATCTCAGCAATTTAACAATTTAGCTGATCTACCATAAATTATTGATGGGAGGCTAGTAGCACTTTTATAGGAATGGTTGCAGCAGTTACAAAGGCCGATATTCAATAGGGCATCTGGAACGTTTAATAGCTGGATTTAAATCCAGCTTTATCACGCGTCCGACATGCGCTGCGCTAAACTGTACAAAAGCTATAACAACCGGTCTGACCGCTGTTTACAATAACAAGAAGCGGTCTGACCGGTCGCTGTTGTTGAAACAAAATCAATTTTTAAAATCGCAGGAAACATGTCAAACAGAAGGTATTCACTCGGAGATCAATAAAAATCTTGTCCACAGAAAAAGTGCCCGCAGAAGTCAGCCAGAACACTCATCGTCAAATTATCTAACCAACACATCAACGAATCAACATATCAACGAATCAACACATCAGCACATCAATCTTTTATCAGCTCTGTAATCGGCTGGCCTGTGCATCCATTCGGGAACATGATTTTTAACAAAACTGAAACTGTTGGTGCAATGTCTGTGATTGAGTGATACACAGAAGACCTGCCTTGCTTTACCCCATGACCGAAAAATAGTACTGGCACATGTGTGTCGTATGCATAAGGCGAGCCATGTGTTGTGCCTTGTACACTGTTACCTTCAAACCAGCCCGGCTCAAGTATAAAAGCAATGTCACCAGAGCGTTTTGCATGATGTCCACGAATAATTTTTCCTTTTAAACCACCTTCATCAAAATCACTTTGTTTGATTACCGCTTCTGTGTAATAGTTAGCAACACCCTCCATGGTCATTAAAAATTTGCCAGCCAGCTCTGCTACTACAAACATATCCAGTCCGGAAGTGCGGGCATCACCATCAAAGGCATTGTGGTTAAGAAAAACCTGTTCGTTGCTGATTTTTTCAATGAGTTTTTTACCCGGATAAAATGTTGCGAGATACTCGTTCAATTTTGCAGTGGCATAGTCATCATTAAAATAACCTGCAGGCACTTTATTGTCTTTCATAAATTGTGGTACATCTGCCACCGCATGATCGGCAGAAAGAAAAACAGTATAGTTTCCTGCACCAACTTCTTTGTCGAGGGCTTTTAATAAATCTTCTATGTTGCGATCCAGGCGCATATACATGTCCTGCAACTCAACTGAGCGCGGGCCCACAGCATGTCCGAAAATATCTGGTGTTGAATAGGATATTGCCAGAAAATCGGATGTCTCATCTTTACCCATTTGCTCACCCAGCACTGCAGCCTTTGCAAATTCAGTTACATAATCATTCGCATAAGGTGAATAGGCAAAAAGTTCACCACCATTTTTTGCAATCATTTCTGCAAAGTTGTAAGGGAAGGTCATTTTTTCCTTGCCACCAATCTTACGCTCGTAGGGCGAATCATCCGGACCACTTTCTGTGTATTGGTCTAATGGTAAAAGAGGTGTCCATGGTTTAGTGATATAGCTTGCCGGAAGATTTCTTGCATTAAATTTTGTTACCCATTCAGGCAAATCGTTTCTATAAAAAGAGCTGGTAATAAAATTTCCTCCTCTGCCCTCCGGAAAATAAGCAGCATCTGCCATATGTCCTGCTGGTAATACTGAACCCCTGTCCTTAATAGAAATGCCTATGACTTTTGCTTTTTTATTGGTAAACAATTCAAGTTCATCTGTTACAGTGGTGGATAACATACGCCAGGGAGAAACACCTCCCGACATAGTGCTGCCAACCATGCGTTGTGTAGCATCTTCAACACAATACACCATTTTTTTAAGGTCTTTATCGTAATAATCGTTGCCAATAATACCATGAATGGCTGGTGTTGTACCTGTGTAAACTGAAGCATGACCAGGACCGGTTACAGTAGGGGCATAGTTGTAATGCGCATTCGTTAGCATGAAGCCCTCATTCATCAGCCTCTTAAAACCTCCTTCTCCAAACTTACTTTCGTAGCGATATAAATATTCCTGACGCATCTGGTCAACAATAATGCCCACCATAAGCTTAGGGCGCTTATTTGTACTTCTTACAGCATTTGGTTGGGCAGAAATTGCCGATGTAAAAAGTAAAAGTGAAAAAGTAAGTAGGAAAGCTGTTTTTTTCATGACTTTTAAATGAAATGCAAAACAATATTAAGCAATACTCAGGGCAGAATAATAGAAAACTTGATGAAGAGACTGTTATTTATTTAAAAATCTATTTACAAAGGATGTGATTAAACTCCTCCTCTTCATAAATCTGTCGTCTTATCTGCTTACCATGCTGATCGTAATAAATAACAATATGAACTTCTGCTTCTTCAACATACTTGTCGGTCATGTAAAATGGTTGCTCGCTATTGCCCAGGTTTTCAATAGACGTGTAGCCAGGCTCTAGTAGCACACCCCTTTTGTTCGATAATACCCCATAAAAATTATCCTGTTTGTAAATCAAGAAGTGCTCTTCGCTGGCATTCTTAAAAGATACAAATTCACTGATTTTACCAAGCCGAAAATTAAAACTATTCAGATCCAAAAAACGCCAGGAAAAATTATGTTTGACAAGGGCTACAGAATCATTCCAATACTGTACTTCATCATATTCGAATTTACTACTTGCTTTATCATCCCATCCGATAAAACCATAAGCGCCATTTTTATAGGCTACAACAAGATTGTCGTTGTATGCCAGCAGGTTTCTATCGTAACCTGGTTTTATAACACGATCATTCTTACGATTGATTAGTCCGAATTTTTTCTTTGCCAATACCGGTACCCCTATGGTTGTTGCACTTCCGAATGCCTCAAAATCTGCCAGCGGCACAATCAATCCCTTCCTGTTAAGCAATATGCGTTTCCCTCTTTTTTGATAAGTAAAATAGTCAGCGCTGACACACTCGAGGTTATCGGCCTGCACAGTAAAGAGTTTCTCTCCATTTTTATCGATAACTGTTTTTTTATCAGCAGCAGCAACCATCACGTAGGCAACAGTAGCATTGGTTAGCAGCGTAACTTCCGGGGTAAGCGGGAAACCATGTTGTGCATTGCCTGCAAAAATAAAAGTTGAATCGTTGCGATAGCCAATGGCTGCGAAGGAAAGCAGGTAGGCACTATCTAAAGTTATGTTTTTGCTGTTGCTCTTATTTGTTAATTGATAGAGGCCTGTTTTTTTACCCAGCTTCCAGTATTGGTTCAGTTGCAGCTCTTCATAGGTCTCTGCAGTTTTGCCATTGATCAGAATGCTGATCTCCTTGTTTTTTTTCACGAGCAACACATCATCTGCCTTTTCAATTTTCTGTTGCGCGAGGGGCACAACAAGCTGAAGATTTAAATCAAGTAGTGCTGTTTGGTCTCCTCGTCTCACCCAAACATACTTATCATCTATGTTTTTTACTTCGTCAAAATAATCAGTAAACTGAATGGCTTGCCCATTGGCATATAAAGCCAGGTTAGCAGCAGTACTTAGTTTAAATCCTTGCTGGCTCTTAAAAGCCATTACATTATCAAACGAAACAATATCAGTCCAGTTTCCTGACAGTAACTTCCTCCCTGTTAAGGTGTAGAGGCTTGCTCCATTATTAGTTGAAAACAAAAAGTGGTGACCGATCAATTTGGCTGCTTCCTCCAAACATACCAGGCCAGATTTATGTACTATCTTAGTACTGTTATCTTTATAATCTACCAATAGAAAACCAAAACCAAGGTCTTCAACATCCAATACATTTTCTGCCAGCAAATCGCCTGCTCTCGAATAAAGTTTATCCTTGGTAAATAAAATATCCTGAACAAAACCATCACAAAGTAAATGTTCGGCTAAAGAATCCGTTAGGTTACTCAGGTGCTCCCCTCCCTTCATATCGAGAAAACTGTAGGCTCCGTTTTTCCAGATGGGTATCCAGGTATTGCTTTCCAACGCTAAGATATTTTTCAATGAGTCCGTTAGTATTTCCTGCAAGCGCGTAGGCTGATCTTTCAAAAAATAATAGAGGAAATTTCTGGCTTGCCTTGCATAAGCACTTGTTGGATTTTTTTTCAGAAAATCCTGAAATACTTTTACTTCTCCAGCTGCTGTACTTAACTCAAAGATTTGTTGTTCAACTAAATTTCTGTAGGGTGTTTGTGGATACTCTGTTAAAAAACGTATGTAGCTGCTTAGTTTTTGGTCCTTGGTTTTACTCTCAAACAATAGTTTTTCATAGCGTCTTCCAGCTTCTTCTGCCCTGCTTGCCTGCGGATATGTTTTTATATAGGCTTCGAAACTCTGGTAGGTGTTTTCTTTCAGGGCATCTAAAAAGGCCACTTCTTGTTGCAATTCAATGGCTCTGGCAAGTTGAGTGGAACCAGAATAGTTACGCATGAAAAAAGCATAAGCTTCAACAGTGTTTAGCTGTTTAGCTCTGCTGAAAGCGCTGCTGTCGATATAAGTTCTCAATTTTAGCAAGCCCAGACTATCAAAAGGAAAGCGTAAATTTTTTTCCTTGTCCTTTTTAGTAAGCCTGTTGAACTGCGCTTGCGCCCGGTGTGCTAGTAATGAGGCGGAATCGATGTTGAATTTGGGGTTTGCCGGAGTAAAATAGAACCAGGCATAAGTATAGATGGCGCCCAGGTTTAAACTATCCTTGCGAAGTGCTTTCCTCACCTGTGCTTCAGCCTTATTCCAGCTTTCTTTGCCAAGGTTGTTCCAGGCAAGGCGCTCAGGTGCCAGCTGGCTGTAGCCTTTCAGCGACAGCAGTAAAACGAGTCCGCAGGCAAAAAATAGAAGGCGTTTACTCATACCTGATCTAAAACGTGAAGGTAAGGAAAGCGAGGAGTTCTTTACCTTCTGTAAAACAGCTTTCAACGAATATTGTGAGCACAGAAATATTTTTTATCTTGAACATTGAAATAAACCGATCTAATGGCCAAGCTCAAAAATATTGTTAAACAGCTTTCCGAAAAAGATTTTCAGGCTATACACGACAGTTTGGTAGAGAGCAATGCGGATAAATCCGCCTACCTGCTAAAGTCGCTGCGTGAACGCCAGCTGTCTGACAATAAGATTATGGCTGAATTAGAGGTAAACGCCAATGCTTACTATACGTTACGCTCCAGACTCAACCTGAAAATTGAGGAATATCTGATGGCGCAACTTGAAAGCCCACGCACCGATGTACTCAAGAAGCTAGCCAATATCAACGAAGTGCTCTTTACCAAGAAAAAGGCCATTTCAGTTGCCACCCTTAAGAAGTTGGAAAAAGAATTACTCGATTACGATCTGGCTAACGAGCTGACCACCATTTATAAGTCGCTCAAAAAACTCAACATCAATTCTCCTGACTACTTTCAATACTCTCAGCTTTATAACCGCCACGTAGCCTACATGCTGGCCTTGGATAAAGCCGAAGATTTACTGGCCGATTATTTCAAAAAGTACGGTGATTATTTATTTACCGGTGGAGAGGTTGAAAAAATGAGCCTGGGCTTGCTATTGAAGGAGATGGATAACGTTTCCAAACTTTATGAATCCCATCGCTTATTTGTATACCACAGCTGTATGTCAATTTTCCACAGGCTTTTTGTTGAGCCTGATGATACATACCGCCCTGACCTGGAGTCGATAGAGGATGTTTTTGCCAAAGTGCAAAAGATATTTGAAACCTATAACCTGGACTCTATCTACTACCACCTGAATCTGGTGTTTGAGTTTTTAAGGTTAGAGTATTACACACACTATAAAGTGTATCGGGAATCAGAAAAGTATTTTGAGGAAGTGAATGATGCAGCAACCAACTTATTGGTGAATTACCCAACCTACACTTTCCCTGCTCAATTTTTGATCACGAAAATTCAAAGGCATTTACGCCTGGGTAATGAAGCAGACTTGTATGCCGAAAATGATAATTTGTTCCTCGATTTTGAAGTGGACCCGATGGATGTGCCTAAGCACACAATTTACACCACTTACAGAGCCATGGCTTGTTATTATGCTGGTAAGTACGATGAGGCTGCCAAGATTCTGAACAATCTATTAAACGAAGTAAGCCTCAAGAAATACCCCATCACTTTTATGGAGGTAAAGGCACTGCTGTCCTTACAATATGTAATGCTACAGGATTACGAGTTGTTTAATCAGATCAGCAATAGCATACAACGTCAGATCCGTTTACTCGGTAAAGACAGTTGCGAAAATATTTTATTGTTCCTGAAGGTACTGAAGATCACGACTAGCGAAGCCAAGAAAGAAAAGGCAAAGAAAATCAGTGCTTTGTTACCACGGTTAAAGACACTGGAAGTAAAATATTTTGCACCTACCCTGCTTATCCGCTTCGATGAGAAATTTGTAAAGCAACTTACCGATATAGAGCCGGTGAATAATTAAGGTCTCTGCGGTAGGGAAAAGTATCCCCTCTAGATGCCCGCATTTTAATAGTGCTGTTAGTTTACAAAGTAAGCTGGGGAAACGTTCCTAACTTTTTTGCTTTAAGAAGGAAACTCCCCCTTTTTTATGATCAGTATTATTTGAAGATTCCTACCAAATAAAAAGAGGAAGGATTCAATATGGATGAAGCTGCACTCAATATTGGCATAATATCAGAGAAAAGTGGTAAGCAGTTGTTTAGTTGGTTTTTATATCATACTCAAAGCAATAGCAATATTTGGACGGTCTGGGTTTATCTTGGATTTATTACCATTATTTAAGTCTCCCTTTCAAAACGTAGATTTAAATAGATTAATGAAACTATGAGTAAAAAAATGCATAATCAAAATGCTGCCAATCGGTTGGCAATTTTTGAAGGTTCTGAAATCAGGCGGATTTCAGTTGACGATGAATGGTACTACTCAGTGGTTGATGTTATAAAGGCATTAACTGACAGTAACAATCCAAGAGTGTACTGGAACGCTCTTAAAACCAGAGAAAAGGAGCATGGTGTTGAGTTGTCTACAATTTGTATACAACTGAAATTGATGGCAAAAGATGGTAAAAAGTACTTAACCGATTGCGCTGATAATGAAGGCATTCTAAGGATTATACAATCAGTGCCAAGTAAAAAGGCAGAACCATTTAAGCGTTGGTTGGCAAAAATTGGAAAGGAACGACTGGATGAAATTGAGCAACCAGCAAAAGCCATTGAAAGAGCAAAAGAATATTATTTGGCCAAAGGATACACACAAGAATGGGTGCAAACGAGAATTGCAGGGATTGATACAAGAATAACTTTCACTGAAAAACTAAGGGATAACGGAATAAAAGAGGGTTATGAGTATGCTATTTTGACTAATGAAATGTATCAATCATGGTCAGGAATGACCGCTGAAGAGTATAAAAAACATAAAGGATTAAATAAAAAAGAAAGCCTACGAGACAACATGACTCCAATGGAGTTGGCAACCACACTATTCAGTGAAACAGCAGCAAAAGAACTGATTGAAAAATCAGGTGCTAAAGGATTTATTGAAACAAAAAAGCAAATTCATATTGCTGGTAACATCACTAAAGAAGCTATTCAAAAGATTGAAGAACAGACAGGAAAAAAAGTAGTGACTCATAAAAATATGAAAGAACTAAATTCGGCAGGAATACAAAAGGAATTAGTTCAATCGAGCGAAATAAAAATAATAAAGAAAGGGAAAAAGGATAAATAAATAATTTTAATATCACGCAAATACAAACTCATCCTTATTAGCACAACCCAAGCCAATTGTATTCTCGTTGGGACTCGATTTTAATAGACTACTGTGCTCACCTAAGAACCTCAGTCAACTGGTGGAATGTCACTGAAATTTAGTTTGTGAGACTCGTGTTTATTTTGAAAACTCAGGATCGTCAAAAACTCAATCACTAAACTTCCAACTTAATGATACTTTCGTGTGAAAGAGGCTTGTTCAGATAAAGCTTTACGTTTTCGTATTTTTTTGAACGATTGAAATCTTGCGGATTGATGGAAGAGGTGAGCATCACGATACGGCATTTTTTCTTCGCCACGGCAGAAAGCTTTTCGAATTCATCCAGAAACTGAAAACCATCCATTAGCGGCATGTCGATATCCAGAAAAATAACATCGGGCAATACCTGATCTGCCACACCTGTTTTTTCCATATTCTTCAAAAACTCAATAGCGCTTTTGGCACCTGTATGTGTGTAAATATTTTCTGCAATAGAAGCAGCCTCTATCATTTTCTGATTGATGAGGTTGTCTATCTCATTATCGTCAATCAACATTACGGTCTTGTACTTCTTTGCCATGGAAAATTCGTAGATTATTTACTAAAAATATACAAATAGGACTACATTACAAATACAGGAACCAATTAAAGGTACATAAAGCGCAAAGAAATGATAAGCGGATATAACCTGCGTTAGATATCAAACTTAATACCTTGAGCCAAGGGCAAAGTACTGCCATAGTTAATGGTGTTGGTTTGTCTTCTCATGTATACCTTCCAGGCATCTGAACCCGATTCACGACCGCCACCGGTTTCCTTTTCACCTCCAAAAGCACCTCCAATTTCCGCACCGGAGGTACCAATATTAACATTGGCAATACCGCAGTCGGAGCCTGCATGCGACAGAAATTTCTCCATCTCCTGCATGTGGTTAGTCATAATGGCTGAAGACAAGCCCTGTTTTACTCCGTTTTGAAGTGCTATGGCCTCCTCAATAGTGCTGTACTTCATTATGTATAAAATAGGAGCAAAGGTTTCGTGCTGCACAATCTCATATTCATTCTTAACCTCGGCTATTGCCGGTTTTACATAACATCCCGACTCATATCCTTTTCCACTCAGTACACCACCCTTCACTAACAACTCGCCACCTTCCTCTTTCACTTTTCGTAACGCAGCACTATACGCTTTTACGGCAAGTTTATCAATGAGGGGCCCAACGTGGTTATTAGCATCCAACGGATTGCCTATGCTCAATTGTGAATATGCTTTCTTTAATCTTTCCTTAACTTCTTCATATACACTTTCGTGAATGATTAGCCTCCGGGTGGTCGTGCAACGCTGACCAGCAGTACCGACAGCACCAAACAAGGCCCCACGGATGGCAATGTCTAAATTGGCATGCTCTGAAATAATGATGGCGTTATTACCACCTAGTTCCAGTAAGGCACGACCTAAACGTTCGCCAACAGTTCTGCCAACTGCTTTACCCATGCGCACTGAGCCGGTAGCCGATACCAAAGGCACACGCTCATCGGCAGCCATTAACTGACCGATAGTGGCATCTCCATTGATGATACAGGACACGCCTTCCGGCACATTATTTTTTTCAAAAACTTTATTAATAATATTTTGACAAGCTATGCTGCACAAGGGTGTTTTCTCTGATGGTTTCCATACACACACATCGCCACATACCCAGGCCAGCATAGTATTCCACGACCATACTGCTACCGGAAAATTGAAAGCGGAGATAATACCGACTATACCCAGTGGATGGTACTGCTCATACATGCGGTGATTGGGGCGCTCAGAGTGCATAGTCAATCCATTCAACTGACGTGAAAGTCCGACTGCAAAATCGCAGATGTCAATCATCTCCTGAACTTCGCCTAAGCCTTCCTGATAAGATTTACCCATTTCATAAGAAACAAGCTTACCGAGCGGCTCTTTGTATTTTCTAAGTGCAACACCAATCTGACGGACCACTTCTCCACGCTTGGGAGCCGGCCATAGACGCCATTCTTCAAAAGCAGTAGCTGCCTGTTTGATTACTGCATGGTAGGCTTTCTCATCAGTGGCCTGCACCGTACCTATTAATTTGCCATCGGCAGGCGAATAAGATTCAAGTTTATCACCTTTTGTTTTGTACCACTTAGAGCCGGTAGAGGTGCCTTGGTTAGATCTGCTTACACCCAATGTGTTGAGTGCTTCTTGCATGCCGAAGTTGTTCATGGTTGTTTGTATTTACCGTGCAAAACTAACAGGAATTTCAGAAGCTACCAGTCAATTCCATAGGTACCTTTTTCCCCATCAGCATAAAAGCCCTCAATGAGGATGCCGCCCTTCTTAAAATCGAGAATGCGGTTAAAATCTTCTACATTATTTACAGGTAATTTATCTACAAAAGCAATGATAAAACCTTCTTTAATTCCGCTTTTCTTCCATTTACCATCTTTCAATGAAACAACGCGTACACCACCTTCTAGCTGAAGGGCTGCCAGTGTTTTATAGTTTACATCTTCGAGCCGGGCACCATCCATTTCGTATTTTATTTCTTTTACATCAATACTCTCGAGGCCCTCGCTGTTGCGTAAGCGCACTTTTACATCTTTCATGTTACCCGCTCTTACATAGGTTACCATCAATTCTTTACCGGGTCTGTTTCTGGCTACCCATTCCTGCAACTCAGAAACTGTATTTACGGTGTGCTTATCAATAGATACAATCACATCACCTTGTTGTAAACCTGCCACCTGGGCAGCACTGTTTTCGTTTACCCTGCTTACCAGTACACCCTGGTTGATTGACAGTTGAAGATCTTCGGCCAGCTCGGCATTCACATCTGTAATTTGCACACCCAATAAGCCGCGTTGTACCTGACCAAACTCCAGCAGGTCGTCCATTACTTTTTTAACAAGACTTACCGGTATTGCAAATGAATACCCCTGATAGCCTCCGTTGGAGGTAGCAATGGCAGAGTTGATCCCAATTAACTCACCTTTTAAGTTTACCAATGCCCCACCGCTGTTGCCGGGATTAACCGCTGCATCTGTTTGCAAAAATGCTTCTACCTGCAGATTGTTGCGATCGCGTAAGATGCCGATGTTGCGCGCCTTGGCACTGATGATGCCCGCAGTAACCGTTGAGTTAAGATCGAAAGGATTACCGATAGCCAATACCCATTCGCCTAGCTGCACATTATCGGAGTTACCATATTTAACAAAAGGAAGTTGTCTGCCTTTTATTTTGAGCAGGGCTAAATCAGTACTGGGGTCAACGCCCATTAATTTTGCATAAAAGCGTTGGTTGTTATTCATCACCACTTCAATGTTGGTGGCATCTTCTATCACATGATAGTTAGTAACCACATAACCATCGTCAGAAACAATAACACCAGAACCTGATGAGCGCGCGGACCAATCCTGGCGGAAGGCCAAAGGATTAAAACTAAAATCGCCAGGGCCATAAGAAGTTCTGATGTGCACAACACCGGGTGTTACGCTTTTGGCTGTTGCCAGAAAATCCAGCCCCGGTGGCACCTGATAAGTCGTGTCTGTTTTATAATTGGTTAAAACAGTGTTTTGCCTTTCTTCAATTGAGTTATAGGTACTAACAGAAGTATCGATGAAACGTGCTGTGTAAATAGAGCCTACAATTCCACCTACACATGCCGCTACTAATACTACAGCCACAAACAGATAACGTTTCATACTAATTTGTTTATACTAAAGGTAAGACTAATTGTGCTAACCCTGCTTTGCTATAACGTGTTAAATAAGGCTTAGTTAAAAAAAGAAAGGCATTCTTTCGAATGCCTTCTCTGACCCCGAACCACCAGGATCTCCCCTCAACTTGTACCGGTTTTAAACCGATACTACCTAAACCTTGTCTTTTATTATGGTGTCAGCAATAACATACTGCCAACTATTATGCGCATTGGGTGCTTACTTTACACGAATGCTGGTCTTCAAAATTTTCTTTTCGTCTTTTGGAAGTGGTAGTTCCAGTATACCATTGTTGTAAGCTGCCTCAATCTTGTTTACATCAATGTTATCAGGCAAAGTGAATGTTCTGCTGAACGAGCCATAGCTTGTCTCAATCGAACGGAAGTTATTTTCCTTCTTCTCCTTGCTGTATTTACGTTCCCCACTGATCGTCAGGCGATCTTCGTTGATATCAATCTTGAAGTCTTCCTTGTTCATACCAGGAACGGCCACCTGCACTTCAAAGGCTTTTTCATCTTCAAACACATCTACCTTAGGCACAAAAGAGTAAGCAGTAGATCCACCGGTGCGTGCAACAGATTCATTAAAGAAACGATCGATTACATGACTGAATGAAGTCGGTACAAAATCGTTTACCACGGAGTTATACTTGATAAGGCTCATAATTTTTATTGTTTAAGTTTTTAAAATGCTTTTTGGAAAGCTTATCAGGAAAATCTGTGCCGGGGTGATTTTTAAGTCATTTTGACTTATTTTATAATTAAAAACAGCTTAATAATGCCAACATGTCTTATTTTTGGCGGTTTATTATCAATAAGCTGTCATTATGATGAAATTTGCTTCCGGTGGGAATATCCAATTCTAATTAAGTGCAGATAAAATTAAGTGCAGATAAAAAAGTGGTCTGCAAACACAAAATATTAGTGCTGCAGAACCGCACTCGGATATGTTATGAGCATTTGTTTAAGCCACAGAACAAAATAGCAATCGGGAGATCATAAAGGTTAAACAATAATTCAGATAGATCTTGAAGTACCTAACAAGATTACTTCCTTAATCTCTAAACATTTGGCAAGAGCTCATTTCATGGTCATAGTAAGCATCACATATAAATCATTTATTTTTAGCAGCTCAGCTATACATGAGCGCAGAAATGACCAGGCCCTTCTTAATAATAAAGCAAAAGTCCATAAGTGCAGTAAGTACTGTTTTATGTTATTCTTTATTTCTGTTTGTAGGCTCTCAATCTTGTATGCAGCAGCACAGCCACATCAATAGTCAATCTTCAGGCCTTTCAACAGCAGATTCGCTGAAAATTTCAGGACTCTTTACAGAAGCAGAACAAGCCTACCGATTGGCACTTGTGTCAACAAAAAAAACTGAAGCAGTATTGCCTTCTCTTTTCACCTTAGCCGAGATTAAATTACTGTTAAAAGAAAATTCACTTGCCAAAAATCTTATTGACAGTGCGCAACTTCTGGTTCAACAAATAAATGCGAATGATTCAGCCTATCAATTAATGCTGAACGTGCTGCTGGCTGAACATGCGTATAACACCCAGGCCTATGAAAATGGTATAAGTATACTTAAAAGCAGCAGATCTTTACTTAAAAGCGGAGATAAGATATTGAAAATGCGCTATCATTTAACACTAGGTTCCTTATATAGGTTTGGCAGAAATGATTACACCAATGCAGAAAAGTATTTGCTCCAGGCGCGTGAGTTACTCGAATCGTCATATTCAACATCTTTTTATCACCCTATACTTTTCTACCGCCTTGCAGCCACCGCACGCTTAAAATCTGATTTTGACACTGGCATTCAGTATGGGAGGTTAATGTTAGCCGCTCTTGGAAAATTACCCAAAAAAGATTCAGCACTTACACGCCTGGCCTATAGCGTTATGGCCAATACTTATTCTTCAAAGGAAGAGTATGGGTTGGCAACGCTTTATTACGACTCATCCATTGATTTAGAGAGCGCTAAAACAAAAAGCAAAACATTGGCAACTATTTTAAGTAACAAAGCCTTTGCCGAGCAACAGTTAAAACAATTTAATAAAGCCTTATCCACCTATTATCAGGCCCTTCAAGTACTAAACCTAAACAACATAGAAAACCATACAGATGTTCACATGAACCTCGCCTATCTTTATCGTGTAAAAAGTCAGTATGATTCAGCCCTGCATTATTATAGAAAAGTAAAAAGTTATCGCGATAAACATTATGTTTCGCCATCGCCTGAAAAAGGTTATACCTATTACCGCTATGCTTCACTCTTGAAAGAGCTTAATAAAACTGATAGCGGTATTTTCTACATTCAGAAAGCACTTGCTGAAATTTCCAAACCAGTCATTGATCAATCCTTTTTTGTTAATCCGAGTAGTGACGATTTTATCGACAAATCAAGTGCTGTTGAAATGTTGTGTTTGAAGGGGGCGCTCTTAAAAGAAAAATATGGATTAACTAAAGAGCTAAATTACTTGAATGAAAGTGTTGTTTGCTATGATCTCGCTAACAGTGTTCTTAAATCTAATGCAGCTCAGTTTACTAATGAAAACTCTCAACTTATTAATATTAACCATATGTGGCCAAACCTGGCAGCAGGTATTGATATGCTGCATGAGTATTATGTACAAAATCCCGCAAAGTATATTGAAGAAGTGTATGACTATATAAGCGGAACGAAAGCTCAACTACTGCTCAGTCGTATGAATAAACAAAGCGTTGAAGAAATTTATTTACCTGACGATGCTGTTACAAAACTCAGACAGCTGAAACAGGAATCAGCTTATCTACAGGCTTCGCTAAGTCTTGCAATAACCGAAAGCGAAAAAGAAAATCTTACTAAAAAAATCGACAGCCTGGAGCAGGCGCATATAACTTACAACAAGGCACTCAGCATTTCATTTCCGGCCTACGCCAACGCTAAAGTTGATTCAATTCCAACACTTAAAAAGCTGGAGGCTTATTGTACTGAAAAAAATGTAACAATAATAGATTATACCTGGAGCAATCAGGGTGTTTACGCACTCAGTGTACATGCTACCGGTAGTAAATTTTTCAAACTTGGTAGGAGCAACGAAGTTAAAGCAGATATCGATTCGCTACTTTTTCATTTGAAAGAGCCATCCCTTGAGTATCAGCAGTATGCTCGTATAGCACATAAATTATTCAACACATTACTAGCACCTATTATCAGTACAGTGCAAACAGAAGAGATTATTGTAATTGCTGATAATGCACTTTTCAATATGCCCTTCGATGCTTTATTGAAATCATATACAGGCAACGAAAGAGGTTATCAAGAGCTTGATTATTTACTTCATAGCTATAAAATATCATATGCTTTATCGATGGCGGCTGTAAATAAAACACCCGAAAAATTCTCTGAAAAAGGAAAGGTTCTTGCCATGGCCTATGGCATTTCTGTTAATGACCCTTTGTCATTAAGTAATTCTGAAGCAGAAATTGGTGTGCTGTCTCATTTTGCTGACGGAGTATTTTTAAGCCAGCAGTCTTGTACAAAGGAAAACTTCTTCAAGCATGCAGATCAGGCATCTATTATTCATTTGGCAGTGCACGGTAAAAGTGATACAAGTAACCGTTATACTTCGTATTTGCAGTTTCCAAACGGAGAAAACGTGGACAAGAAACTACTTACCTACGAGCTTTACAGACATCACCTTCCAGCAGCTTTGGTGGTGCTGAGTGCTTGCGAAAGCGGCACAGGTACTTATGAATCGGGTGAAGGTGTCTACAGCCTGGCGCGTGGTTTTCTTTCAGCAGGGTCACAAGGCGTTATACAAAGTTTATGGATGATTAACGATCAAGCCTCTTTAGAGTTGTTTGAAAATTTCTATGAGTATGTGGCTAAGGGAAGAACTTTTAGTGAAGGATTACGACTGTCTAAACAACAGTACCTGCAATCATCAGATAACTACACAAGCCACCCAGCGTACTGGGCTGGCTTGGTATTTATCGGACAGGATGGAAGTGTGAATTTAGAGAAAAAGATACATCCACCTATCTGGATGATTCTCTTAGTTATGCTATTCTTTTCTTCAATTTTTTTCATTCTTAATCGAAGAAAAAGGAAAAAAATTACCTAACAATGTTAGCATGACAATCACCAGTTGGATCTAAGCAGATATCAAATGCAATATATCTCACCGGTTTGTTGTTGGCATCAGGCTCATACGCTAAAACAAAATATACTTGTTGTTTATATCTTAACGTTAATCCTCTTGTATTTATCCCCCTTATTCTTTCACCCTTCTTTAGGTTAGTTCCAGCAATATCCTGATCAAGTTCAATTAATACCATTTTCTCATGGCCATGCAACGCTTTTCCATCAGGTGGATCAATTATATGGCCCGGTGCGTGAGTAACTAACGGTACTGCCTTGTTGTCAGCCCATTGAGTTTGATTTGTAGCTCTTAATGAATCAATTTTCTGATCAATAGCTTCTAATTTTTTTAACACTTCAGCATTTTCATTTTTCGGTGCACAAGCGCTTACCAATACAATTAGTATCAGAATGTACTTTAATAAAAAATTTGTTTTCATGGTATAGGGGTTAGTTAAGTTTATCTAAGATGGTTTGTGCCTTATTTTTATAAGCACTGTTTCTCTCTACCACTTTTTGAAGCGCTTGGGTGGCACGTTCCCTTTCTTCCAGTTTCAATAAACAAATGGCCAGGTACCACTCTGCCTGTTCATCAAACACATCATAATTATTAAGCACACTTTCAAGTAAAGGCAAGGCCTTTGTCGGTTGGTTAAGCGCCAGATAACAGTTGCTGAGATAAAATAAAATATTGGCGTCTTTGCTCTCCATTCGATTGAACAAAAGAGCTGCCTCCTCATATTGCTTTTGATCATAGGCTCTGAAAGCAAGTGCCTTGAGTGTGCTGTCGTTGGCCACCTCACCCCGAACTGTAGGCATAATTATATTCGGATATGCTTCAAAATGCGTAGCAAATAATTCCTGCTCATCAACCGAAAAGGGCCAAAAGATATAGGTAAGAAATCCGATTAACAGTACCGCTGCCACCTGTAACCAGGTACCAGACCAAAGATTTAGTCGGCTTGAGTTAACAGCAGGCAAGGTCTCTTCTAAAGCTTTGAGTTTCTGCAACGCTGCATGACGAGAGGCCTGCCTAATGCCAGCGCGCATTAACTTCATTTCAGCAACTTGCTGCTGAAGTGTTTCATCATGCAAAAGCCTTTCTTCAAAAGCAATACGCTCCTGCTCAGAGAGATTTCCCTCCAGGTAACGATCTACTAATGCTAAGTTCTCTTGCATATAAAAAAATCAATTATTCATTTTCCTTCATCAGCTTCCGCAAACGCTCCAGGCACTTATATTTTTGGTTTTTTGCCGAATCTGCATTTTTATAATCAAACATAGCAACCAATTGTTCCATGCTTCTTTTATGATAATAATACTCCATCAACAGACTGCGACAAGGCTCACCAAGCCGATCAAGGTTAAGCTCTACCTTTTGCAGCAGTTCTTCAGAGAAGCCTTCGTCATCCTCATCTGCTGGTTTAAAGGCCTGGCTTTTTCTTTGCTCACGCACCGCTTCATAATATTTGTTTCTGCCAATGCTAAACAGATAGGTTTTTACCTGGCTGGTTATTGTGGTCAGTTTTCCGCTTAGAATATTTTCGTAAAAGATTAAAATGCTTTGCTGGTAGATATCTTTGGCCAGTTCTCCATCACAACCCAATCTTCCGCAAAGCCATTGTATAAACTCAGTCCGGTAATGCACGTATAGGTCTGTTAACGCGCGGTCGCCATCTTTCTTAATTTGCTCAACTATATCTGAAAATCCGGGGCTCAAGAATTTATGCAGTAAGGTGGTCTGGGTAACCCTTACAGATCAATTATAGGAAAATAAATTTATTATACCCACTAAAGGGTACTTTTTTGAAGAGTCGTCATAAACAGGAAACAAACCTATACGATATGAAGACCCTTATAACTTTACGCGAACAAGAAATCCTAACCTTAATGGCTCAGGGGATGAGCTCCAAAAGTATTGCAAACGAATTAGGTGTGAGTTTCCATACCGTGCAAACACACCGCAAAAACATTTTGCGCAAACTTAATCAAAACAGTACTATCAGAGCGGTTACCGTAGCAGCTACCGTTGGGTTAATTCCATCAAATAAGCCCATAATGCCATTATATTCTACCAGCGAACAGACTTACTAAAAACAAATGCTACTGTTGATCGGATGGTGATACCCTGATTTTGGTATTTTACAAGAAGCGTTAAACTTAACTTGTGGTATCTGCGCTTGTTCAATATCTTGTAGCCTTAAGGCTTTAATTTTATCACTTAATATACAAACCTATGAACAGAGTTATTCTCTCTGCCCTGCTGCTAGCTATTTCAAGCATCGCTTATTCACAAAACAAATCCCTGGGTGTTGGCACCAGCACGCCTAACCCTAACGCGGCACTTCATGTTGAATCGCCTACGGGAAATCAAGGTGCTATCATGCCAAGGCTCAGTACAGCTCAACGCCTGGCCATGACTGGTATTTTGGGCGCTGCTGATGCCGGCTTATTACTTTATGATAACGACCTAAAGGGACTTTATATCTGGGATGGTGCTGCCTGGCAAAGTTCGGCCAAACTTCAGTTTCCTGTTGTGGATACAATAAATTCTATTCCCCCCAATGGGAACGCCCTCCGCATTGTTTACAACAGCACAGATGTCGGCAATTTTGGCGTAGCACATTTTGAAAATATAAATCCAAATTCCGGATTCAGCGCCCTTTTCGCAAGAACTAACTCAGCTACCAATGGGGCTGCCGATTTTATGGTAAGCAACCCTGCAAATACGAATGATGCGATTGGTGTGACAACAAATGCACTTAATGGCCGCGCAGGCGCTTTTAATCTTAACAATCCAGGTAGTCGGAATTTTGCTTTATATGCCCAAAGCAACGGAGACTCTACAGGTGCGGCTGTACATGGTAATAATATAGGTAATGGCTTTGGTGTATTTGGCCGATCAGCCGGAACAAAGTTTGCTTCAGCAGCCGTTTATGGTGAGCATGTAGGTACCGGTGATGCAGCTGGTGCTTTTAGAATAAACAATCCTGCAAATAACTACTCAGCCTTGTATGGAGAGACTAATGGTAATGGCCCAGCTATTTTTGGTAATAACTTGGGCCCAGTCGGACGGGCTGGACAATTTCAAATTGGTAATGCAAGTAACGCAAATGCTGCTTTGCGTGGTTTCACCAGTGGTTTAGGTAATGCCGCTTTCTTTACGATTAATAACATTGCAAGTGACACTGCTGCTGTTTATGTAACCAGTAATGGCAGGGGACATGGTGTACATTCCATCAATAACTCCAGCGCTACCGTTTCTGATTTGGCCAACGCTACCATTTATGGCGAGTCGCAGGGAATTGCAGCCAATGGTGGTTCATTCAGGATAACAAATCCTGCTAACGACCGCGCAGCTGTTTTTGCTGAAACTTTTGGAACAGGCCCTGCTATCTATTCAAGAAATACTGGAACGTCTGGCAATGCAGCGAGCTTCCTGGTGTCGAATGTTTCAAACAACGCTACTGCCCTGTATTCCCGCACAGATGGTACAGGCACAGCCATAGGAGGTTTAACAACAGGCAATGGTACGGCAGGTAGTTTTGAAATCAGTAATGCAAGCAGTACATCATATGCTTTAGTTGGCAGAACAAATGGCGGCCTATTAGGTGCTGGTGTATTCGGAGAAAATATTGGTAACGGCTTTGGCATTTTTGGTAAATCTAACGGATCGGCTCTCGGCTCTGCCGCGGTGTATGGTGAACAAACAGGTACAGGTGATGCAGCAGGTGCTTTCAGAATTAACAATACTGCTAACGTAAGTAATGCTGTTTACGGAGAAACAAATGGAGCTGCCTCTGCGATTAACGCCAACCAGCTTGGTACAGGTCGTGGTATGATAGCTCAAATTAATAATCCGGTTAATGCACAGTCTGCATTTTTAGCACAAACCAACGGAACAGGCCCTGCGATAGTAGCCAATCAAAGCAATGGTGGATTAGCACTTGACATCCTGAGCGGTGGTGTTAAGTTTCCAGTTGTACAACTTTCAGGAGATGATACAATTCCGGATAATGCAGTTGTGGTTGAACTAACAGGCGCAACACAAATTGTAACACTTCCGAGTGGGGGCAAAATGGCCAAGCTATTTATGTTATTAACACAGGGGCCGGTTCCAGTTCTGTTGGAGGTACAAATCTTGATCCTGACAGAGGTATCATGTTTATTAGGCTAAGTGGAAGCTGGAGGGCAGTTGTTCTCTCATTACCTTAAGTTAATTGAGCTCATAAGAAGTGATCTGGACCTAATAGTTGATTAATTGCTGGAAGCATGAAAAAAATTTCATTAGCCATTCTTACACTGGTTACAACATTCTCACTCAAAGCACAATTCATTGTAAACAACAATGGCATTGACCTTGTGAGTACCACTACCCTTTCCGCCAATGGCGATTGGGTAAATACTGGTGTGTTTACCAATAATGGCATTTTAATTTTAAAAGATAATTGGACTAACCAAGGCACTTATGTGGCCGGCAATGGTCAGGTTATACTCGACTATGGTGTTAACCATAGCTTCAACCATAATAACCAAGCTGTAGCCAGTCTTGTAAAGCTTGGCATTGGCAGTGCCACCTTAATTGGAAATGTACTGGTACTTGATTCCTTGAGATTAGGAAATGGCCTCATCACAACCAATGCCGATACTTTGTTGGTTGACAATGGAGCCTTTGTCAATACCACAAACGGAAGTCATGTGAACGGCAAACTCACGCATCTGGGTAATGGTAATAAATATTTTCCTGTTGGTAATGGCATTAATGCATTTCCGGTAACACTCACACAAATAAGTGGTGCAGCACCAAAAGTTACTGCCTCTATTGAAGCATTTCCAGTAGGTTATACTGCAGGTGCTGGCGTAGATTCACTACTAAATAATTTCCCGGCTGCCTGGCGTGTAAATGCATCAGCACAAACCGATACTGCTTCTTACATACAATTTCAATTTCCAGATAATGTACTTGCCTCTCCTTCGGTTGCGGTGGCCGCACGCGCTATACCAGGCAATCGGTTTGAAGGTATGGGCAAGCGCAACTTGAATAGCAGTAGTGGTATTACAACACTCACTAGTTATTCGAAAGGACTAAAAGGATTGTTCACCATTGCCGCAGGCTTTGGTGGTAATTTTGAAACAGACTCGTTGGCGCTGGTTACATTTTATAATAGCACAGGTGCTACTGCCTGGACCAAAGACACCAATTGGTTAAGTGGTAATGTAAATACCTGGCAGGGTATTACACAAACAGGTAGTTCGATTACAGCCATCACGTTAGATGCAGCTAATATTACCGGGGCAATGCCTTCGGAAATTGCAGATATACTAAGTTTAACTGCTGTAAATGTTGCCAATAATAACATCAGTGCTATTCCAGACTTCTCTGGCCTAACTGCACTCACCAGTTTAAACGTATCTAACAACAACCTTGATTTTGCTTCACTTGAACCAAACGCCAGTTTAGGCGCAGTTATCAATTACCTAAACCAAAAGCCAATTGATTTAAATCTTGGTGATACGGTTTTAGTAAATGTTGGAAATGACTACACTTATACAGCTACAGTCGGTGGAACTCAGAATAACTATGTGATTAAGCGAAACAATGCAGTAGTTGATGAAAGTCTGACGGGTAATTTCTCTATCGCTGCAATTAATAGAGCTAACATGGGGCGTTATCAGGCAGATATTACCAATCCCCTTGTGCCAAACCTTACCTTAACTACAATACCTACTGATATTCTTGCGGTTGCTTCTATCGATGGCCGAATACTCATCAATGCAAACGTAGCAGCGAGTAGCGGTGTAGTTGAATTATTCCGTATTACAACCAGCGGTGCTTATGATACCATTCAGGTTAACAGCATTAATGCAAATGGGACTTACACTTTCAATAATGTAATACTTGCCGATTACATTTTGTTAGCAAAACCAAACGGTCAAATTCATACACAATCTATTCCTACCTATAGTGGCAATACCATTTTTTGGGAAGAAGCCAGTGCAATACTATTAAACGACAATGTAACTGGATTAGATATTACTACCAGTGCTAAACCGGGCACATCAGTAGGTAACGGTATACTCGGAGGTTTCTTAGAAGAAGATGACGGCACCGGTTCACGCGTTGAAAGAACAAGCAGGGTGGGAGGCGCAGGCGTTACGGCTCGCAGAACGCAAGGAACCAGTCGTGGTAAAGATGTGATTTACATTTTAGTAGGTTACACGATAACTGATGCTGATGGTAACTTTAATTTCTCTAATCTCCCACAAGGCAATTACCGATTAAATATTCAGTACCCTGGAAATCCCATGGACTCTACTTCGTTTATTGATTTTACTATTGGTACAGGACTGGATGCTGAAGTTCAGGTAGCTGCAACGGTTATCGATGGCAAGATTACCGTACGCCAGAGAATTGTGACTGGCATCTTTGAGGCAGCTGAGTTTAAAGCAAATGTATTCCCTAACCCTGTTGTTGAAACTATTCAAATTGAATTTGAGACTGTCGCTGATAATCGGGAGCTTGTATTGATTGATTTATTGGGGAACAGACTTAAACAGCAACAAGCGCCTGAAAAGCAAAATGCACTGCAAGTAAGCGACTTGAAGAGCGGTACTTATTTACTGCAAATTAAAGAGGGCACTGTGTTGAAAAAAATAGTCAGGGTAGTTATTCAATAGACTACCGATAAAACGTTAAATCCCGTATATTTTTTACGGGATTTTAATTATTGAAACAGGATTAACTTAAACCGATATAAGAAAATCGATATTGTCCGAAGAAGTTCTTAATAGTATTTTAGATATAAAATTGGCTTTATGAAAATCTCACGTAACCCACTACTGCTTTTTATAACATTACTTGCAGTTGCACTGGCCTGCAAAGATGAACCTGGTGGAACACCTCTTACAGAGGCAGAAAAAAGAGCGGAAATATTGATAGCAGGAAATGGTACATGGACTATTTCGACATCGGGCGGTGTACTATTGGGTGAGGGTGCAAATACAATTGATGTAGGTGAATTATTTCAAAACTTCAGTATCACCTTTACTGCCTCAGGGTATACAACAACAGGTACAACTCCGGTGTGGGCAAGATCAGGCACCTGGGCATTTACTGATAATAGCGGAACAAAGTTTAGAAGAAACGACAACCTTGAGGTAAACGTTTTAGAAATATCAGCGACTACCGTAAAACTTTCTTTGCAGTGGAACGAAACCACCTATGAGGATGGCCGGAATAAGTCGCTTGCAGGATTACATACCTTCACACTCAATAAATAAGAAAGTTTTTACCTGTTAAAGCTATTATTGGCTGATCAAGTGCGTTTATGTGATCTGTATTGTATTAAGTATTAAGGTCAATAGGTGCAATGTGAACTCCTGAAAAGATCACTTGCGTATGTTTAAGGCTGCTTTTACCGATGGAATACCTCTTACCTTTTGCACAGTAATTTGCTTATGTATTTATCTGTACTAAATAAAAACACCATGAAAAGTTTCCCAGGCTTTTTAATACTGTTTCTCATTGGAGTTACGGCTTATGCACAGGATATCCCTAAGCTCTATTTGGACATAGAGAATAATTTCAATTCAGAAAATTATGAGGCCTGCGTTAAAATGGAAAAAGCGCTGGCAGAATTAGCCTTACAGCGCAATGATACCCTGGTAGCCAACGCATACTATTATATCGGGCTTTCTAATTCCTTACTGGGTAAAACAGAAAAAGCTATTTCTCTTTTTGAAAAAGAAAAAGCTGTAAGAGAAAGCCTTGGTTTGCAAAGCAGCGAAGATTACGGCAATGTGCTCTCAAATCTTGTCACCTTGTATTTTGAAATAGGCAATAATGAAAAGGCTGCATCAATCGCCTATGTGTTATTAGAAAATGATAAGAATACCTATGGAATCACGAGCGATATCTATGTACAAACTGTATTGAATACAGCATCTGTATTACGTGATGTAGACAAATTGAAAGAGGCGCAGACTTTATTGGAATCAAATCTTAAATCGCAAGAAAAAAACTCAGCCAATTATGGCCTGCTTTCGCTCAAGCTTGGAGATTTATATTCCTACATAGGGCAATACTCAAAAGCAACTAAAACACTACAAGATGCACTCCCCATCATTGAAAAACAATTTGGTCTTAATTCCCCTGAGTATTTAGATGCTCTGGTGATCTCCGGCACGCATAATGTCCGGCAGGGTAAATATCCAGAGGCAGAAGAAGTGTTTGATCAGGCCCTCGACCTACTCAAACCAACAGAAGAAACTTATATGTCGGCCTTGAATGATCAGGCCTTAGTCTACCGAAGCCTTGGCCAACTTGAAAAGGCTGAAAAGATTTTTACAGAAATAAAAGCGATGGACAGTGCAAGCCTGGGCACCTCTCATCCCTACTACGCCATTACGCTTTCTAACCTGGCCTTAATCCAAACAGATGCAGGCAAATACAAAGCAGCAGAAAATAACTTAATCAAAACACTAGCTATACAAAAGGCTAATGGTGGCACCAAATCATTAGCCTATACCCGAACACAAACATTATTGGCCAGGGTTTATCAATCTGCCGGACAGGTTGATAAAGCCATTCCACTTTTAGAGCAATCTGCTACCGTTTTTAAATCCAAGTTGGGAGATAAAGACCCCGACTATGCCTGGGCACTTTTCAACTTAGGTATGGCCAACTGGAAAGCAGGCAAGGGTAGTGTAGGCATCAAGCAATTAAAAACAGCTGCTGCTATTATTTCAACAAGCCTGAGCAAGAACCATCCAAGGTATGCTGAGACCAGTCAGAAAATTGCCGAGTACCAATGGCTGCAAAAACAAAACAAGGAAGCACAGCAAACTTTCGGGGAGGTGTTCAACAATTACTACAACCAGATTGATGTTACTTTCCCGGTGCTAACAGAAGAAGAGAAAGCAAAATTTTACTATACTAAAATTCGTCCTTCTTTCGACAAATTCAATGCCTTTGCAGTACAAAGTAAAGATCAGATACCCGCCATTTTAGGGGAAGTATATGACCATCAGATTAACACCAAAGCTGTTATCATGCTTTCCACCGAAAAAGTGAAACAGGGGATTAAAAGCATGAACGATGCAAGTTTGCTAAAGCAGTTCGAAGAATGGCAAGCGTTAAAAGAACAAATAGCCAAACTCTATGGACAACGTGGCGATTCTCAGTCAATTGACTCACTTGTAAATGTGGCGAACGCGTATGAAAAAGAACTTACCAGAAAATCTTCAGCGTTTGCCGCACAATACATTAGAAAAAAATATAGCTGGTTGGATGTTCAAAAAGCTTTAAAGCCCGGAGAAGTGGCTATTGAAGTTATTCGCTTTGCAAACTACAAACCTGACAATGGGGGATCATTTACTAACGATATACAATATGCTTTTCTACTTGTAAGTGCCCAGACAAAAACACAACCTGATATTATTTTATTAAATAATGGAAATGAGCTGGAGACCAAGTTTATGAACTTCTATAGAAATAGTATTCGTTTTCAGCAAGAAGATCCTTACTCGTATAAAAATTATTTCGAGCCACTGGCCGACTACTTACAAAAAAATAAAATTCAAAAAGTATACCTTTCATCAGAAGGTGTTTATAATCAACTCAATCTTAATAGCATCAAAAATCCCTTTACTCAAAAGTATATTCTGGATGAATATGATATACACCTGATCAATAATACACGCGAGTTAGCAAGCGCTATCCCCGACAAGCGAGTGGGTCAGGCTCCTGTATTGCTTGGCTTTCCAAAGTTCAATCTTGAAGAAAGCGGCAGTAAGAAAGTTGCAGAAACGAGAGGTGTCTCAAGAGGTGTTAGCAGAGGTGGCATAACGCGCGGCTTCAGGGGGGGCTTGCTCAGGTATATGAGGGGTGAAGAAGATGGTATCTCGGTATTACCGGGTACTGAAAAAGAGATAAATGAAATTTCTGCTTTGTTTCAGGAAAAACCTCAGGTGTTTATGGAAGTACAAGCTGCTGAGCATATCGTAAAAGAAGTTAACAATCCACGAGTATTACACATAGCTACCCATGGTTATTTTTTAGAGGACGAGGCTGTAGCCACTGATGCCAATCAATCACAATATATTGCTAATCCACTATTAAAGGCAGGTTTGATTTTAGCTGGAGCAGAAAATTTTCTATTGACCGGTGAACTTAACGAGTCGGGTGATGATGGTATACTCACTGCTTATGAGGCCATGAATTTAAACCTGGATGATACAGACCTTGTCGTATTGTCTGCTTGTGAAACAGGACTTGGACAGGTAAAAAATGGTGAAGGCGTATATGGTTTGCAAAGAGCTTTTCGTTTGGCTGGAACTAAAAATATTGTAATGAGTTTATGGAGTGTGGATGATGAGGCGACACAGGAACTCATGTCACTGTTTTACAAAGAAATGTTGAGTGGTAAAACGCAACATGAAGCATTTAGGTTAGCACAGCAGCAACTGAAACAAAAATTCAAGCAGCCCTTTTACTGGGGTGCCTTTATTATGGTAGGAGAATAATTAATTCGTTGATTAGATGATTCGTTCATTCGTTGATTTGAGAATTTGAAGATTACTGTTTTCTTGCTAAAATAACTCCCAGAATTTCTCAGAGTCCCTTCGGAGACTCTGAGGAGGTAAAGTTTTCACCGAACCGTAACCACCTTCTTCCTCGTCAGGGTAAATATTTTTACTCTCGCTCCTTAAACCTTTTATGTCTGTGCGTGTCAAAGCATTAAAAAAGGTTATGAAAAAGATCATGATGGTTACCGCAATGTTACTGATTACAATAGCTTCGGTACAGGCACAATCTAGTGTAAACGCAAGGCAGAAAGCACAGAGAGCAAGAATTGCCGAGGGTCGGGTTGATGGAGATTTGACAAGAGGCGAAGCTGCTCTTTTAAATAAACAACAACGCCATATCAGAAGAAGTGAACGTGCGGCAAAAGCAGATGGCATTGTAACAATTCGAGAACGAAGAGAATTGCATCGTAAACAACAACGCGCAAATCATACGATCCGTAGAGCTAAGAATAATGCAATTGATAAAAAGAGTTAGCACTAATTCCTCAGAGCCCCTTCGGAGACTCTGAGGAGGTTAGATGGCATTGTAACAATTCGAGAACGAAGAGAATTGCATCGTAAACAACAACGTGCAAATCATACGATCCGTAGAGCTAAAAATAATGCAATTGATAGAAAGAGTTAGCACTAATTCCTCAGAGTCCCTTCGGAGACTCTGAGGAGGTTAGAAAAGGCTTTACACTTTTTTCAGGGCTTGTTCCAAATCGCCAATCAGGTCATCAGCATCTTCAACTCCGATACTCAGGCGCATTAATGAATCCACTAAGCCACTTTTTAATCTTTCTTCTTTCGGAATGCTGGCGTGTGTCATAGAGGCCGGATGATTAATCAATGACTCAACACCACCTAATGATTCTGCCAAAGCAAAAAGTTCTACACTCTTCATCAGCGTGTGTGCTTTCTCAATACTATCATCCTTTAATGTAAAAGATAACATGCCACCAAAATCTCTCATCTGACTTTTTGCAATAGCATGATTGGGATGATCAGTAAAACCCGGCCAATATACACGACCCACCTTTGGATGTGCTTTTAAGAATTCTGCTACTTTTTTTCCATTAATACAGTGGCGTTCCATACGCAAATGCAATGTTTTAATACCACGTAATACTAAAAATGAATCTTGTGGACCTGGCACTGCTCCGCATGAATTATGAATGAAGGCTAATTCCTGGTGCAGCTTTTCATCATTAACTACTAAGGCCCCCATGATTACATCTGAGTGACCTCCCAAATATTTGGTTACCGAGTGCATAACTATATCGGCACCGAGTTCAAGCGGACTTTGTAAATATGGTGATGCAAAAGTATTGTCAACTGCTAAAAGGATGTTGTGTTTTTTAGCAATAGCAGCACAAGCTTTTATGTCAACAATATTCATTAATGGATTGGTTGGTGTTTCAACCCATAACAATTTAGTTTTATCATTCACTAATGGCTGAATGTTGGCACTGTTGGTCAGGTCAATAAAATGAAACTTGATGCCAAACTTCTCATAAATTTTGGTGAACATTCTATAGGTACCACCATATAAGTCGTTACTGGTGATTACTTCATCACCAGGTTTCAACAATTTCACTACCGCATCTGTTGCTCCCATGCCAGAAGAAAAACATAAGGCAAACTTCCCGTTTTCTAAGGCCGCAATACTTTTTTGTAAGCTGTTGCGCGTTGGGTTAGCACCACGGGCATAAGCAAAGCCCTTATGCTGGGCCGGACCTTCTTGCACATAAGTAGATGTTTGAAATATAGGCGTCATAATAGCGCCAGTGGATGGATCGGGCGCAACGCCCGCGTGAACTGCTTTTGTAGCGAATTTCATATTGGATGATTATCTGTATTTAAAGAACATTTCAAATATGTTGCAATATAGCTAAAGTGCTATTTGCCTCTATTTTTCTCAATCATATCCCACATGCTTTCCGGTATTTCTTCCAGGTGGCTAAACTCTCCTCCACTGCGCAACCACTCCCCGCCATCAATAGTTATTACTTCACCATTAACATAGCCGGAGTAGTCTGAAAGTAAATAAGCAGCAAGGTTGGCCAACTCCTGATGCTCGCCTACACGTTTGAGCGGTACACGTTGTGCAGGATCAAATTTCTTTACAAGATCGCCCGGTAACAAACGACTCCAGGCACCTTCCGTTGGAAAGGGCCCGGGGGCAATGGCATTGCTTCTGATACCATATTTTGCCCATTCTTGTGCCAAAGATCGCGTCAGGGCCAAGACACCCGCTTTACTACAGGCAGAGGGAACAACATATCCTGAGCCTGTCCAGGCGTAGGTGGTGACAATATTTAAGAAGGTGCCACCTTGCTTTTTGTTGATCCAGTTTTTACCGGCTGCTAAGGTTGTGTAGTAGGTGCCCTTTAATACAATGTCTACAATGATATCGAAGGCCCTATGCGACAGGCGCTCTGTAGGACTGATAAAATTACCCGCAGCATTATTGAGCACGGCATGAATTTGTCCAAATGTTTTATCAGCTTCTTTCAGCACATTTTCAATTTCTTCGTACTTACGCACATCAGCGGGTATGGCTAACACCTTACCGCCTGTTTCCTGCATCAGTTCCGTTGCGGTTTTATCTATTACTTCTTTTTTACGTGACGTAATCACAAGGTTGGCGCCAAGTTCGAGACAATACTTGCCTATTGAACGCCCCAGACCAGTACCACCCCCGGTAATTACTATCGTTTTATCCTTTAAGCTACCGGGTTTTAACATGCCTTCCATATCAGAATATTTTGACCCGAAAGGTAAAAAATAAAAAAGGAGCCCGAAGGCTCCCTTTATTATTTTAACAAATCTGATTGTTTTAGACTATTGCAAGGGCATCTAAGGACTGACCCAATGATTCAAATATTTCGCTTAAGGCTTGCTTAGTGCCATCATTAAATTGAACATAAGGTGTAGGCTCAGTGTCGCCAGGCTCGGTTACCCATACAATCTGTCCAGCTGCTTTTCCATCTACACTTACCGAGATATTGATGAAATCGTTAAAGTCTCCACTGGCATTCGGATCCTGAGGTGGGGTGATCACAACATTAAAGATTACTGAACCTAACTGCACATTACCTTCCAGTTTAGTGATGTTAGTTTCAATCTTGGCACCCTGATAAGTTGCTGTTAAATCCCAGCCAATCAACTTATCATTACCTTTGCTCAAGTACTGAGAAAAGCTTGATACAGAGGCCTTGGTATCATCCAAATCAATATCTAATGTGTAAGGATTAACGAAGTAAGAGATGTCTGCAAAATCAGGATCGTCAGTACCATCGTTTTTATAACTTACCTCTGCACTTAAAGAAGCTTGTTTTACATTGTTAATATCAATAGTTGCTTCAATAATGGTTGCACTGTATAATTCATCGCCAAGCGGTGTAGAAACCTCTTCATAATCAGTTAACCTGAAAACAGCATTGTTGGTAAGGCTGCCTTCGGTAGGGAAACGAATTTCGATTATGTTAGATTGGGCGGTAAATTGGAAATCTTCAATGGATGGATTCCAGGTATATACACCTTTATGCTCATCATAATTAAAAGGTTCATCACCCTGTGCACGGCTTTCAGCACTTGGTTCACTGATCATGTGCTGAAAATTGCTTATTGCCTTGCGCACATAGGTGTTCGGATTTTTTCTGGCTTCCTTTACGCGTGCTGTAGTAAAAATAGAACCACTATTGGTCAATAAAGAAAGTGTTTCAAGTGCTTTGAATCCTTCTGCATTTGAAAAATTCTCCAGTTCTACAGATAATTCTGCATCAACTGCTAACAGGGCTTCTTTGGCATCAGTGGGAGACAGGCTTTCAGTTTCATCTTTTTCGCAGGCTGTGAATAACAGCAAAGCGGATAAGAGAATGGTTGATAATCGGAGGCTTTGTTTTAACATAAAATTTGATTTTAAAGAAAGTTAGGTTTTATAAGTTTTGAACTGAATTGTCCTTAATTTTGATTAGTACTAACGAAGTAACCACACGAAACATATGAAAAAGTCTTTTTTATTTTTTGCAATAGCCCTTTTGTCAGGTGGCTGTATTGTTTCCAAAAAGAAGTTTGATGACATGCTGGCTCAGAAAGTAAGGACTGAGGCTGATCTTAACGAGAAAACAGCTGCTTTTGATTCACTTTCAGCAAAATTTTCGCAGTTAAATCAAGAATTCGATCAACTCAGGACAGACACTACAACTTTAGGTAATAACCTGAGAAATAACCAAAAGAAATTGGCCGGACTAGAGGCTGAACATGCACAACTCAATGATTTGTACAAAAATTTGCTGAATAACAGCGGCCGGATGAACCGTGACTTAACACAGCAACAACAACAATTGCTGGCCATTCAGGAGAATCTGGAGAAAACCAGAAGAGAGAATGATTCACTAAGTACTAGTTTAGCAGAACGCGAGAAAAAAGTATTGGAGTTGGAACAGGTTCTGGCAAATAAAGATAAGGCTGTTCAGGATTTACGATCTCGTATCAGCAACGCACTGTTGAATTTTAAAGAGAATGATTTAACCGTGAAAGTAAAAAACGGTAAGGTGTATGTATCACTTGCCGAACAACTGTTATTTGGCTCAGGAAGTATTGATGTTGATCAGAAAGGTGTAGGTGCTTTGCAACAACTGGCTAAGGCATTAAAAGATCAGAAGGATATCAATATTATGGTTGAAGGTCATACAGATAATGTACCCATTTCGAAAAAATCTGCTTACATGCAAGACAACTGGGATTTAAGTGTAATGCGTGCTACCTCTATTACCAAGATTTTAGTTAAAGGAGGCGTTCCACCAAATCAGATAGTGGCAGCCGGCAAAGGTGAGTTCTCTCCCCTTCTGGCTAACGATACACCACAGAACAAGCAAAAAAACAGACGTACTGAAATTATTATCACACCTGATTTAGACGAGCTCTTTAAGTTGCTTGAGAGTAATTAATCGCAGATCAATCATTAACAAAAAACGCGAAGAATCTTCTTCGCGTTTTTTTTACGCTAGTGAGTTTTGATACGACTAAGTTTAAAACACTAAAATTTTAACCAGCAAGAATATCCGTCAGACCGCTGAAAACGAAAGCAAACAGCGGTCAGACGGATTTTTGGTAAAGAGACGGAATAGCGGATTTCTTTATGTTATTATGTAAGCTCCCCCGAATTTCGGCCATTTGAAAGTTGAAAACAAATGTTCAATTTT
>VFQM010000519.1_pt1 | contig 42078 bp, 42 predicted proteins | sample 3512391 | NCBI WGS metagenome assembly VFQM01 (sample SAMN10412369, study PRJNA504923) | tailings metagenome | isolation source: Replicate 1 from Balatoc abandoned mine | place: Philippines
TGCAAAAAACCCCGCCCATCGCTGGGCGGGGAGTGTTTTGGGGCAATGGCCGGACGAAGTGGAAACCTAACGCATCCGGCCACCGAGTCACCAGAGGGATCGGGATACCCCCGGGCGCGAAAAGACTGCCCGACGCAAAGCGGGCACGCCTTAACCTGCATTATATCTGCCGGACTTGTGGTTTTTTCCGGCTTCTGATCGCGCCCGGCGCCTCCTGCACGAAAAACCGCGCCCCGGGCGGTGTGGCCCGGGGCGCGGGTCGAGGCGCGGTGCCGGACGGGGGCGTGTCCGGCGCCGCTCCGTCAGCTCGAAGTCGACCCGGATTTGCCGCTGCCCTGGCTGCCCGACATTCCCGAGCCGGACTGGGCATCGCCCTGCCGGTTCTTGCGCCATTCCTCGAATTTGGAGTTGAACTCCTCCTGCTGGGTCTGGCGGAACTCGTGATAGTCGTTGTCGAACTGGTCCATCTGGCGCTGTCGCCACTGGCTGTAGCTGTGGTCATGGTGATGACCCTGCTGGCCCTGCCCCTGCTGGCCTTGGCCATATTGGCTCTGCCCGTGCTGCGAGCCGCCCATCATCGCGCTCTGCCCGCCCTGGCCACTCGAGCCGAAACCGCCGCGGCCGCCGCTATAGCCGCCCTGGCCGCCGTAATCGCTCTGCCCGGACTGGTAGCCGTCGCCATGGCCGCCGTAGCCGTCATAGCCACCCTGACTGCCATAACCGCTCTGGCTGCCATAGCTGCCCTGGCCGGCGCCCTGACCGCCGAAGCCGCTCTGACTGAACCCGCCCTGCCCGTAATTGTCCTGACCAAAGCCGGTCTGGCCGCCCATCGTACCCTGACCGTGATTTTGCTGTTGCTGTTGCTGGCCGCTCTGGCCGCCACGGCTCCAGTCCGATCCGCTCTGGCTCGATCCGCTCTGGCCGCGCTGTTCGCTACCCTGCTGCATCTGCTCCTCGCGTCCGCTGTTGCGGTCCTGGCTCTCGCGATTCTGGTTGCGCTCGTTCGCCATGTCTTGGTCCTTTCGGTTGGGTGACCCGGGCGGCCTCGCCGTTTTCCGGGTTCTGTCCAAAAGTGACAGCGGAGCAGCGGGAGCCCCTTATCCTGCATTACTGACGGCGGGCGCCCCGTCGCCGTCGCATGCCGCCCTGCCGATGCATCCTTTCGGGTGTGAAGAGCGAATCGAGACGGAGCCGCCATCTCGTGGCCGGTCGCAATGCATTGCATCCCTTCCAAGCCTTTGTAGAGGCCGGTTTTGTCGCATTTATCTTGCAGTTGGATCGCGAATACAACTACGATGACCCGCGGCGTTTTCGAGCCGAGCCGTCCCGGAATCGATAAGCGGGATAACTTTTGATCGAGAGAACCGAAGTCTGATCGGGGAGAGTGCAATTCCCGCAACACTTCAAGGAGCAAGCCGTGTTCAACGCCTTCCTGCTGCGACTTATGCATGCTGCCGAACTGGGCGACCAGGAAATCCAGGCTGTCGAGGAGCTTTGCCGCCAGCCCCGTGAGATCGGTGCCAAGAAGTATCTCTCGCGCGACGGCGATGAAATGCACTCCTTCCCCGTCGTTCTCAGCGGCTGGGCGGCGCGCTACCAGATCCTTCGCAATGGCGCCCGGCAGATCACCCGCCTGCTGCTGCCCGGCGACGCCTTCTACTTCGACTGCTCTCCCAACGGGATCGCCATCGAGGAGGTGATCACGCTCAGTCCGTGCAAGATCGTCAATATCATGCACGCCGACATGCGCCGCATGATAGACCGCTTCCCGGCCATCGGCGAGGCGATGCGCAGCTATGGCTGCATGGAAAATGCAGTGCTCGCCTCGTGGGTGGTCAATGTCGGCCGGCGCGACGCGCTCGAGCGCATGGCGCACCTGATCTGCGAGGCGCATTACCGCCTCTCGCTGGTCGATCCCAACCAGAACCAGCAGATCTACTTCCCGCTGACGCAGGACGATCTGGCCGATGTCCTGGGGCTCACCCCGGTGCACATCAACCGCAAGCTCCAGCAGTTGCGGCAGGAGGGGCTGATCACGCTGCGCTCCAAGCAGCTCACGATCCACGATCTGAGGACCCTGCAACAGATCGCCGGGTTCGACAGTTCCTATCTTGCGCCGCGTGTGCAGACCCAGCGCGAGCAGGAGCGGCTGCGGATTGTCGCCGCCTGACGAGGGGCGGCCCGCTCCGGGCCGCCGCCTTTTGCGGGCCTAGCGGGCGCCGCCCGCCTGGCTCGCCAGAGCGCTCACGATCCGCGTGCTGTCGGCCGGCTTGCTGATATAGGCGCTGCCGGCCAGATCATCGGGCAGCATGGCCGCATCATAGCCTGTCAGGAACACGAAGGGGATCGCCCGGGCCTTCAGCTCGCGCGCGAAGTCGAACGACATCCCGTGCCCCAGGTTGATATCGATCAGCACCGCGTGGATCGGGCCATCCTCGAGCAGCGCGTCCAGATCCGGCACTGTGGCCGAGATCGCCACCACCTGCGCACCCGCACTCTCGAGCAACTCCTGGCAGTCATGGGCCTGGTAGTAATCGTCCTCGAGGATGACGATCCGGTGGTCGCAGAGCGGTTGGTCGGGCATGGTTTTCGCTTTCCTGTCAGGATCGGGTGTCGAGGATGCTGCCGGCATCGGCGAGCGGGAATTCGATTTCGGCAAGGACGCCGGTATCGTGCAGGGCGAAGCGCCCGGTGCCCTGCAATTCGTAGGGCACGCGCTCCTCGATCAGCTTGCGGCCGAAGCCCTTGCGGGTCTGCTTGGTCTTGCGGACCGGCGCGGTTTCCTGCCAGCGCAGGCTGACCCACGGCTTGCCGTTGCGATCCTCGGCGGACCACACGATCCGGATATAGCCGGAATCGCCGAGCGCGCCGTATTTGATCGAATTGGTGGCGAGTTCGTGGATCGCGAGGGTCACGATCTCCGCCGCGTGGGGACTGAGCGCGATCTCCGGGCCATCGACATGGCAATTGTCCGGCTGGACCGCGTGGACCAGCAGTTCCTCGCGCACCAGCTCGGCCAGATCGATGCTGCGTCCGGGGGAGCGGGTGAGGGTGCTTTGCGTGCGGCCCATCGCCTGCAGGCGGCCGATCAGGTGGTCGACATATTCGTCGACATGGCGGTGACTGGGCGCCGAGAGCCGCGCGACCGAGCGCACCATGCCGATCAGGTTCCTGACGCGGTGCTGCAATTCGGCGACGAGCAGTTTCTGCCATTCCTCCTCGCGGCGCCGCTGGGTGGTGTCGATCATGGCGCCGAGCATCCGCACCGGCTTGCCCTGTTCGTCATAGAGGAACCGCCCGCGGGCCGAGAGCCACAGGATCGTGCCGTCGCGGTGCCGGACGCGGTATTCGTTGACGTAGTCGTGTCCCCGTTCCATCGCCGCGGCGACCTTGCCTGCGGTGGCCTCGCGGTCGTCGGGGTGGATCCGGTCGGCCCAGATCTCGTAGGTCGGCACGATTTCGCCGGGCTCGTAGCCTTCCATGCGGTAATGCTCGTCCGACCAGTAGAGCTCGCCCGTCTCGACATTCCAGTCCCACAGGCCCACTTTCCCGATCTCGCTCGCCACGCGCAGCATCTGCGCACCGTGGGCGAGCTGGCGTTCGGTCAGGCGCTCGCCGGTCGTGTCGGTCGCCATGCCGAACCACTCGCTCACCTCGCCGTTCTCGCCGAACACCGGCACGGCGCGCGAATGGAGCCAGCCGATCTCGCCATCGGGGCGCAGGTAGCGGTGCTCGATGTCGATCGGCGTGCCGGAGGCGATCGCGGCATCGACCGTGGCGCGCACAAGATCGCGGTCGACCGGTGCGACAAAGCCATCGATCCAGTCGCTCTGGCCGGGGTCCTCCCCGAGCAGGCTCTTGCCGCCCAGCTGTTCCATCAGCGTGCCTTGCGGGTTCATCCGGAAAATCAGGTCCGAGGTGGCCTCGATCAGCGAATGCAGGCGGTTCTCGCTGTGGCGCAGCGCGAGCTCCATGCCCTTGCGCTCGCCGACATCCTCGAACAGGACGCCGACGTGGTGGGGCGCGGTGCTTCCCACCGGGAAAGCGAAGACATCGAACCAGCGGCCCATGGCGGGGGACTCGCTCTCGAAGCGCTCCGGCACGCCGGATCTTGCAATCCGCCCGTAGGTCTCGATCCACTTGTGCTCGATGTCCGGCTGGAGCGTCCGCATGGTCTGGCCGACCGCATCCTTCAGACCCGCTTGCCGCAGGAACGCCGGGTTGCCCTCGAGGAAGAGGTAATCGACCGGGGCTCCGGCCTCGTCGAAGATCACCTCGACGATGCAGAAGCCCTGGTCGATGGCATCGAAGAGCAGCTTGTAACGCTCGTCGATCTCGCGCCGCTTCATGCGCGCGTCGTGCTCGGCGGTGATGTCGCGCAGGCAGGCCATCACGGCGGGCTGGCCGGCCGTGCCGACCGGCGCGAATGCGACTTCGTATACCAGCGGCTTGACCGCATGGTGGCGGACCAGCGTTTCGGGCTCGCCCCGTTCGAGCACGCGGTCAAAATCGGTGAACCATTCGGGCGCGATCCCGGGGTGGGCCTCGCTCAGGGTGCGGCCGACGAGATCGTGCTTGCCCAGGAGATCGCCATGCGCGCGGTTGCTGAAGAGGTATCGCCAGTCCCGCCCTTTGCCGTCCGGACGGGCGACGGGCTCGACGATGCAGGCAGCGTCGGGCAGCGCATCGAAAGCGGCCCGGAAAAGACCCGTGTGGACATCAGGCGTGTGGGCATCGGGAGAGTAGTCGGCCATCCAATCGTCTTTCGCATCCGCCAGCATAAAGAGCCGGTCCGGAAACTGACTAACATAGATTGCAGGGCAGCAAAGCCCTGAGGGATCAGTGCCTACCGGCCAACGCAGGATAGGGAAGCCGGCCGGCATTCCCGCAAAATCCGGCGCTCCACAAAGGAGCTTGCCCCATGCGGATGATCCTCGCCCTGCTCGCGATCGGTGCGGGTGCCTATGCCCTGTCGCGGCGCGCCGCAGCGCACCGGCCGCGCCCGCACGCCGCCTTTGCCGGCAACCAGGCGGCAAGCGGGGACACCCCCGTGCGCGATGCGGGACCCGAGGCGATGCGTGATCCCCCGCGCGGCGAGTGGAGCGCGATCGACCAGGCCAGCGACGAGAGCTTTCCCGCCAGCGATCCCCCGGCGACCTATTGAGCAAGGTCGCCCCGGCAGCATCAGCCTGGTCAGGTGCGATCTGCGCGAGGTTTACCGAGGTTAGTGTCATCGGCCGCAGCTTGCCCTTCACAGGATGCGGGCCTTCCGGCCTCTCCAAACCGGGAACCAGACCATGCCGACATTGACCTCAGCGGGGATCGAGCCCCTGTTCCGCCTCCTTGGCCGCCATATGCCGCTCGACGAGGCCGACCGCCGGGCGCTCTCGATGCTGGAAACCGGACCGGTGTGCCATGCCGAGGCGCGTAGCGACATGGCGCGCGAGGGGGAGAAACCGAACGTGATCCGGTTGCTGATCTCGGGCTGGGCGTGCCGCTACAAGGACCTGCCCGACGGGCGCCGCCAGATCGTCGGCTTCTTCCTGCCGGGCGATTTTTGCGATCTCAACATCTACATCCTCTCCGAACTTGACCACTCGATCGGGGCGCTGACGGCGGTGCGCTATTTCGAGATCCAGCCTCACCAGTTTCAGGAGGTGATAGACCAGCGCCCGCACCTGCTGCGTGCGCTGCTGTGGCACGAGATGGTCTCGGCCGGCATCCAGCGTGAATGGCTGCTGTCGATCGGGCAGCGTTCGCCGCTGGAGCGGCTCGCGCATCTTTTCGTGGAGCTCTATTACCGTCTCAAGGCGGTGGGTCTGGCAACGGGGCTGAGCTTTGATCTGCCGATCACGCAGAACCACCTCGCCGAGGCGAATGGCCTGAGCCTCGTTCACCTCAACCGCACGCTTCAGGAAATGCGCCGCGAGGAACTGATCGAGCTGTCCGACCGGCAGCTCAGGATCGGCGATCTCGACCGGCTGAAGCGGGTGGCGATGTTCAACGACAACTACCTCCACTTCAACCGCTAGGCCGCGGCCTTACAGCGGCGGAAGGGATTGTGCGGCGAAGCCCCAGCCCTTCAGCGACACGCTCGCCGCACGGCTCGTCAGGGTCTTCGCGTCGCGGATCGTGAAAGCGGCAGGGCTCTCGATGTCCTCCAGTTCCTTCCATGTCACCGGCACCGCCACCGGCGCTCCGGCACGCGAGCGGGCGGAATAGGGCGCCACGGCGGTGCTGCCGCGTTGGTTACGCAGCCAGTCGATGAAGATCCTGCCGACGCGCTTCGCCTTGCTCATCGTCGCGGTGAAGCAGTCCGGCTCGGCTACGCTCAGGGCCTCGGCGAAACGGCGGGCGAAGTCCTTGTGCGCGTCCCATGAATGGCCGGGGGTGAGCGGCACTACGACATGCACGCCCTTGCCGCCGGAAAGCATGGCAAAGCTGGCAAGGCCGATATCCTCGAGGTGGCGGCGGATATCTGTCGCGGCCTGCTTCACATCGCCAAAGTCGAGGCCCTCGTCCGGATCCAGGTCGAAGATCATGCGGTCAGGCCGTTCCACCGCATCTGCGCGCGATTCCCAGGCGTGGAATTCGATGGTTCCCATCTGCACGCATTGCAGGATGCCCTTGGCGTCGGTGACGTAGAGGTAATCCTCGCTGCCCCCGTCCTTTTCGCGGATCGGCACATGGCGCACGGCATCCCCCAGCGCGCCGCTATCGTGCTTCTGGAAAAAGCACTTGCGCGCCCGGCCCTGAGGGCAGCGCACGAGGCTGACGGGACGATTGCCGAGGAAGGGCAGCATCAGCGGGGCAATGGCGGCGTAGTAGTCCGCAAGGTCACCCTTGGTCTCGCCGCTTTCGGGGAAGATCACCCGCTCGCGGCTGGAGATGGCAACGTCGGCGGCCGGCGGCGGCGGGGGCTCGGGCTGCTCGGGCTGGACCGCCTTGGCGGGTTTGTCGCCGCGCAACCCGACGAAGCTTGCATGGCGCACGCGGCCCTCGGCGGTGAATTCGGCAAAGGAGATCTCAGCGACGAGTTCGGGCGCGAGCCACGTCACCCCGCGCGCGGTGGTGCGATCGACCGCGACCGGCGGTGTCTTGCGGGTGAGCGGCTTCATGCGGGCGGCAAGATCGGCCATGGTGTCTGCGTCGAAGCCGGTGCCGACATTGCCCTTGTAGACGAGGTTCCCGCCCTCGTGTTGGGCGAGCAGCAACGAGGCGAAGGGACGGCCGCGCGCGGTGGATGCCTTGAAGCCGGCGATGACGAACTCCTGCCGCCGCGTGCACTTGACCTTCACCCAGCTTTTCGTGCGGCGCGAGGCATAGGGGGCGTCGATCGCCTTGGCGATGATCCCCTCCTGCCCGGCACCGCACATGGCGCTGAAGAGCTTCTCGCCTGCGCCGATCACATGGTCGGCGACATGGATCGGCGGGGCTGCATGGCCGAGCAGGGCTTCGAGGCGTTCCTTGCGTTCGATATTGGACAGGCCGGTCAGATCCTCGCCGCCAACCTCGAGCAGGTCGAAGGCATGGAAAGCGAGCGCGTCGCCCGGTCCTTGCGAGCCGTGACCGCGCTTGAGCACGCTTTGCAGCGTCGAGAAATCGGGGTTGCCGTCCGCGTCGGTGGCGATGATTTCCCCGTCGATCATGGCAGGGGGCAGGTCGAGCGCGGCGATGGCCGTGACAAGCGGCGCGAACTTGTCGGTCCAGTCCTGACCTGTGCGGGTATAGACGCGCACCTCGCCGCCGCTCGCTGCGACGAGGGCGCGGTAGCCGTCGAACTTGATCTCGTGCATCCAGCCATTGCCGGTCGGGACGGCATCGACGAGCGTTGCGAGCTGCGGCTTGCGGAAGGCGGGGAGCTTGCCCGAGCCTGCCTTGTGCGCGCGCGCCGCTTGCTTGCGCGGCGCCTTGGCCGGTGGGTCCTGCGTGGCGGGAGCCGGCTCGCCTGCCGCAATCTCGGCCATCGAGCGACCGGTCACGATGCTGGTGAGTGCCTGCTCGACCAGCGTATCGCCATCTGCCGCGAAGCTGTCGGTGACCTTGCGCAGCAGCCAGTTCTCGCGGGTTTCCCCCGCGCGCGGCTTGAGCCGGATCAGCATCCACTCGCCCTTCATCCGCTCGCCTTCGAGGGTGAAGTGGAGGTGGCCTTCCTCAAGGTCCGCAGCGCTCTTGCCCGCGATCGGGGCCCAGGTGCCGCGGTCCCACAGCATCACCGTGCCGCCGCCATATTCGCCCTTGGGGATGGTGCCCTCGAAGGTGGCATAGCCGAGCGGATGGTCCTCGGTGCGCACGGCGAGCCGCTTGACCGCGGGATCGAGGCTCGGCCCCTTGGTCACGGCCCAGCTTTTCAGCACCCCGTCCACCTCGAGCCGGAAATCCCAGTGGAGCCGCCGCGCCTCGTGCTTCTGCACGATGAAGACGTTGCCCTGCGGCGTGGCGGCCGCCTTGCCTTCGGGCTCGGCGGTGCGGGCAAAATCGCGCTTGGCGTTGTAGTCGGCGAGGGGGTCAGCCTTGCGGGCCATCGTCGCTTTCCTGGCCGGTCTTCGGTCCTGCCCTCCGCTCGATCAGCGACAGGACCGACAGCACCACCACGCCGATCGGCGCTGCCGTGGCCACCAGCGGCCACTGCGCGGCCCCGCAGGCGACGCCGATCACGGCCGTGAGGAACAGGTGCACGGCGGTGGTGATGTTCTGCACCTCGCCCTTGTTGAAGACGATGAGCCCGGCCCCGACGATGCCGACAAAGGATCCCGCCGCCTCGAACAGGCGCAGCGGATCGCCGTTCGGCATCGGCATCGAGGTGTAGAGCCCGAGCATCGAGATGGTCAGCGCGGCTGCGGCGAGGCAGATCAGCCCGTGGGTGCGCAGGCCGGCGGGATGGCCGCGCAGCTCGCGGTCCAGCCCCAGCAGGAGGCCGAGCACCGTCGCCGCGCCGAGCCGCAGCACCAGATCGAACTCGAGACCCGACAGGGGGACAGGCGGGTTGAGGCCCATCACGCGCTCTTGCGTTTCGCTGTTGCCGTCTTGCGCGTCGATCCGCTCTTCCTTGCCGCCGCGGATTTGCGGGGCGGGGGTGCGCCATCGCTCCCGACCGACTTCCTGAGCGCCGCCATCAGGTCGACGACATTGCTGCCCTTGCCCGAGGGCTCGCCCGGGTCCTCGATGATCGCCTTGCCGGTCTTGGCCTTCGCCTTCTTGGCGATCAGCGTCTTCAGCGCCTCGACATAGCGGTTCTCGAACTCGGCGGCGTCGAAGGGGGCGGTGCGCTTGTCGATCAGCGCGGTGGCGAGATCGAGCAGTTCGGGCTCGGGTTCGGCATCGTCGATATCGGCAAAGAAGCTGCGCCCGGCGCGCACCTCGTCGGCATAGCGCAGGGTTTCCAGCAGCAGGCCCTTGCCGCAGGGCTTGAGCGCGACGAGCTTCTCCGCGCCGCGCACCGACAATTGCCCGAGCGCGACCTTGCGCGCCCGCCGCAGCGCCTCGCGCAGCACCACGAAGGCTTCTTCGGCCAACTCGTCCTTCGGTGCGACGTAATAGGGCTTCTCGAAATAGAGCGGATCGATCTCGTCGGCGTCAACGAACTGCACCAGTTCGAGCGTGCGCCGGCTTTCGATCTTCACAGCCTCGATCTCCCGTTCCTCGAGCAGGACATAGTGGCCCTTCTCGACCTCGTAGCCCTTGATGATGTCCTCGCGGTTCACCGGGCCGATGCCGGGGACGACCTTTTCATAGGCGATGCGCTTGCCGCTGGGCTTGTGGACCTGGTTGAAGCGGATGGTCGCGCCGGTCTTGGTGGCGGCAAAGACCTCGACCGGGATCGACACCAGCGCGAGGCGGATCTGCCCGGACCAATAGGCGCGTGCTGCCATGTTCGTCTCGTGCTCCGGCTGGGCTGGCGGGGCGGAATGCCTGTGCCGGGCGGTATCGCGTGGCGGCAATTTGCCCGCACTAACATAGGCGTGTGCCACCCCGTCGGGGGCGGGGGACAAGAGAGCACACGGCCCCACCGACTCGAAAGTCGGCACCAAGGAGAACCCCCGATGGCCCGCACCCAGGCCCGCCGCATCCGCCACCAGGCGCCTGCCCGCACCCTCGCCTCCACCGCCCGTAGCGTTCTTGTCACGGCCGGCGTTGCCGCGATCGCCAATATCGGCCGCAAGATGGTGACCCAGGCGCCGACCGCGCTTGCGAGCGACTGGTGCGAGGGGCTGATCCGCGAACACGAGGCGACCCTAGCCGCGATCGACCGGCTGCTCGCATCCTCCCCCGAACATCCGCAGCGCCGCACGGTCCAACTCACCGCGCTCAAGCACATGATCGCCAAGCACGCCCTGCAGGAGGAGAACGTGATCTACCCGATGCTCGCGCGCGACCACGAGGCGGCGGCGGGCGATCTCAACCGCGAGCATGGCGAGGTGAAGGCGATGCTGTTCGAGCTCACCCAGATGGACAAGGCCGATCCGGTTTTCGCTGTCACCCTCCAGCGCCTGCGCGCCGCCCTCGAGGCGCACATGCGCGAGGAGGAGGAGGAGCTTTTCCCGGCGCTGCGCGAAAGGCTGACGGCCGAGGAAAACCGCAAGCTCACCCGCAGCATGAACATCGCCGGCGTGATGGTCGCCTGACGCTCTCTCCCGTCCAGTCACACAAAGGAACCCGACACATGGCCAAGCAGCAGCCCCAGCAGCGCGATGCACTCCAGATGCTCGCCGAAGACCACCGCAAGGTCGAGGAGCTTTTCGAGAAATACGAGAACGCCCGCAGCGCCTCGGTGCAGAGGAAGATCGTGCAGCAGATCTGCGAGGAGCTGACCATCCATACCATGATCGAGGAGCAGGTCTTCTACCCGGCCGTGCGCGATGCGGTCGAGGGCGACATGCTGGACGAGGCACAGGTCGAGCACGACAGCGCCAAGGCGCTGATCCTCTCGCTGATGCAGGCCGAGCCCGGCGAGGAATATTACGAGGCCAAGGTCAGCGTGCTCAAGGAACAGGTCGAGCATCACGTCTACGAGGAAGAACGCCAGCGCGGCAGCATGTTCGCGCAGGTGCGCAAGGCCGATGTCGATCTGGCGGCAATCGGGCAGGAGATGGCTGCGCTCAAGAAGCAGCTCCAGGAACAGGCCAAGGCCGGCGGACTGCCGCAGCCCGAAAAGGTTGCACTCGGCGGGTGACCGGCCGATGTCCGACCTCGCCGGACGCCCCGTCCCCCGCATGACGCAGTTGCACGATGCGGCGCGCGCCCTGCTCGAAAGTGTGGACGAGGCGGGGATGTCGCTGGTGACGGCGGAAAGCTGCACGGGCGGCTTTCTGGCGTCCCTGCTGACCGACATCGAAGGCCTCAGCCACAGCTTCGACCGCGGCTTTGTGACCTATACCCACGAGGCCAAGCAGGAGATGCTCGGCATCGACCGCGCGCTGCTCGAGCGGGTCGGGGCCGTCAGCGAGCCGGTGGCGCGGGCGATGGCGGTCGGGTCTCTCGGCCGCTCGCGCGGGAGCCTGGCGCTGGCGATCACCGGCATTGCCGGAAACGCCGACCCCGACGAGCGCGAGGGGCCGGGCGTCACCTATGTGGCCGCAGCGATCCCGCACCAGTCATGGGTCTACCGCATCGATTATGGCGAGCGGCCGCGGCACGAGGTCCGCAACCTCGCCGCCGCCGCCGCGATCGCGGTAGGGATGCGGGCGATGGCCTGGAAGCAGGCTCTCTAGCGGTCGATCTAGCAGGCATCCGGCGCGGGCGTAATCGCCAGCGCGATATCGTGTCCCCCGCCGACCGCGAGCACCACCAATGATCCGTCCTGCCGCGTGTGGACGGCGCTTGTCTCGCGCGCACCGGTCACGGTGTTGACCTTGGTGACGCCGTAGCACCCGGGCGCAAGGCCGGTGATCTCGATGGTGCTGGCGATACTGTCCTGCCGCTCGCCGGGCATGAGGCAGATGATCGCCTGATGCGCGTCGCCGCAGCCGGACACCAATCCGTCGAAATCATGCACCGCAAGCCTTTCTGCGAGCGGGGCGCGGGCGAAGCTCTGCCAGTCGATCAGGGGCAGGAAGCCCGCCAGCACGCTTTGCGCCTCGTGCATGCCGGGCAGCAGCACATGGGGGTGGCGATAGGGCCAGCGCATCCCGCCGCCCGCCCCGCCGCTGGCAATATGCGCCCACTGGGTGCGGCGGAAGCAGGCGGTGTCGAAACTGTCGGGCAGGGTCGTACCGGCATCGCAGAAGGTGTGGACGGGGCCGTGCTCGGTATCGAGCAGCGGGCGCAGCGGCGGACATTGCGCCAGCGCCTCGCTCATCAGCCGCACTGTCGCTGCCGCCGGATCGAGCGTCGATTGCGGCGCATCGAGCGGGCCGTGCTCGTAGAGGTGGATGCTCGCGAAATCGAGCGAGGGGTGGCGGAAGACCACATCCGCCAGCGCCGGCGTCGCGACAAGATTGGGGTGGAAGACCGATGCGGTCTGGAGATGCGCGCGGCCGTATAGGGCGATTTCCTCGGCCCGAAGGGCACCCGATATCTCCGTGACGAAAGCATGGGTCGCACCGAGATCGCCGCCGGCATACCACGGGTCGATCTCGTTCCACAGATCCCAGGCAAAGACCGCCGGACTGCCTCCCCAGCGGCGCGTGGCAAAGCGCAGGCGCTCGATCACCGCGGCGCGGGTCTCGGGGCAGGTGAACATCGTCTCCGGCCCCTCGCACGGACCGCCGCGCGCCTTGGCATAGGGGTGGTGCCGCCAGCGCCGCGCCATGAAGAAGGTGTCGAAGGGGGTCAGCAGAAAGCGGATGCCGTGCCGCTCGCCGAGCGCGATCAGGTCGTCCCACAGCCGCACCATCGCCGGGCTGAAGGCGCCCACGCGGTGTTCGAGATGCCGCCCGTGGCCCTGGCTGTAATCGAGCATCAGCCTCAGGCAATTGACACCATGCGCGGCCAGTCCGGCGAAATGGCGCTCGACCGCATCAACGTCCCGCCGCCGGTAGAGCGGGGCGAGGTTGGGCCAGGTGATCGCCTCGTTATGGCCGACCGGCGTCCACACCTCGCCTTGCTCGGTCTCGAAATAGGGAGCCCCGGCGGCACAGCGGATCCAGCCGTCCCCGGCAGGGCCGGGCGGGGCGACGCGGAACCGCGCCTGGCCTGCCCGGGTGATTGCGCCAGTGTTCATTCAGCTGCCACCGCGCCGGGCCCTGCCATCGCCTCGCTCCGCCACCGCGCATCGAGCCGCCGCCATGTGGCAAGCGCCTGCCCGACGATCTGGTCCATGTTGTAGTAGCGATAGGTCGCGAGGCGGCCGACGAAGGTGACGTTCGCGCAGGCCCGCGCCAGCGTGTCGTAGCGCTTGTACATCGCCTGCGCCGCATCATTGGGGATCGGGTAATAGGGATCGCCCTCGGCCGCCGGATATTCGCGGGTGATGCTGGTGACGCTCGCGCGCTGGCCGGTGAGGTGCTTGTATTCGGTGATGCGCGTGTAGGGCACGGCCTCGTCCGGATAGTTCACCACCGCCACCGGCTGGACCTGTTCGACCGGCAGGGTCTCGTGCTCGAACCTGAGCGAGCGGTAGGGCAGCTTGCCCAGCCGGTGGCCGAAATATTCGTCGATCGGCCCGGTCCAGACCAGATGGTCCCAGGTGATGTCGGCAGGCAGATCGTCGAAGGACTGGCCGGTCATCACCGTGATGCGCGGTTCGTCGAGCATGGCGGCGAACATCGCCGTGTAGCCGTCCGCCGGCATGCACTGGTAGGTGTCGGTGAAATAGCGGTCATCGGTATTGGTGCGCGCCGGCACCCTTGCGGCAACCGATTTATCGAGTTCGCTCGGGTCCACCCCCCACTGCTTGCGGGTGTAGCCCTGGAAGAACTTCTCGTAGAGATCCTCGCCGACCTGCGCCACGACAGTATCGCGCGAGCTTCGGATCTCGGGCACGGCGAGTGCGACCGACTTCAGATAGGCCTCGGCCTCGGCCTCGGTTGCAAGGTCCAGCCCGTAGAGCCGGTTCAGCGTCGTGCGGTTGATCGGCATCGGCACCAGCTGCCCCTCGACCTCGGCCAGAACGCGGTGCTCGTAAGGCCGCCAGCGGGTGAAGCGCGACAGATAGCCGAGGATGTCGCGGCTGTTGGTGTGGAAGATGTGCGGGCCGTATTTGTGAACGAGGATGCCGCTCTCGTCCTTGTGGTCATAGGCATTGCCGGCAATGTGATCGCGCTTGTCGATGACCAGCACCGAGCGGCCCGAACCTGCCGCGAGTCGTTCGGCCATGACCGATCCGGCAAACCCGGCGCCGACCACCAGCACGTCGTAATGCCGCCTCGGCGCACGGGCGGAGGCGCGGGGCGGAGCGGCGGCGGGCGCCGGCCTCGCGGCGAGCGCTGCGTCCAGTTCGCGGGTGATGCGCGCGGCGATCCCGTCCCAGCTCTTGTCTGCGAGGCAATCGCGCGCCTCGGCCCGCCAGGTGGCGCGCGCGCTGTCGGGCGCGGCGAGGAGGTCCTCGCAGGCCTCCACGAAGCGGGCGGCATCATCGGCGATGCGGATGCAGTTGAGCCCGCCATAGCCGCTCACCACGTCGCGGATCGAGGTCGAGACCACGGGCAGCCCGCTCGCCATGTATTCCGGCGTCTTGGTGGGGCTGATGAACGCGGTCGAGGCGTTGCGGGCAAAGGGCATCAGCGCGACGTCCCACCCGGCGGCATAGGCGGGCAGTTCGTCATATTGCTTGCGCCCGAGCCAGTGGATGTTGGGTGCCTGCGGGAGGTCGGCGGGAGCGATCTTCACCACCGGGCCGACCATCACGAAGTTCCACGCGGGCCGCGCTTCGGCGACGGCGGCGAGCAGTTCGAGGTCCATGCGCTCGTCGATCACGCCGTAAAAACCGAGCCGCGGCCGCGGAAGGCTTGCCTGATCGGCGGGGTCCGGCACGCCGTCGGCGCCGCGTGCGAAATGCGCGACATCCACGCCCGAGGGCACACAGTGAATATCGGGATGGCGTCCGATGCGCGCCTCGTAGAGGCTCTTGCCGCCGCACAGCACGAGATCGGCCCGCGCCATCAGTTCTGCCTCGCGGGCCGCGATGTCAGCCGGGGCGAAGGCGAAATTGGCGAGCTCGTCCATGCAGTCATAGACAACCAGGTCGGCCTCGGCGCCCGCGCTGAAGCCGAGCATCATTGGCGTGTAATACCAGAACACGCGCGGCGAGCGGACGTCCTCGAGCACCTCGCCGAGCAGCCGTGCCAGCTGTGCATCGCGCGCAGCTTCGGTGAGGCCATCCGGCAATAGGGGCACCAGCCGCTCCACGCCTCCTTCGAGTCGCTCGCGCTCCAGGCGGGGTGCCCGGCAATCCGGGTCTTCACGCGGCTCCTCCCAGTAGAGAACGTCGAAGTTCTCCGCGAGGCGGGTCAGGATGTGCTGCGGTCGCTGGAAGACGAGGTTCCAGCGCAGGTGCGCGAAGCAGACGATCGACGGGCGCTGCGCGGTGCGGGCAGGGGGAGTGGTCGGGATCGGGCGGTGCATGGCGGCGGGCTTTCCGGATCGGGGTGGCCGCCCCCGGAGAATGCGGGGGCGACATCGCCGCAGGGCGACAAACTCCGACTAGCGCCTCATCCGCCTTTGCAGTTTCACCTATGTCACCAACCGCGCTTTTCTGGACAAGCAGGATGATTGGGAACCCATGTTATGGGGTCAATGGCGGCACTGCATCAGTCTTGGCTGAAGCTTCGTGCGGCAACTGTTCGCCGTATTTGGAGAACAATTCATGGACTATTCTTATATCGTCAACATCCTGCCGTTCTGGATACTCGGTGTACCGCTGGCAGTGGCGGTCATTAGCTACTTGAAGATGCCGCGGCAGAGCGAACTTGTTCCGCCTGATCGTCGCAATGACCGCCAGAACCTTGTCCGCGAGCCCGCCATCACGTCCGGCGACACGGTCGTCAGCAGAGGATAATCCGCCATGTTCAGTCACAACAAGCGCCTGCAATATACCGTGCGCGTTTCCGAGCCGAACCCGGCGCTCGCCTCGCTCCTGCTGGAACAGTTCGGCGGACCGGATGGCGAGCTGGCCGCTGCGATGCGCTATTTCACCCAGGGCCTTGCCGAGGAGGATCCGGGCCGCAAGGACATGCTGCTCGACATCGCCACCGAGGAGCTCAGCCACCTCGAGGTGATCGGCTCGATCGTCGCCATGCTCAACAAGGGCGCGAAGGGCGATCTGGCCGAAGCGGCGCTCGAGGAAGCGGAGCTTTACCGCTCGCTGACGGCGGGCGGGAACAGCCACACGCAGTCGATCCTCTATGGCGGCGGGCCGTCGCTGACCAATTCCTCGGGGGTTCCCTGGACCGCCGCCTATATCGATTCGCGCGGCGATCCGACCTGCGACCTGCGCTCGAACATCGCCGCCGAGAGCCGCGCCAAGATCATCTACGAACGCCTGATCGCGATCACCGACGATCCGGGGATCAAGGACGCCCTCGGCTTCCTGATGACCCGCGAGATCGCGCACCAGAAAAGCTTCGAGAAGGCGCTCTATTCGATTGCCGACAATTTCCCGCCGGGTCGCCTGCCGGGCAAGCCGGAGTTCGATTCGCTCTACGTGAACGCCTCGACCGGCCCGGGCGACACGGAAGGCCCGTGGAACAGTGGTCCGGATTGGGAACGTCTCGACCAGACTGCAACGCAAGGCCCGGTCGACGGCGGCGAGGGCACCGCGCAGGTCTCGCTGCCTGCCGAACAGGCGGAGACGCTCAAGGTTCTGGCCCAGCGCACCGCCTCCGATCCGGACGCCGATCCGCTGACCGGCGCGGAACTCGGCAGCGCCGCAGCCGAGTGATGACGGCGGCGCTCACCGGTATCGCGGCGAGCCTGCTCGCCGGGGCCATGACCGGCCTCGGCGGGCTGCTCGTCGCGGTATCGGGGCCGCCCGATGCGCGGCGGCAGAACCTGCTGATCGGTTTTGCCGCCGGGGTGATGATCGCGGCCGCGATGTTCTCGCTGATCCTGCCGGCCTGGATGCAGATGCGCGGCGGCGGGGCTTCACCGCTGTTTGCCAGCCTCTGCGTGACGGCGGCCGTGTGGCTCGGCGCGCTGGCGATGGGACAACTGGGCGAGGGGGCCGGGAGGCTCGCCGCCCGCGCCGCCCTGCCCGCGCCGCTCGAGCGCGTGGAGGATCGCCGCATAGCGCTGTTCGTCCTCGCCATCACGCTCCACAATCTGCCCGAAGGCATGGCGGTGGGCCTCAGCTTCATCGGCAGCGATCCTGCGCTCGGCTGGGCCACGATGCTCGGGATCGGCTTGCAGAACATCCCGGAAGGCATGGCGGTCGCAGCCCTGCTCGCCAGCCTCGGCTGGAGCCGGATGCGCTGCGCCGCAGCCGCGCTTGCGACCGGACTGGTCGAACCGCTCGGCGGAGCGGGCGCCGTCGCGATTGCGGGCGCCTCGGCCGCGATCCTGCCCTGGGCGCTCGGCTTTGCGGCAGGAGCGATGCTGTTCGTCGTTGCTGCCGAGATCATTCCCCACACCCGGCGGCAGCTTGCCGAAGGCTCGGCCACGCCCGCGCTGATGGCGGGCCTTGCCCTGATGATGGTGCTCGACGTGACACTCGCCTGATCCCTCCCCTCCAGAAGGAATGCCTCCATGTCCAAGATTGTCCCCAAGCTCGACGACAGCCAGTTGCCCGGGCTGGAGGCCGACCTCGATCCCAAGCCCGATTGGGAGCCGCGCTATCCCGGCTCGGGGCGGCTCGAAGGCAAGGTCGCGATCGTCACCGGCGGCGACAGCGGCATCGGGCGCGCAGTCGCGGTGCTGTTCGCGCGGGAGGGGGCGGACATTGTCATCTCCCACCTCGAGGAAGAGGAGGACGCGATGGCCACAGCCGAGATGGTCGAGGACGAAGGTGCCCGCGCGGTCACCATCGCCGGCGACATCGGCGAGCGGGACCACTGCCGCGAGATTGTCGATCTCGCGATCCGCAAGTTCGGCAAGATCGATATCCTGGTCAACAATGCCGGCGAACAACATCCTGCCGAGGATGTGACCGAGATCAGCAAGAAGCAGCTCAAGCGCACCTTCCAGACCAATGTCTTCGGGATGTTCTACATGGTGCAGGCGGCGATGCCCTACCTCGAAAAGGGCGCCGCGATCATCAACTGCACCTCGGTGACGATGTACCAGGGTTCGGAGGAACTGCTGGACTACTCCGCCACCAAGGGCGCGATCACGGCCTTCACCCGGTCGCTCTCGCAGAACCTCGCCGGCAAGGGGATCCGGGTGAACGGGGTCGCGCCCGGGCCGATCTGGACCCCGCTCAACCCTTTCGGCGGGGCGAGCGAGGAGAAGCTGAAGACCTTCGGCCAGAACACGCCGATGGGGCGCCCGGGCCAACCCAGCGAGGTCGCGCCGTGCTTCCTGTTTCTGGCCTGCGAGGATGCCAGCTACATGACCGGGCAGGTGTTGCACCCCAATGGCGGGACCATCGTCGGCAGCTGAGGTGAGCGAAGGGCCGGAGCCTCGCTGCCTGGCGGCGGCTTTGGTGCCCGAAGCCCGGGGAAGGGGAGCCTGTGAATATCGACTGGACCACGATCGTCGGCACCATCGGCGCCAGCGCCTCGGTTGCGAGTTTTACGCCGCAGGCCTGGAAGATCATCCGCGAACGTTCGACCGAGGGCCTCTCGCTGGCGATGTTCGCGCTCACCTGCCTCGCCTTTGCGGCGTGGACCACGTTCGGCGTGCTGAAGGGGGAATGGACGCTGATCGTCCCCAATGCGATCTGCCTCGTCTTTGCGCTGTTCATCCTCGGGATGATCGCATTGCCGGCGCGCAAGACCCGGGAAGTCGCCGAGGCGCTCGATCCCGAAGGGTGACGGCCCCGCACGGGGGGAGCGGGGCCGCCGACGGCGTGGCCTAGTAGGTCACGCCGTAATAGGTGGAAACCTGCTGGTTGTAGCTGTTGTCATAGGCCGGCTCTTCGTCATCGGCGAAGCGCGGGGCATCCTCCAGCATGTCCTTGTCCAGATCGACCACATAGCCGCCGTGATCGGTGCTGTAGCTGAGCATCTGCCAGGGGACCGGGTAGTAATCGGCGCCGACCCCGAGGAAGCCGCCGAACTGCATCACGGCATATTCCGCCTTGCCGGAACGCTTGTCGACCATGAAGTTGGTGATCGATCCGAGCCGCTCGCCATCCATGTCGAAGACCGCAGTGCCTTCGACCTTGTTCGAGGCGATAAGCTGGCTGGTTTCATCGGTGTTGAGTGAGTGGGCCATCGGCTTTTCCTCCTTTGATTGGTCCTCGCAGGGTCGGACGCGGCGGGCCTTGCGGCACTCACATAGGTCAGGCGGGGGGCAAGCCGCCCTTGCGGTGCGGTGGAGCAGCCGGTCAGGCTGTCAGGCGCGCCCGCTCGCGGCGTAGATGCGGTCGAGCGTCTCGGCGACAGCGGTGAAACGGTGCGCCTCGGGATCGAAACCGGGTTGTGTCCCAAGCCTGCTCGCCCAGTGGACCGCCGCCCGTCCGCCCCAGTCATCGGGGGGCGCGACGATCTGCTCCCGGGTGGTGCCGGTGAAGCGTAGCAGTTCGAAATCGTAGAAGCTGCCGCCGACATTCCGCAGGCTCGCGCCGCCGCGTGTGCCGTAAAAGGTGGCCTCGATCCGTGCCTCCTCGCCTGCGTGAAGGTGCCAGGAACAGGCAATCCGCACCGCAGCACCAGAGGCGAGGTCGAGCCGGGCGAGGGCGAAATCCTCGACCGCGCCTTGTCCTTGCGCGAAGGGCTCGCCCCCCGCGAACAGCCGTGCGCTGACATCCTCGACCGCCGGAAATCCGGTCAGCCACAAGGCGAGATCCACCAGATGCACGCCGAGGTCGACAAGGCAGCCCCCGCCCGACTGTGCCGGATCGAAGAACCACGGCTTGTCCGGGCCATAGGCGTTGTGAAAGGTGAGGTCGGCAGCGAAGATCTCGCCGAGCGCGCCTTCCTCCACCAGCGCAGCCAGCGTGGCTGCGGCGGCGGTGTGGCGATAGGAGAGATCTACGCCGAGCAGCCGGTCGGCGGCGCGGGCGGCCTCGACCACCCGGCCCGTTTCGGGCGCGTTTCGTCCGAGCGGCTTCTGGCAGAACACGGCGAGGCCGGCCTCCAGCGCGGCGATGGCCTGCTCTGCGTGGAGCGCGCTGGGGGTGGCGATCACGACGCCGTCGAGCCCTGCGGCGAGCAGGCTCGCGAAATCCGGCAGGATCGCCGCACCCGGCGCGAGCGCCTGGCCGGCGCGGGCGCATTCCTCCGAGGGGTCGACGATCGCCGCGACCTCGCCCGCGCCGCTCGCCGCGATGGCCTCGAGCCGGTGGCGGCCGATCCATCCGGTGCCGAGAAAGCCGAGGCGCGGCGGTCGGGGCGGGCTCGTCATGCAAGGTCGATCCATGCCTTGACGAAGCCCTGCGGCTTGTCACGCGTCGCATCCAGCGCCTCGCCCAGCCGGGCAAGCGGGTAGCGGTGCGTGAGGAGCGGGGCGAGGTCGAGCCGCCCCTCGCTCACCGCCGCCACCGCCTCGCGCACGCCTTGAAGCTGGACCGCGGGATCGCGCTCATGGGAGTTGACGACATCGATGCCCTTCCAGTTCCAGCCCTGCATATTGACCTGCCGCGGCCCGTCCTGATGATAGCCCGCAATCACCAGCCGCCCGCCGAAGCCGACCAGCTCGCCGGCCAGATCGAGCGGCCATTGCTTGCCGACACATTCGATCACCCGCGGGCAGAGTTCATCGCCGGTGATCGCCTTGACCGCCTCGATGATCTGCCAGTGATCGTCCATCGCGATGGTCTGCGCTGCGCCGAAGCGGCGGGCCAGATCGAGCGATTCCGCCCGCCGCGAGATGGCAATTACCCGCGCCCCTGCCGCACTCGCGAGCCGGGTCAGCACGGCGCCGAGAAAGCCGATGCCGATGATCGCGACTTGTTGTCCGGCGCGGATGTCGCTGCGGCGGAAGATGTTGAAGGCACAGCCCAGCGCCTCGCCCGGAAAGGGAAGGCCCGCCAGCGCGGCGGGCAGTTTCACCACCATTGCCGCAGGCGCAATGTCAGCCTCGGCATAGGCGCGGTGGGAGAGCAGCGCGACCCGGTCGCCTGCGGCAAGGTCGGCCACGCCGGGGCCGGCTGCCTCGACGAAGCCCCAGCCCTCGTGGCCCAGTTCCCCCGGCGCGGTCGGGTATTCCATCCAGTCCGGTCCCGACCACGGGCCGAGGTTGGAGGCGCACACCCCGCACCCCTCGAGCCGCACCCGCACCTCGCCTGCGCCCGGCTCGGGGCGTGCGACCTGCGCGGTCCGCATGTCGCCCGGCCCCGTCAGAACCGCTGCCTCCATCTGCATCATGTGCCCTTTGCCGTGTGTTGATCGATCTCGTCGAGCACCTCGCCGGCGACCACGTCCTGCTCGATCTCGGCCAGTTCGGCGTCATCGACCGGCACCCCGAGCCGCTCGGCCACCCGGTGCAGCAGCTCGGCCAGACGGGTCAGCTCGTGCTCGGTCAGCAGCGAGATGTGGAGGTCGAGATTGGCCCGCCGGTCGGCGAGCGCGGCCATGCGGTTCTGGCTGATCAGCACGAAGGTCGAGAGGAAGATCGCCTCGACCGAGGCCGCGCTGGCGAGGATCACGAAGCTCGGGTCGAAGCGCGGACCCGGCAGCCAGCCGAGGTTGACCGCGATCCATACGGCGACAATGGCGACATGGACCCAGACGAACAGCATCGATCCGGTGAAGGCGGTGATCGCCCGCGCAAGCCGCTCGCTCCAAGGGGCGCTCGCGTTCTCGGCGCCCTCGCGCTCGGCCAGCGCGGCGATGTTCTCGCGCAGCGTGCCGCTGAGGCCTGCGGGCTGCGGCGTGGCGTGTTGCTGCCTCACGCAGGCCCGGCGGCGATAAAGGCTTCGAGCGCGGCATGGGCCTCGTCGTCGGTCATCTGCCGGGGCGGATGCTTGCAGAACCACGCCGAAGCCGGGTGGATCGGCCCCGAGAGACCGCGGTCGCGTGCCAGTTGCGCGCAGCGGATCATGTCGATCGCGACCCCTGCGGAATTGGGCGAATCCTCGACCGACAGGCGCAGTTCGAGGTTCATCGGCACACCGCCAAACATCGTCCCCTCCATCCGGAGGAAGCACACCTTGTTGTCGTTCTGCCAGGCGACATAGTCGGACGGCCCGACATGGATATCGGCGTCGCCCAGCCGCGCCGCGGCGACCGCTTGCACGGCCTCGGTCTTGGAGACCTTCTTGGCGGCAAGGCGGCTGCGCTCGAGCATATTGAGGAAGTCGGTATTGCCCCCGGTGTTGAGCTGGTAGGTCCGGTCGAGCCGCAAGCCGCGCTTGGCGAAAAGGTCGGTCAGCACGCGGTGCACGATGGTCGCGCCGAGCTGCGCCTTGATGTCGTCGCCGATGATCGGCACGCCGGCGCGGCGGAACCGCTCGGCCCATGCGGGATCGCTGGCGATGAAGACTGGAATGGCATTGACGAAGGCGACCCCGGCCTCGAGCGCGCACTCTGCGTAGAACTCGCTCGCCTGTTGCGAGCCGACGGGCAGATAGTTGACCATCACCTCGGTCCCGGTCTCGCGCAGGGTGGCGACGACGGCGGCATGATCCGGCTCGGGCGCATCCGAGGCAAGGAAGGTGCGTTCCTCGGGATAGTTGTGCATATGCGCGGCCACCCCGTCGAGCACACGCCCCATCTGCACCCGTGCGCCGGTCGGTTCGACCTTGTCGCAGAAGCGGGCCGTGCAGTTGGGCGCGGCGAAGATCGCCTCGGCGACGTCGCGCCCGACCTTGCGGCGGTCGATGTCCCATGCGGCGACGATATGGATGTCGCCCGGTTCATACCCCCCGAGGCTGCGGTGCATCAGCCCGACCGTGTCGTTCGCGCCGGCACGGTAATGGGCGATGCCCTGCACCAGCGAGCTGGCGCAATTGCCGATGCCGACCAGCGCCACATTGATCCCGCGGCTCGGGGGGGACAGCATGGATATCTCCTTGTCTCAGGCGCGGATCGCAGCGCGTTCGGCGGGTGCGAGTGCGGATGCGAGTGCGGGGGCGTAACGCTCGGTCATCTCGGCGCAGAAATCGGCAAAGCCCTGCGGGTCGCGGGCGCAGGAGGTGTGATGCGCCTCGACCCCGAGGTGCTCGGGGGTGAAGCAATAGGTCACCATCACATCGAACGGGGCGAGCGCCTCCATCTGGCGGTCGAACCAGTCGAGCGCGCCGGGGCGGAAGCGGTCGGCCCAACTGAGCCCGGTCCGCAGCTTGCGAACACCCAGTTGCTGCATGATCCGCACCGCATCATCGAGCCGCGGGTCCTCGAAATGGAACCATTGCATCAGGCCCATCCGGCCCGCGACCCGTGCGTAGCTTTCCAGCGCCGGCTTGGGGCTGCCGTCGGCACGGATCAGGCCCATGTGGAAATGGCGATAATAGCTCGATCCCTCAGCCTCGCGGTGGCGGGTTTCCGCACCCCAGGCCTGCGGCAGATCGAACAGCGAATACCAGTAGACGTTGGGCACGCGCCCCAGCAGCAATTCGGCGGTGCGTTCGATCCCGAAGACCTGCACCTCGTCTGCACCGAAGCTGCCGACGCCGACTTCGGTCGCCCAGACCGGCTTGTCCTGAACCACCGCCTCGATCTCGGCGATCTTGTCGGGCCAGGCATCGATCGGCCACAGGTTCCAGTCGAGCGGGAAGCCGTGGACCGCGACCACATCGACTTCCTCCAGCGCGCCGTGCCCGCGCATCTTTTCCACCCAGGAAGGATCGATCGGCGACATCCCGCCGAGCACCCGCGTCACATCCGGATTGATCGCCGCGATCGAGCGGCCCGCGCGGATCACCGTGTCGGCGTAGATCGCCCAGTCGGGGTCAAGCTCGGGGTTCCAGTGCGACTTGTTGTTGGGCTCGTTCCAGATCATCGCCGCTTCGATCATGCGCGCACTCCCTTGGCTGGATAGACCGCGCCCGCGCCGAGGTCGGCGTAGGGCACCGGCGCGACGCGGCAGAGGTAGACCTCGGCCTCGGGCCGGCTCTCGATGGCAAAGCCTGCCGCGCGCAGCATGGCCTGCGTGCAGGCGGCGTTGGGCGCCCACCAGTTCGACCAGTCATGCGCGAATTCGCGTTCGATGAAGTGCAGCACGGGGTAGCCGGGTTCACCGAAATAGCCGGGCGGATCGAAGGTGCCGGGCTGGTGGAAGGGGTGGTCGGCGGGCGGCTCGAAGATCGCGGCGCTGCCCTGCTGCATGGTCTGGAACAGCATCAGATCGCCTGCGACATGCTCGCGGATCAGATCGAGCGCGAGCAGCGGGTGGCGCAGGTGGTAGAGCACGCCCATGAAGATCACGAGATCGAAGCGTTCGCCCAGCGCTGCGACATCATAGACATCGGCCTGTCTGAACTCGATTGCCGGGAAGCCCAGCACCTCGCTCGCCAGCCGCGCCTGCTCCAGATAGCGCGCATCGCTGTCGATCCCGAGCACCCGGGCGGCGCCCCGCCGCGCCATTTCGATCGCGTAGAAGCCCGCATTGCAGCCGATATCCAGCACCGATTTCCCCGTTAGGTCGGCGGGCAAGGCTTCGGCAAAGCGGCGATATTTGAAGCCGGGATAATCGCCCAGAAAGTGCCCGGGTGCAGTCGTGATCCCGTCGCCCAGATCGATGTTCTGGAACCACGGGCCGAGCGCCTCGATCCGGTCGCGCAGGGACGGGACGGGGGCATCGGCCATGCTCAGGCGTGCCGCTCGTTGAGGCTTGCCACCCGTTCGCCCCAGCGCCCTGCGACGATCCGCGTGACCGATGCCGGGTCGATATCGAAGCGCAGGACCGAGCCGAGCGACAGGCCGAGAACGCCCGCGACCGCGGCACGGATCACATCGGCATGGCTGACCATCGCCACCAGCTTGCCGGCCGAACCATGGGCGACGCGGCGCAGATGCCCGAGCACGCGCTGCTGGACGCCGGCCATCGTCTCGCCGCCGGGCGTCACCGCCTCTGCGCGGCGCGTGTTCCAGTCGTGCCAGCGCGGATCGCTCCCGAGATCGGCAAAGCTCCTGCCCGCCCAGTCGCCGAAATCGATCTCGTCGAGCGGCGCGGCGATGGTCTCGGCGAGGCCGGCGGCGGCCGCGAGCGGGGCGGCGGTCTCGCGTGCGCGGCGCAGCGGACTGGTGTGGACGGCATCGAGCGGCTCGCGCGCCAGGCGGTTTGCCAGCAACTCTGCCTGCGCCTCGCCCTCGGCGGACAGCGCCACATCGCCGGCATGTCCGCTCAGCACGCGGCCCAGCTGCACATGCGCCGCGTGGCGAACAAGGAGTATCGTGGCTGTCATTATGCTCCCGAAAATTGAGGAGCTAAGTAGAAGCCGACTCCCTTTCCCCACTCAAGGAGCCATGTTTCAAAAGTGGGTTAGAGCGATATTCAAAGCCTCAATCATCTGTTTTCACGAATAGTCCGAACATCTCAAAATCGGGCGATCAACCTGTATTAGCATCACCCTTGAGAACGACTCCCGACTGCTTCGACTAGGTACTTACCTGAAGAAGAACCAGCGAAGATCGGGAGAGGCGCGGTGTCCGAATTGATTGTGGTGACCGGAGGCGCAGGCTTCATCGGCCGTCATCTTGCCCGCGAGCTTCTGGCGCGGGGGCGCCGGGTGCGGGTGCTCGATGCCCTGATCCCGCAGGTCCACCCCGGGCGTGAAAAGCCCGACGATCTTCCCGCCGAAGTCGAATTCATCGCCGGCGATGTGCGCGACGGGGATGCTGTCGCCCGCGCGTTGCAGGGCGCGGACGCGGTCGTCCATCTCGCCGCCGAAGTCGGGGTCGGCCAGTCGATGTACGAGGTCGCGCGCTACACGGCCACCAATGAACTCGGCACCGCGGTGCTGATGGAGCAATTGATCGACAACCCGGTCAAGCGCATCGTCACCGCCTCCTCGATGAGCATCTATGGCGAGGGGCTCTACCGCGATGCCTCGGGCGCGCTGGTCGAGGATGCCGCGCGCGGAGCCCTGCGCGACGGGCAGCGCAGCTGGGACCCGGTCGATATGCAGGGCCGGCCGCTCTCGCCGGTCGCCACGCCCGAGTGGAAGCAGCCCGCGCTCGCCTCGGTCTATGCCCTCAACAAATATGTCCAGGAGCGCATGACCCACATCATGGCCGCGCCCTACGGGATCGAGAGCACCTGCCTCAGGCTGTTCAACGTCTACGGGCCGGGGCAGGCGCTTTCCAATCCCTATACCGGGGTGCTGGCAATCTTTGCGGCGCGACTGCTGAACGGCCAGCCGCCGATGATTTTCGAGGACGGCGAGCAGCGCCGCGATTTCGTCCATGTCAGCGATGTCGCGCGCGCCTTTGCCGATGCCCTTGAGCATCCGGCGGCGCCGGGCGGCACCTTCAACATCGGCTCGGGGCAGGACCGCTCGGTGCGCGAGGTCGCGCGTGCGCTGGGCGAGGCGATGGGGCGCAACAATCTCGAGCCCGAGATCGTCGGCAAGGCGCGCACCGGGGACATCCGCCACTGCTATTGCGACACCTCGCTGGCCCGCGAGGCGCTCGGCTTCGAGGCGCGGCAGGATTTTGGCGAGGGGCTGGCCGAACTGGCCGGGTGGCTCGCCGGGCAGACCGCCGAGGACCGCGCCGCCAGCGCCCGCGAGGAACTCGAAGCGCGCGGGCTGGTGGCATGAGGCTCGCCGAGGGCAGCACGCTGCTGGTCACCGGCGGGGCGGGCTTCATCGGCGCGAACCTTGCCGACCGCCTGCTGGCGCGCGGGTGCCGGGTGCGGGTTCTGGATTCGCTCGAACGCCCCGGGGTGGAGCGCAATCTCGACTGGCTCGCCTCGCGTCACGGGGACCGCGTCGAGCCGGTGATCGCCGACCTGTGCGATCCTGCCGCCATTGCCCGCGCGGTGCAGGGCGTGGCGGGCGCCTTCCACCTCGCCGCGCAGGTTGCGGTGACCACCAGCCTTGCCGACCCGGCCCGCGATTTCGCAGTCAATCTGGGCGGCACCTTTGCCCTGCTCGAGGCGCTGCGGCGCGAACGGCCGGGTGCGCCGCTGGTCTTTGCCTCGACCAACAAGGTCTATGGCGACCTCGCCGATATCGCGTTCCACCCGGGCAAGGATGGCTATGCGCCGCTCGACCCGGCGCTGGCGCGGCATGGGGTGAGCGAGGAGCGCAGCCTCGATTTCCACACGCCCTATGGCTGCTCCAAGGGCGCGGCGGACCAGTATGTGCTCGATTACGCGCGCTCCTACGGGATGCCGGCGGCGGTCTTGCGGATGAGCTGCATCTATGGCGAGCGGCAGATGGGCACCGAGGATCAGGGCTGGGTCGCGCATTTCCTGATCCGCGCACTCGAAGGCCGCCCGATCACGCTTTACGGCGATGGCAATCAGGTGCGCGACATCTGCGACGTGGCCGATACCTGCGCCGCCTACATCGCCGCCTTCGAGCGGATCGAGACCATCAAGGGGCGCGCCTTCAACTGGGGCGGCGGGCCGGACAATGCGGTGAGCCTGCTCACTCTGGTGGCCGAAATCCGCCGCATCCTCGGCACCGCGCCGCAGGTCGGCTTTGCCGACTGGCGGGCAGGCGACCAACGCTGGTTCGTCGCCGACACCCGGGCCGCCGACGCGGCGCTCGGCCTTGCGCCGCGCAAGGGTTGGCGCAGCGGGATCGCCAGTCTGGCCTCGTGGCTGTCGGCCAACCGCCCCGCTCCGGCACCCGCTCCGGCACCCGCCCCGCTCCCGCCCGAGAGGGTTTTATGAGCGCGCCCGACGCGGCACTGGCCGGACGCCGCATCCTGATGACCGCCGATGCGGTGGGGGGCGTGTGGCAATATGCCAGCGACCTTTCCGCCGAGCTTGCCCGGCAGGGCTGCGAGGTGACGCTCGCGCTGCTTGGCCCTGCGCCCGATGCGGCCCAGCGTGCGATCCTCCACCCCGGGGTCCGGCTGCGCGAGACCGGCCTGCCGCTCGACTGGATGTGCCAGACCCCGGAGGAAGTGCACGCTGCCGCACAGGGCATTGCGCGGCTGGCGGGCGCGACGCGCGCCGATCTTGTCCATTGCAATTCGCCCGCGCTCATCGGAGCGGCAGGTTTTCGCGTGCCCGTGCCTGTCGTCGCAGCCGCGCATGGCTGCATCGCGACCTGGTGGCAGGCGGCGCGAGGCGGGCCGCTCGACCCTGCTCTCGCATGGCATGGCGAGCTTGTGCGCGCTGGCCTGATGCGCGCCGATGCCGTGGTCGCCCCGAGCGCCGCTTTCGCCGCCACGCTGGAGGCGACCTATGGCCTCTCGCGGCACGTGAGCGTGGTCCATAATGGCCGCCCGCCGACCCCCTCTGGCAAGCCCGGCGCGCCGATGCACGCGGTGCTGACGGCGGGCCGGATGTGGGACCCGGTCAAGAACGCGGGCCTCGTGGACAGGATCGCCGCGCTGACCGGGATGCGGCTGCTCGCGGCGGGCGCGCTCGAAGGGCCGCATGGCGAGCGGGCCGCCTTCGCTCACGCCGTCGCGCTGGGCCATGTGCCGGGCGGCGACCTTGCCGCGCTCCTCGCCCGCCGCCCGGTGTTTCTCTCGGCCGCGACCTTCGAGCCTTTCGGCCTTGCCGTGCTCGAAGCCGCCTCGGCCGGCTGCGCGCTGGTTTTGTCCGACATCCCCACCTTCCGCGAGCTGTGGGAGGGCGCGGCGCTCTTTGCCGATCCGCAGGATGCCGAGGGCTTTGCCGCCGCGATCACGCGCCTCGATGCCTCACCGGACCTCAGAGCCGCGCTCGGCGAGGCGTCACGGATGCGCTCGGAGCGCCTCACGCCTGCGGCTTGCGCGACCGGCATGGCGGCGATCTACCGCGCGCTCCTTGCGCCTTGCGAGGCCGCGGCATGAAGATCGCCTATTTCACCCATTCGCTCGCCTCGTGCTGGAACCACGGCAATGCCCATTTCGTGCGCGGTGTGCTCGATGAACTGGTCGCGCGCGGTCACGATGCGGTGGCCTTCGAGCCTGCCGGTGCGTGGAGCCGCGCCAATCTTGTGGCCGATCACGGCCCGGCGGGGCTTGCCCCCTTCGAACAAGCCTATCCGCGCCTCGCCTCGGTCAGCTACCCCGAGGATGCCGATCCCGAAGCATTGGTGGAAGGGGCGGATCTCGTCATCGTCCACGAGTGGAACGCGCCCGAGCTGGTCGCACGTCTCGGCGCGCTGAGAAAGCGCGGGGGCCGCTTCCGGCTGCTGTTCCACGACACCCACCACCGCGCCGTGAGCGAGCCGGAGGCGATGCGCGCCTATGACCTGTCGGGCTTTGACGGAGTGCTCGCCTTCGGAGAGGCGCTCGCCGGGGTCTATCGCGACTGGGGCTGGGGCGCCTGCGTCCATGTGTGGCACGAGGCCGCCGACATCCGCCGCTTTCACCCGCCCCTCCACGAAGGCCCGCGTTCGGGTCTTGTGTGGATCGGCAACTGGGGCGACGGGGAGCGTTCGGCGGAGCTCGAAGAGTTCCTGCTCCGCCCTGCTGCCGCTGCCGGCCTGCCGCTCGACATCTACGGGGTGCGCTACCCGCAAGAGGCGCTGGCCGCGCTCAAACGCCACGGGGCACGCTATCGCGGCTGGGCCGCCAACCCCCGCGCGCCGGCGATCTTCGCGCAGGCTCTGGCCACCGTCCATGTGCCGCGCCGCTTCTATGTCGAGGCGCTCCCGGGCATTCCGACCATCCGCGTGTTCGAGGCGCTCGCCTGCGGCATCCCGCTGGTCTGCGCGCCGTGGGAGGATGCCGAGCACCTGTTCCGCCCCGGCACCGACTATCTGGTGGCCGCCACCGGCGCGGAGATGACGGCCTGCCTTGCGGACCTCGCCGCCGACGCGGGGATGCGCGCCGAGCTTGCCGCTCGCGGCCTCGCCACGATCCGCGCCCGCCACACCTGCGCCCACCGCGTCGACGAACTGCTGGCGCTCGTCGCCCCCGCGCCTGCCGAGGAGCAAGCATGAACATCGCCTTCTACGGATCGAGCCTCTTGTCCTCTTACTGGAACGGGGCGGCGACCTATTATCGCGGAATCCTGCGGGCGCTCGCCGGGCGCGGGCACCGCATCACCTTCTACGAACCCGACGCCTTCGGTCGCCAGCAGCACCGCGACATCGACCCTCCCGAATGGGCGCGGGTGGTGGTGTGGCCCGCGACCGACGAAGGCCTTGCCGCCGTGCTCGCCGAGGCGGCGCAGGCCGATGTGGTGGTCAAGGCCAACGGCGTGGGGGTCTATGACCGCGAGCTGCTCGAGGGCGTGCTGCGCCGCGCCGCGCCCCATGCGCTGACGATCTTCTGGGATGTCGATGCGGCCGCCACCCTCGACGAAATGCGCGCCGATCCGGCCCATCCGGTCCGTGCCGCGCTGCCTGCGCTCGACATGGTGTTCACCTATGGCGGCGGCCCGCCGGTGGTGGAGGCCTATCGCGGCTTCGGCGCGCGCGACTGCGTGCCGGTCTACAACGCGCTCGATCCGGCGAGCCACTTCCCGGCCCTGCGCGATCCGCGCTTTGCCTGCGACCTCGCCTTCCTCGCCAACCGCCTGCCCGACCGCGAGGCGCGGGTCGAGGCTTTCTTCCTCGAGCCCGCCGCGCTGCTTCCCGACAGGCACTTCCTGATCGGCGGCAACGGGTGGGAGAGCAAGGCCATGCCCGCCAATGTCCGCGCCATCGGCCATGTCGGCACGGCAGAGCACAACGCCTTCAACGCCAGCCCGCTCGCGGTGCTGAATGTGGCGCGGGATTCAATGGCGGCGGTGGGATTTTCGCCCGCCACCCGCGTCTTCGAGGCAGCGGGTGCGGCGGCGTGCCTCATCACCGATGCATGGGAGGGGATCGAGCTATTCCTTGCGCCCGGCAGCGAAGTGCTGGTCGCGCGTGACGGACAGGATGTGGCCGATCATCTCGCCGCCCTCACCCCCCATCGCGCCCGTGCGATCGGCGAGGCGGCGCTGGCGCGGGTGCTGCGCGAGCATACCTACGAATTGCGCGGCGCGATCGTCGATGCCGAGCTGCGGCGGCTGCACGCAGCCCGCCGGGAGGTGGCGGCATGAAGCTCGTCGTCCTCGGTCTCAGCCTGTCGTCCTCGTGGGGGAACGGCCACGCGACGACCTTCCGCGCCCTGCTCTCGGCCTTCGCCGCACGCGGGCACGAGGTGCTGTTCCTCGAACGCGATGTGCCCTGGTATGCCGAGCATCGCGACCTGCCCGATCCCGGGTTCTGCCAGCTTGCCTATTACGACAGCCTTGAGGGGCTGGAGCAATGGGCCGCCGCCATCGCGCAGGCGGACGCGGTGATGGTCGGCTCCTATGTGCCCGACGGGATCGCGGTCGGCGCCTTCGTGCAGGAACACGCGCGCGGCGTGACCTGCTTCTACGACATCGACACCCCAGTCACGCTGGCGATGCTGGCGAAAGGGGCGTGCGAATACCTCTCGCCGCCGGTGCTGTCGGGCTACGACCTCTACTTTTCCTTCACCGGCGGCCCGACGCTGGAGCGGCTGGAGCGGGAATGGGGCGCAAGGTCGGCGCGCGCACTCTATTGCTCGGTCGATGCGGCGCGTTACCGGCCTCTGGATGTGCCGGAGCGCTGGGACCTCTCCTATCTCGGCACCTACAGCCCCGACCGCCAGCCGGCGCTTGAGCGGCTGCTGATCGCGCCTGCCCGCGCGCGGCCCGATCTGCGCTTTGCCGTTGCCGGGCCGCAATATCCAGGCAGCATCGACTGGCCCGCCAATGTCGAGCGGATCGCGCATCTGCCGCCTGCCGAGCACGCCGCGTTCTACTGCGCCTCGCGCTTCACGCTCAATGTCACGCGGGCCGACATGATCGCTGCCGGCCATTCGCCCTCGGTCCGCCTGTTCGAGGCGGGGGCCTGCGGGACGCCGATCATCTCCGACCGCTGGGAAGGGATCGAGGAGCTGTTCACCCCCGGAGAGGCGATCATCCTTGCCGATACCTGCGAGGACGTGATCGCGGCGCTCGGCAAGCCTGCGGCCGCGATCGGCAGCGCCGCGCGCGAGGCGGTGCTCGCCCGCCACAGCGCCGAGGCCCGCGCCGCGCAGTTCGAGACCGATCTTGGCGCTGCCATCGCGGGCCGAGGCAGCCCCGCACCCGACCCCACCGGATCATCTGCCGACAGGAGAGAATTGGCATGAGACAGCAGGCTTCAGGCTGGACGCTCGTAGCAGGCGGGGCGGGGTTCATCGGCTCCCATCTGTGCCGCCGCCTGCTCGAGGCGGGCGAGCAGGTGATGTGCCTCGACAATCTCCAGACGGCGCGGGTCGCCAATCTGGAGATGCTCGCGGCCTACTCGGCGTTCCGCTTCGTGCGCGGCGACATCGCCCACGGGGTGCCGCCCGCGGTGCAGCGCGAGTCCGGGACGATCCGCCGCATCTACAACCTCGCCTGCGCCGCCTCGCCGGTGCTCTACCAGGCCGATCCCGAGCACACGATGCTGACCAATGTCGTGGGCACCGACAGCCTGTTGCGACTCGCCGAGAAATCGGGCGCGCGCTTTCTGCTGGCTTCGACCAGCGAGGTCTATGGCGATCCCGACATCCACCCCCAGCCCGAAACCTACCGCGGCAATGTGAGCTGCACCGGCCCGCGCGCCTGCTATGACGAGGGCAAGCGCGCCGCCGAGACGCTGACCTTCGACTTTGCCCGCATGGGCCGCGCCGAGGTGCGCGTGGCGCGGATCTTCAACACCTATGGCCCGCACATGCGGATCGACGACGGGCGGGTGATCACCAATTTCATCGCCCAGGTGCTGAGCGGCGAGCGGCTGACGATCTATGGCGACGGCAGCCAGACCCGCAGCTTCTGCTATGTCGACGACACGGTCGATGCACTGCTGCGGCTGATGGAAGCGGACCTGCCCGAACTCCAGCCGGTCAATATCGGCAATTGCCACGAGCTCACCATCGCCGAGCTGGTCGAGACGCTTGGCGAGGTGGCAGGTGCAAGCGTGCAGGTGGCCCATAAAGCCTTGCCGGCCGACGACCCGCAGCGCCGCCGCCCGGACATCAGCATGGCCCGCGAATGGCTCGGCTGGGAGCCGGTGACCCCGCTCGCGACCGGCCTCGGCAGGACCTATGCGTGGTTCGCCGCCGAGCATCGCACCCTGATGGGCGAGGCGCGGGCCGGCCTGCGCCTCTCGGTCAGCGGCTAGGGGAGGGACGGCCATGCCCGAACAGGACACACGCGAGGCGACCCGCCGCCTCCCGCCGGGCGGGGGCGGCGCCGAGGACTTCATCGCCGTGCGCTGGAACTCGCTGGCGCTGGTGGTGCTCTATGCCTGGCTGCTGACCGCGCTGGTGCTGCTGCTGCCCGATCTCTCCCACGCCAAGGTGACAGGCTGGCTGGCGCACCCGCTCAACACGCTGCTGATGCTGCTGCTGATCGGGATGAGTTTCTGGCACGTCAAATACGGGCTCGACGAACTGATCGACGATTACCTTCACGCGCCTCTGGCCCGCAGCATCGCGGTCGCGGGAAATTACACGATCAATGCGGTCGCTGCCCTGTTCGCCGCCCTGTGCGTGCTGCGCATTGCGCTGGCGCCTGCGTGAGAGCCGGCAAATGGCGCGAGTGTGTCTTTCGACAGTCCCGCCGTCGCCCAAACGCGCCGGAGCGAAGCCGGGGCACGATTGGCGCCTAATGCAGGATAGGAGCGCCCCGGCCGCGCTGTGCGACATTTTCTGCCTTCCCCCGTTCCCTGCGGCGCGAAGCACACAGAAAGAAGGCAGACGATGGCACAGGATCGCACATCATTGACGGGCAGGCTGACGCTGGCAGCGGTGCAGCCGCGCGCCGATGAGGCAGACTACAGCTACGACCAGTGGCGCCGCGGGCAGATGCGGCAGATGGAGCGCAGCTATGCCGAGGTGACCGGCAGCCTGCGCAAGCCCGCCGCCGCCTGATCGTGGCAGCACGCAACCGGAGCGTCGATGGCCCTGCCGTCGGCGCTCCTTCCTCGTGTCAGGGCATCACCCCGAAGCGAAATGCGATGCGGTGGACATAGTCCGCGCCGGGCGCGAGCCTGATCGAGCCGAATTCAGGACGGTTGGGCGTGTCCGGGAACATCTGCGGCTCCAACGCGATGCCGTCGCCCCTGCGATAGGCCTTCCCGCTTTTGCCGGTCATGCTGCCGTCGAGGAAGTTGCCCGAATAGAACTGCACCCCGGGAGCGGTCGAGAGGACTTCGAGCACACGGCCCGATGCGGGATGGGCAAGGCGTGCTAGCAGGCGCGGCTCGGCGGCCGGCTCGCGTGCGACGACCCAGCAGTGATCATAGCCCTGCCCGTTGCGGATCTGTTCGTGGCGCGTGTCGCCCAGCCTCGCGCCGATTGTATGCGGCGTTCGGAAATCGAACGGGGTGCCGTCCACCGGGGCAAATTCGCCGGTCGGTATGGCGGCCCCGTCAGTGGGGAGGAAATCCGCGGCCGGGATCGTCAGCACATGGTCCGTCGCGCTGCCCTGCGCACCTTCGCCCGCGAGATTCCAATAGGCATGACTGGTCATGTTGACGAGCGTCGTCCGTTCCGTCGCGGCGCGGTAGGTGAGGGCGAGCGTCTGCGCATCCTCGAGGGCATATTCGGCGGTCACGCGCAGGGTGCCGGGGAAGCCCTGATCGCCGTCGGGGCTGACATGGGCAAGGCGCACGAAGGGCCGCGCCCCGTCGCCGACCTCCTCGATCTCCCACAGCGCCTTGTCGAACCCGCCGGGGCCGCCGTGGAGCGCGTTCGGCCCGTTGTTGCAGGGGACGCGGTATCCGGTGCCATCGAGCATGAAGCGCCCGCCTGCGATGCGGTTCGCGACCCGCCCGACGCTCGCGCCGAAATAGGCGGGTTGCGCGGCATATTCCGCCGGCGTCGCATGGCCGAGCGTTACATCCGCGCTGTGGCCCTCGCGGTCCGGGACAATCACCGACTGCAGCGCGGCGCCATAGGCGATCACGCTGGCGCTGATCCCGCCGGGATGGACCAGCGTCACCGCCTCGACCGCGCGCCCGTCGGGCAGGTGGCCGAAGATCGAGCGGTGCGCGCCGGGTCCGGGCATGTCCGGAAGAGCCTTCCTCATCATCCGCTCGTTGCTAGCCCCTGATGCGGGCCGCCTGCCCTAACCTGGAGCGGGCTGCAAGCGGAAGGCGGGAGGTGGCATGATGATCCGGCCCGGCCCGAACCTGCCCCCGTCCCCGACCCTGCGCCCCCCGGTCCGGATCGCTATCATCGGCTATGGCACCATCGCCCGGGCCGAGCACGCGCCGGCGATCGCTGCCGATGCCGCTTTCGAGCTGGTCGCGGTGGTCAGCCCCGGGGGCGCGGCCGGGGCGGGCGTGCCGGTGTTCGCGAGCCTTGCCGAGCTCCTCGCTGCCATGCCCGGCGGCATTGATGCGATCGCCCTTTGCACGCCCCCGCGCGTGCGCCGCGCCATCGCTGCCGAGGCAATCGCGGCGGGCCTCGCGGTGCTCCTCGAGAAGCCCCCTGCCGCCACCCTGGGCGAACTCGACGAACTTGCCTGCGATGCCCGCGCGGCAGGGACCGGGCTGCTGGCGGCATGGCACTCGCAATATGCCCCCGCCGTCGCACCTGCGGCCGCGCTGCTGGCCGGCGAGGACCTCGCGGGGCTCGCGGTCGATTGGCGCGAGGATCCGGCAAGGTTCCACCCGGGGCAGGAGTGGCTGTGGCAGCCGGACGGGTTCGGCGTGTTCGATGCCGGGATCAACGCGCTCTCGATCCTGACCGCGATCCTTCCCGAGAGGCTGCTGGTGGAGGAGGCCGAGCTGATCCTCCCGGCGAGGGGGCAGGTGCCCGTCGCGGCGAACCTGCGCTTTGCCGGCGCCGGGCGCAGCGCCTGCTTCGACTGGCGCGAGGCGGGCGCGCAGACCTGGGATATCCGGCTCGCCACCCGCTCGGGACGGGCGATCGCACTGCTCGGCGGCGGGGCGCGGCTGGAGGTGGACGGGGTGGAGCAGCACCTTGCCCCGGCGGCGGAATACCGGGCGGTTTATGCGCGGTTTTCCACAATCGTTTGCGAGCGCAAAGTGCTCGTGGACCGCGAGCCGCTACGGATTTGCGCCGATGCGAGCCTGATTGGCCGGCGTATCCGCATTGAACCTACCTAAGTCACTGTATTGCGCCGACCCTCTTTATCTGCAAACGTGGCAAAAAAATAAGTCGAGAAAGGGGCTTCTCGCACATGCTGAAAATGGAAACCGTCGGCTTCGGCCGGAACCTGACCTATGGCTTGCTCGATTCCGTCGGGAAGGCCATCGTGGTCGGGGCCTATGATTCGAATCCGTTCCCGACCGAGGCCGAACTGGCCAAGCAATATGCGGTCAGTCGCTCGGTCACGCGCGAGGCGGTCAAGATGCTGACGGCCAAGGGCCTGCTGGCGGCCCGTCCGCGCAAGGGAACCAGCGTCCAGCCCGCCCGGACCTGGAACCTGTTCGATCCCGACGTGCTGCGCTGGATGCTGGAGCGCAAGTTCTCGCTCGATCTGCTGCGGCAGTTCAACGAACTCAGGATCGCGATCGAGCCGATGGCGGCCGCGCTCGCGGCGACCGCCGCCGACGACCGTGCGATTGCGGCGATCGCGGCCGGCTACGAGCGGATGGCCGCGGCCGAGTCGGGCGACGATAATGCGCTCGATGCCGATATCGCCTTCCATATCGCGGTGCTCGAAGCCTCGGCCAATCCCTTCTATGCCCAGTTCCGCGATGTCGTGACGACAGCGCTGCGGACCTCGATCCGGTTCACCAACCGCTTCAACGGCCACACGGCAAGCCTCCCCCAGCACCACGCCGTGCTGGCCGCGATCCGCGCCCGCGATCCGGAGGCTGCCGAGACCGCGATGCGGGCGCTGATCGAGGGGGTGATGGCCCTGATCGCGCAGGAAGCGGCCAGAGTCTGAGCGCGCCTTTTCCCGCCCCGCGCACCTGCCACCAAGACCATATCCCCTGAGCGCGCCTAGAAGGTCGCTGCGAGCCGGCTTGCCCGGGCGCGGCCGGCCTCGCGCAGCACGGCTCACCGCATTGCCGGGCGATCTTGCGTAAAATGCCTTGCCATCGAGGCCCTGCTATTTATCGGATAAATATGAAAACGCGCCGAGTCCCCGACCGGCGCACCGATCCCCGGGAAGGGAACTCCATGCAGGACAACGTCGCCGCCGCCGCCACCGACAGGGGCTCGCCCATTTTCGAGGTCGAGCCGCAAGCCGAAGGCATCGCCACACGCTTCACCGTCACCCTCGGGGACCGCAGCCACAGCTACCGCCTGCCCACCGGCCAGCACAATCACTACGCGGTGTTCTTCAGCGAGATGGCGCGCGATTTCGGGACGCGGACGCCCGGCGGGCACAAGCCCGTGCCGATCGACGGTCCGGAGCCCGACTGGCGCCCGCTGATCCTCGACAATCTCAGCCCCCGCACCTTTGCCGGCTATGGCGATCCGGCCGTGCTCAAGACAGAGGAGGGCTACTGGCTGGTCGCCACCTCGAACGATGCGCCCGATGCCTTCCCGATCCTGCACTCGCACGATCTCGAAAGCTGGACCCATCACGGCTTCGTCTTTCCCGAGGGCGAGGCCCCGGCCTGGACCGCGCATGGCCGCTCGATCGGCGATTACTGGGCGCCGGAAATGGCGCGCTGCGGCGACGAATACTGGCTGGTCTACACTGCCCGCCAGCGTTCGGGCGCGCTCGCCATCGGACTCGCCAAGGCGCCCCATCCCACGGGTCCGTGGACCGATCTTGGCCACCCGCTGGTCGCCGGCTTCGCGATCAATACCGCCAACTACCCCGACGATCCCACCCAGCCGATGCTGAGCGGCGGGGTGATCGATTCGCATATCTTCATCGATGCGAACGGCGACCGCTATCTGTTCTGGAAGCGCGACACCAACGGCGTCTGGCCGCGCCCGCTGGCCGGGCTGCTGCGCCGCCGCCCCGAGCTTGTCGACCGCATCTTCGCGCAGGAGGCCGACCGCCTCACCGCCCGCTTTGCCGCCGCCGTCCTGCCCTGGGCCAACACCCGCCGCGCGATGGAACGCTTCTTCCTGATGCAGCCAATGATCGAGGCGGTGCTCGACAACTGGGAGCAGGTCAAAGGCGTGCTCTCGGAGGTCGACGAGGCCGCCTTCATCGTCGATGCCATGAGCACCCCGATCCACGCCCAGCGTCTCGACGAGGAGGGCAATCTGATCGGCACCGACACGATCGTGCTGACCAATGATCAGGAATGGGAAGGCCACCTGATCGAAGGCCCGTGGGTGACGCTCCAGGAAGGGCGCTACTGGATGTTCTATGCCGGAAACGATTTCGGCACGCCCGCCTATGGCATCGGCGTCGCGGTCGCCGACCATCCGCTCGGGCCTTACGTCAAGCAGGAGGGGCCGCTGCTGAAATCGGTCAAGAGCTGGTGGGCGCCGGGCCATGCCTCGGTCGCGCCCGGGCTGGACGAAAGGCCGCAGCTATTCTTCCATGCCTTCTTCCCCGGCACCGGCGGCTATAACTGCTTCCGCGCGCTGCTGACGACCGGGCTGACGTTCTCGGCGGAGAAGGTCACGCTGACCTGATCCGTCGGGACCGGCGATCGCCTTTCGCTCGCTTGCGAGAACAGAACGCTTGCTCTTTGCAGCGTCAGGCTGGATGCTGGCGGGACTAGCAACTGGAACACCACGCCTTGAATATCGACATGATGTGCGTCCGGCGCACTGCCGTCGCGGAAATTGCCGCACTTGAACCCCGACAACTCGTCTCCAAACTGCGCCCCTTCACGCAAGTGCATACCGGGCGCAGCATCTGGGAATTGACGGCCACGCTCGCGCCGCTGTTCGGTCTGGTCGTGACGATGCTGTTTGCGGTCGACGCCGGCTACATGATCGCGCTCGCGCTGGTGCCGGTCGCGGGCCTGCTGGTGCTCAGGACCTTCATCATCCAGCATGATTGCGGCCACGGCGCCTTTCTGAACAAGCAGTCGAGCAACAACAAGCTCGGGCGGGTGCTCGGCGTTCTGACCTTTACGCCCTATGATTGCTGGCGCCGGGCGCATACGCTGCACCATGCGAGCACCGGCAATCTCGACGCGCGCGGCTTCGGCGATGTCGACACGCTGACCGTGCGCGAGTTCCGGTCCCGCGGCCCCCTCGGGCGTTTCCTCTATCGCGCCTATCGCCACCCGCTCGTGCTGTTCGGGATCGGTCCTGCCTATCTGTTCCTCCTCCAGCATCGTTTGCCGGTCGGCCTGATGCGCGCCGGTGCGCGCTATTGGGTGAGCGCCATTTCCACCAATCTCGGGACGGCCTGCATCCTCGCATTGCTGATGGCGGTGTTCGGGATCGGCACCACCTTGCTGGTGGTCATCCCCACCGTGCTGGTGGCAGCGACCACGGGTGTCTGGCTGTTCTATGTCCAGCACCAGTTCGAACAGGCGCATTGGGACAGGGCGGAGAACTGGACCTTCCACGAGGCCGCGCTCAACGGCAGTTCCTATCTCGATCTGCCGCAGCCCTTGCGCTGGTTTACCGGCAATATCGGGATGCATCATGTGCACCACCTCGCCAGCCGCATCCCGTTCTACCGCCTGCCCGGCGTGATGGCGGCTTTCCCGCAACTGCGCGAACTCAACCGCCTCACCGTGCCCCAGACCTTCAAGCCGATGATGCTCGCCCTGTGGGACGAGGACCAGCGCCGTCTTGTCTCGTTCCGCGAGGCTGCCCGCGCCGCGATCTGAGGCGGCGGCAAGCGCAAGCGCTGCGGGCCGGGGGATTTCCTTTGGGCGCGCGGGCATAGCCTGTTACAGGCGCGCCCATGCTGACAATCGACAACCTCACTGTCCGGCTGGGCGGCCGGGCCATTCTCGAACGCGCCAGCGCCACCGTGCCGGTCGGCGCGCGCGTCGGGCTGATCGGCCGCAATGGCGCGGGCAAGTCGACGCTGATGAAGGCGCTGATCGGCGAGATCGACCCCGACGACGGCGAGATCTCCAAGCCCGCCCGGGCGCGGATCGGCTATATCGCGCAGGAAGCCCCGAGCGGCACCATGACGCCCGAGGAAGTCGTGCTCGCCTCGGCCACCGAGCGCGCCGCCTTGCTGGCAGAGCTGGAAACCTGCACCGACATGGACCGGATGGGCGACGTGCACGAGCGCCTGCTCGCGATCGACGCCTATTCCGCCCCGGCACGCGCCGCCAAGATCCTCAACGGCCTCGGCTTTGACGAAGAGATGCAGCAGCGCCCGGTCGACAGCTTCTCGGGCGGCTGGAAGATGCGGATCGCGCTCGGCGCGCTGCTCTTTTCCGAACCCGACATCCTGCTGCTCGACGAGCCGAGCAACCACCTCGACCTCGAAGCGACGCTGTGGCTGGAGAACTTCCTCAAGTCCTATCCGGCGACGCTGGTGGTGATCAGCCACGAACGCGACCTGCTCAACAAGGTGGTCGACCACATCCTGCACCTGCAAGGCGGGCAGTTGACCCTCTATCCCGGCGGCTATGACGCCTTCGAGAAGCAGCGCGCCGAGCGTGCGGCGCAGCTCGCCGCGGCCAAGGCATCGCAGGAGGCGCAGGCGGCAAGGCTGCGCGATTACGTCGCCCGCAACTCGGCCCGCGCCTCGACCGCCAAGCAGGCCCAGTCGCGCGCCAAGATGCTCGCCAAGATGCAGCCGATCGCCGCGCTGATGGAAGATCCGACGCTGAGCTTCGACTTTCCCGATCCGGCCGAGATGAAATCGCCGATGATCACGCTGGAGCACGCCGCCGTCGGCTATGGCGAAGCGCCGCCGATCCTCAAGCGGCTCAATTTCCGCATCGAAGCGGATGACCGCATCGCCCTGCTGGGGCGCAACGGCAACGGCAAGACCACGCTCGCCCGCCTGCTCGCCTCGCAGCTTGCGCCTGCCGAGGGCGAAGTGAACGCGCCGGGCAAGCTCAAGGTCGGATACTTCACCCAGTATCAGGTCGAGGAACTGTCGGGCGAGGATACCCCGCTCGATCTGATGAACCGGGCGATGGAGGGCCAGTCGCAAGCGGCGGTGCGCGCGCAACTGGGGCGCTTCGGCTTTTCGGGGCCGCGTGCCACCCAGCGGGTCGACAAGCTGTCGGGCGGCGAGCGGGCAAGGCTGGCGCTGGCGCTGATCACCCGCGACGCGCCGCATCTCCTGATCCTCGACGAGCCGACCAACCACCTCGATGTCGATGCCCGCGAGGCGCTTATCCAGGCGCTCAATGCCTATTCGGGCGCGGTGATCCTCATCAGCCACGATCGCCACATGGTCGAGCTGACCTCGGACCGGCTGGTGCTGGTCGATGGCGGGACGGCGCGCGAATATGACGGCAGCATGGATGACTACATCGACTTCATCCTCGGCCGGAACCAGCCCAAGGGCGAGCGCGGCGCAAAGGCGCGGGGCAGCGGCAATGCCGGGGCGGCCGACCGGCGGGCGGCACAATCCGCTCTCGCCAAGGCGGAAAGCGCGATCACCCGCCTCACCGCCGAGGTCGAGCGGCTCGATCAGGCGATCCTCGATGCCGGGACCGGCGCGGGCGGGAACACGGGCGCAAAAATGCAAACGCTCCTGACCGAGCGCGCCGCGGCTGCCGCCGCTCTTGCCGAAGCCGAAGAGGCATGGCTGGCAGCCGGAGCCCTGCTCGAGGCCGGCGAGGCGGCCTGAGCCGGGTCCCGCACAGCGGGAATGCGCTAGTTTTCGGGAGGCCGGTGGCGGAGACGGAGGGATTCGAACTCCCATACTTTATCATTGACGGATAACAACTTTCTCGCCTGCAAAATTCCCACGCCCACATTTACGCCCACATTTCTGTGGGACGTCCAGCAGATCGTCCATTTAATCGCCATAGCGCACTCCATCACTCATCCGCCATACAGCTGTCTCTCCTTTGGCCTTGGTGCTCGATTGACCCGCTTGGTAATGCGCCCACGCGCGGCAGGGCAGGCCAAGCTTTAAGCCTCCCCGGAGCAAGGTCTCCCTCCAGAGCAGAGCGGCCGCTAAGCGCCCTCACATCGGTCATCCGGGCCTTCCCGCGCTCATCACGAAAGCTGCCATTCTTTCTCG
>VFQM010000521.1_pt1 | contig 41979 bp, 32 predicted proteins | sample 3512391 | NCBI WGS metagenome assembly VFQM01 (sample SAMN10412369, study PRJNA504923) | tailings metagenome | isolation source: Replicate 1 from Balatoc abandoned mine | place: Philippines
AATGGAGGGGCGAGATCATTTCGGAATCAGGGCGCGGATTGCCTCGGAATTTGCACCTTAGGCATGGATGCTGCCGTCTATAACGGCGAACACGAACGGGACGCCGTGCTGGCGGCCATCGCCGCCCGCGAGGGTTTTTCGGGGCGTTGGAACCTCGACCTAGCCGAGCGGCGCTTCATTAGCGAGCAGGATCCGAAAAAGCACTGGCTCGGTCCGCTCAACTACTTCTGGCCCGCTTAGCGAGAGCGGCTATGAACATCGGTTCTACGTTGGACCCCTCGTCCTACCCGGTCGAAGGCCTAGCCGTCTTTGCGTCAGTCACTCGGCAACTGACGCCAAGCGCACGATCCCGGCCTTGACTTCGGGGTAGGTCGCGTGTGAACGGCGATGTTCGTGCAGCAACCTAACCCTTGCCGAAACCAACGACACGGTCGCCAAGGGTGAAAGTTTTGAACTGTAGTAGGAATTCATGAGCACCCTTTCCCAGCAGAACCTCGAACGCCATTTGTGGCAAGCTGCGGACATCCTCCGAGGGACCGTCGACGCTGGTGACTACAAGCAGTATATATTCGGCCTACTTTTCTATAAGCGGCTCTGTGACGTCTGGGACGAGGAGTATGAAAAGCTCCTGGCAGAGACGGGCGACCGCGAGGAAGCCGCCGACCCGGACGAGCACCGCTTCCACATCCCGCCTGAACACCGCTGGGAGGCCGTGCGCCAGCACGCCACGCAGATCGGCCAGCGGCTGAACAACGCGCTGGCGGCCATCGAAGATGCCAACCTGCGGCGGCGCGGCGTGTTCGGCGACGTGGACTTCGCCAATCAGGACCGCTTCTCCGACGCATTGCTGGAAAAGCTGCTGTCGCATTTCGAAAAGTATCGGCTGCGCAACGCCGATGTGCCTGCCGATATGCTGGGCGACGCCTATCTCTACCTCATCAAGATGTTCGCGGAAGGCGCGGGCAAGAAGGGCGGCGAGTTCTACACGCCCCGCCAGATCGTCCGGCTCATGGTCGAGATCGTCGAGCCGCGTCCCGGCATGTCGATCTACGATCCGACCTGCGGCTCTGGCGGCATGTTGCTGGAGGCAGTGCAGTATCTGAAGGACCGGGGCGAGGATGCCCGCACCCTGTCGCTCTATGGGCAGGAGAAGAATTTCGCGACGTGGGGCATCGCCGAGATCAACCTGTTCCTGCACAACGTGGACGATGCCTTCATCGCCAAGGGCGACACGATCCTCTCTCCCAAGCGGTATGACCCCAAGGCCCGCGAGTTCGTGGAAGGTATCGGGGCCTATGACCGGGTGCTGGCCAATCCGCCTTTCTCGGAAAAGGTGTGGGGTTACGAGGTCTGGCAGAACGGCGATCCGTTCGGGCGCGATGTCTATGGCTGCCCGCCGAAGGGGTATGGCGATCTTGCCTTCGTCCAGCACATGCTCGCCAGCCTGAAGGACGACGGAATGCTGGCGGTGGTGGTGCCGCACGGCGTCCTGTTCCGTGGCGGGGCCGAGGGGCGGATCAGAGAGGCGATGCTCAACGCCGATGTGATCGAGGCGGTCGTGGGCCTTGCTCCCAACCTGTTCTATGGTGCGGGCATCCCTGCCGCCGTGCTGGTGTGCCGGAAGAAGAAGCCCGCCGAACGCCGGCGCAAGGTGCTGATCGTCAACGGCGATGCCACCTACCAGCCGGGCAAGGCGCAGAACTTCCTGACCGACGAGCATGTCCGCACGCTGGCTGATGCCGTCCACGGCTTTGCCGACATCGAGAAACTGGCCCGGGTTGTCCCGGTCGAGGAGATCGCCGCCACCGGCAACAATCTCAACATCAGCCGTTACGTTCAGACCGGCGCGGATGCGGAACCGGTCGATGTTGCGGCGGAAGTGGCCAGGTTGCAAGACTTGATCGCAAAGCGCAACGAGGCCGAGGCCGCGATGTTCGGCCATCTCAAGAGGCTTGGGTATGTCGATTGACCTCATGGCCAGAAACGAGGTCGAGACCTATGACTGGAAGTTCGTCAGGCTTGGTGGCGTCGTGCGCATGGTCACGGACGGCATTTCGGCGAGCGAACTTTCAGAGTTGCCAAGGGTTCATCACTATTCGCTGCCCGCCTTCGATGTAGGCGCAGGCCCAGAGGTCGGCCCCGGCGAGCCGATCAAGAGCAACAAGACGGTTGTTCCTGATGACTGCGTGCTGTTCAGCAAGTTGAACCCCCGCATCCCCCGAGTTTGGCGGATCAAGGGGAGCGCGCCACCCCATTCCTATTGCTCGACAGAGTTCTGGCCGCTTGTCGCCCGGACCAACGATGTCGATCTCGACTATCTGACCCAATACCTGTCCAGTGCGGCGTTTCTTGGTCACCCGGACATTACTCCTTCATCGAGCACGAACAGCCACCAGCGTGTTGATCGCAAGGCGTTCGAGACGTTCGAGTTCTTTCTTCCACCCCTCGACGAGCAGCGGCGGATCGCCGAGGTGCTACGGTCGGTGGATGAGGTGATTGTCTCACAATCACATGTCTGTGCGTGCCTCAGGGCAACTGCCGACAATCTTGCAGATGAACTGTACGCGCGGGAGATCCAAGCGGTCGATGAACATCTCACCGAGTACGGTAAAGCATGCGAGACAGTCCAGGTCGGTATCGTAGTTAAGCCGGCTTCATACTACGTTGAAGACGGCGGCGTGCCTGCGCTCCGTTCGACCAACATCAAGCGAAACGAGATCGATTTTTCGGCGCTTGTAGAGCTTTCGCACGAAGGTCACACTATCAACGGGAAGTCCGCGCTGCGGGCGGGCGATGTTGTCACGATCCGCACTGGTGAACCGGGCAAGACTGCTGTTATCCCCGATGACGCTCCTGCGGCTCTCAATTGCATCGACATCATTTTTTCACGTCCAAAACCAGTCCTGCGGCCCCACTTCGCCGCGTTCTTCATCAACTCATCAACCGCACGAGTACAGATAGCCGCAATGCAAGGAGGGCTGGCCCAGCAACACTTCAATGTCGGCGAGATGAAGCGATTGCAGATACCACTCCCCAGCCTTGAGCGTCAGGACCGCGTTATCGAAGTGATGCAGTCGGCTTGGCGGGCTATTCGTGTCGAGGAGGCCCAGCTCGCAACCCTTCGATCTGCGAAGGTCGCGCTGGTATCCGACCTCCTCACCGGTCGCGTGCGGGTGCCTGCATGAGCGAATACCGCCTCGCCGAGAAGCCCGCGCTGGATGTGCTGGCGGCGCTGGGCTGGCAGCCGCTGTCCCCCGAGGCGGCCTTGGCGATGCGGGTGGAGGAAAATCGCGTCATCCTGAAGCCCGTGCTGATCGAGGCGCTTTGCGTATTGAACGGCATCGGCGCGGACGACGCCGAGGCGATCTACAACGACCTTGCAACACTGTCCGACAACGAGGAGTGGCAGCGCAAGCTGCGCGGCGGCTATTCCCGCCGCCTGTCCGGTGAGAACCGCGACAGCCCGATTGTGCTGATCGACTTCAAGCAGCCGAGACGCAACCGCTTCCATGTCGTGCGCCAGATGCGCGTTGCTGCTCAGCGCCCGCGCATCCCCGACATCGTGCTGTTCGTGAACGGTATCCCGCTGGTGGTAATCGAGGCCAAGTCGCCGCTGAAGACGACGGCCAAGGCCGAGGAAGCCTTCGAGCAGATCAAGCAGTATGAGCGGGACATCCCCCGGCTGTTTTATCCCAACGCTTTCAGCATCGTCACCGATGGCATGGCTACGTTCTATGGCGCGACGGGCGCGCCCTCGCAGTTCTATGCCCCGTGGCCCGACGCATGGCCGCGCCATCGCGACGAGTTCCCCGACGATCTCGCCAAGGACTTGTGGTGCCTGTGCGAGCCATCGCGCCTGCTCGACCTGTTGGCGCACTTCATCGTGTTCGAGGTGGACCCGGAAACGGGCCGCAAGATCAAGAAGGTCTGCCGTTATCAGCAGTTCCGCGCCGTCAACAAGGCGGTCGAGCGGGTCGCGAACGGACAACACCGTAAAGGGCTGATCTGGCACACGCAGGGTTCCGGCAAGAGCCTGACGATGGTGTTTCTCGCGCTCAAGCTCAAAACCCACCTGACGCTGGACGCGCCAAGCCTTGCCAACCCCAACATCCTCGTGCTGACCGACCGGATCGACCTGGACGACCAGATCAGCAAGACCTTCGTCGCCTGCGGCCTGCCCAACCCGACGCAGTGCGGCTCGGTCTCGGCGCTGCGCGAGGCGGTGAACCGGGGCGGCAATGGGCAAATCCTGCTGTCCACCATCTTCAAGTTCGCCGGGTCGAAGGAGCCGATCCCGAACTCCGCCAACTGGATCGTGCTGGTGGACGAGTGCCACCGCACGCAGGAAAAAGACTTGGGAGCCTTTTTGCAGGCCACCCTGCCGGACGCCCATTTCTACGGCTTCACCGGCACGCCGATCAAATCGACCGACAAGGACACCTACGCCCGCTTCTCCATCGCGGGCGAAGGCTATCTCGACAAATACGGCATCGACGACGCCGTGCGCGACGGGGCGACCGTGCCGATCCTCTACGAGGGCCGCAAAACCGATTGGGCGATCAACGAGGCCGAGATCGACATTTTGTTCGACCGCTGGTTTGTCGACCTGGCCGATGACAAGCGCGAGGAACTGAAGCGCAAAGGCTTGACGCTCGCGACCATTGCTAAACACCCCGGGCGCATTCGGCTGATCGCCCTCGACATCTGGGAACACTTCAAGACTGTCTGCCAGCCGGACGGCTTCAAGGCGCAAATTGTTGCCGTGGATCGCGAGGCGGTTATCCTCTACCGCGCCGCGCTGTCTGCCGTGATCACCGCCGATTTGGAGCGGGGCGGCATAGATGAGGAGGCAGCAAAGGCAAAGGCCAACGCCATGATCGCCTGCGTCTATTCCAGGAGCCAGGAGGACAACAAGCCCTCGGAGAACCAGGAGATTGCCGCGCTGCGCGCCGAACTGGAGGCGCACTACCTCGACGATACCGCCGAAAAGGACGCGAAGAAGCGGTTCAAGGCGTTCGGGCAGGAGCCCAGTTTCCTGATCGTCTGCGACAAGCTGCTGACCGGCTTCGACGCGCCGCTTGAGCACGTCATGTATCTCGACAAGCCGTTGAAGGAGCACAATCTGCTCCAGGCCATCGCCCGGACCAACCGCACCTGCACGATCAAGAAGCCGGATGGGGGCGAGGTCGAGAAGCCCAATGGGCGGATCGTCGATTACATCGGCGTCACCAGCCATCTCGACGAGGCGCTGAAATCCTACCGTTCCGAAGATGTCGAAAACGCGATGCGCGACATCGCCATCCTGCGCAACGACCTCAAGGAAGCCCACGCCCGCTACCGCACGCAGAAGCGCGCCATGGGGCTGGAAGGCTTGGACGAGAAGGCCGCCGCCTATGCTGCTGCCAAGATGGCGGCTGGGGGACAGGAGGATGATTGGTTCGACCTCCAGCGGCTCAGCCGAGCCTTTATCAAGGTCTATGCCGACCTCTCCCCCGATCCGGCCATCCTCGACTTCACCGCTGAGGTGAAATGGGCTGCCGCCTTCCTTCGGCTGGCGACGCAGGCAATCTCGAAGGACGAAAGCCTCGATCACCGCAGCTATTCGGCGAAGATCAGGGACATGCTGGAGCAGCATGTCCACGTGACCGGCCTCTCGACCACGATCCGCCTGCGCAACATCACCGATCCGAACTTCGCTGACGACTTCGACACCGGGGCAAAGACCTCAGGTCAGCTACAGGAGGCATTCGTCCGCAAATCGGCGGAGCTTCGCCGGGTCACACGCGAGTTGGTGGACAAGAACCCGGCGCAGTATGGTCGGTTCTCTGAGCGGGTGCTGGAGATCATCCGCCGCTTCGAGGATGGCCAGCTTGCCGCCGCTGATGGCCTTCGCGAGTTCGAGGGGTTGACTGGCGACATCCAGGCCGAACAGGGCGCGCACGCCGAGCTTGGCATGGACGAGAACGCCTTTTCGATCCTGCGCATCATCGAGGCCATCGTGCCCGACGCCGACCATGCCGTGTTGCAGGATGCCGCCATTGCCATCGGGGCGGTCTACGCCGATGCCGCTGCGACGCAACCAGCCTTCGCGCACATGGAAGCCTACCTGCGGTCTTTGCGCCAGCAGGTCCGTCGTATCCTGACCGAACACGGGATCGGTGAAACCAAGATCATTCGCGAGAAGGTCGAGGAGTTCGCCATTCATGCCTATGGGGGTGGGCATTGATGCCGACGCTCCAGATTGGCCGCAAGGAAATCCCCTACGAGCTTCGCCGTTCCGCGAAGGCATTGGAACGACGCATCACCATTACGCCGGGCCATGTCGAGGTGCTGGCGCTGACCAGCGATAGTGACGATGACATCGCGGGCTTTCTGGAGCGCAAGCGCCAGTGGGTGTTTAATACGGTACGTGAGATGGAGCTCACTACCGCCGATCGGCATGCAGTGCCGCGCTTCACAACCGGGTCGAAGATACCCTTCAGAGGCCGCAGGGTGCGGCTGACAGTGCGACGCAGTGATGGAGAGCGTATCGAGGCCACTTACCGCAACGGCTTCATCATCGACCTGCCGTCATGGGCTGTTGAAGACACTGACCGGCTGGTCGCCAACGAACTCAAGCTTTGGTTGAGACAGCGCGTTCGGCGCGACGTGATAGAGATCGCCGCAGATTACAAAGTCCGGTTCGGGCTCGCGCCTCGTTCGATCCGTGTTGACGATTTCGAGAGTGGCTGGGGATCGTGTGGTCCCGAGGGAAACGTCTTGATCAATTGGCAACTCATTTTCGCGCCGAGGAAGGTCTTGGAATATGTCGTTGCCCATGAACTTACCCATCTGCGGTATCGCTCGCATGGGCGCGAGTTCTGGCAGTTCCTCAGGATAGTTGCGCCAGACTTCGAGGCGTCCAAGGCGTGGCTGGATGCAAGACAAGGCGGTCTTAGTGCCGAGTTCCTTGACCGATGACCAAACTGGTCAATCGCATGGATACGGGCGGTTCAGTCTGAGTCGATGATGAGGGCAACATCCTGCCACCCTATTCGAGAGTTATCTCGGGACAGGTATGAGTACGGGCGAGGGGCAGGCTTCACCGAAATCTTGGCGCACGAGACCACCCAAAACCGGGCAAAGCGCGCACCAAAGATGCAAGTAAAGGTGCAAGAGAACCCTGCCACCTAGCCGCCAGTTCCAACAAACTCAATAACATACAGCAAGACATTGGCGGAAGAGGTGGGATTCGAACCCACGGTGAACTCGCGCCCACGCCGGTTTTCAAGACCGGTGCCTTAAACCGCTCGGCCACTCTTCCAAGGCTCGGTCGGTGCCGGCATCTGCATGAACATGCTGGACGCAACACCGGATTCTCGAAGCCGTCGTGCGCGCTTGTAACGCCCGTGCGCTCTTCACGTCAACTTGTTCGCTGCGGCGACGCAATCGGCTTGTCCATCGGCCGACCCGGCACGCTCTGCAGTCGGCCAATGTGTTCGCACAGTTGCCAATCCTCGCTTCACCTGCTGATGCATCGCGGCCACAGTTGCGCCATATTCTCGCCCGGTTCGAACCATAGTCGATTAATACGCTGGCAAGCATTTCCTGCGCACAAGGGGACGGGGATCGTGTGCGAGAACTGTTTTTCAATTTTTGGCGCCGTGACTTTCTGATTCTACGCGCGGCGCAAAAGCAGAATTGACAGGGGACTACAGGGGCTATGCAGCATTCGAAGCGAACGGGTCGCGGTCGCACGGCGACCGTCGTGGCCTTGGCCGCAACCGCAGTCTTTGTTGCCGGTTGCGCGGGCCAGAAGTCCATGGTCTCCAAGAAGCGGTCCAAGGAGTATTTTGCCGAATCCGAATATGGCGTGAAGGCGAGCCCGCGCGTCACCAACCAGGCATCGAACCTGCCGCGCGGCGGCGGCCGCGACCAGACCGGCAAGCCCTACAAGGTGCGCGGCAAGTGGTACTATCCCAAGGAGGACAAGGACTACGCCGCCCTCGGCGCTGCCTCCTGGTATGGCGATGCCTTCCACGGGCGGCTCACCGCCAATGGCGAAATCTATGACATGACCAACCTGACGGCGGCACATCCGACGATGCCTCTGCCCAGTTACGCGCGCGTCACCAACACGGCGAACGGCAGTTCGGTAATCGTGCGCGTCAACGACCGCGGCCCGTATTCCAATGGCCGCGTCATCGACCTGTCGAGGCGAGCTGCGGAAATGCTCGACTACGTGCACACCGGCACAGCCGACGTGAAGGTCGAATATGTCGGCCGCGCGCCGCTCAACGGTCGTGACGACGAATATCTGCTTGCCTCCTATAGGCCTGGGCCCGGCATGGGCGATCCCGTCAACGACGGCCTGCCAGCTGGCGTGATGGTGGCGATGAACGGCCCGACGCCCAGCGTCGGGATCGGCACGGCATTCCCGGTCGCCATGGCGGCCAGCGCCCCGATCCCGGTTGTTCGTGCCGACGTAGAGGCCAATACGCTCGCCGCGCAGGCGGCTCAATTCGGCCAGCCAGCGATGGCGGCGCCAACTGGCTATTTCGATGTGGTGCTTCCGGAATTCGGCCCGATCGCTCCGGAGCGGCCCGACGGCATGGCGCCAATGCCGCAGATGCGGGTTGCCGCCAACACGCTGTCCTACGCCAGCGAGCGCGTCGCGGCTTCCGCCCGCGCATTCGACGCACTGGAAGGGCAGGCGATGTCCTCGGACGAAATCGTCAACTCCTGGAAGCGGCTCAACCCGGGCCCGCGGAGCAATCAGCCTGAAGTCGAGGCCTATGTGGCGGCCGGTACCTTCGACAGCGGCGCCGAAGCCAAGCGCGTGGCCAAGGCCCTCTCCGAATACGGTCGCACTTCAATCGATCAGACCGAATATGAAGGACGCACCTGGTATTCGGTCGACCTCTTCTCGGACGGGCGGAATTCGATCGACGCCATGCTGAAGGCGGCCTGGTCACACGGCGCGCCCGACGCCTTCGCGGTCCACGACTGATCTCAAGACTTCGATGTCTGCGACCTGTGGCTATCTGCCGGCCACGGTTGCCCCGAGCGGTCGATGCCTGCTAGTCTCGCTTGGCTCGACCGGAATCCGAGGCCGAACGGGGCAGATTTTTCAATGACTTCAAGACTATTCGCGCCCCGCGCTCTTCTGGCCGGATTGCTTGCGACGCTCATGCTCGCGGCTCAGGCCCATGCACAGCTCTTCGAGACCAAGGCCGCGCAAGCCTACATGATCGACGCCGAGACCGGCACGGTTCTGTTCTCCAAGGATCCCGACAAGCTCATCACGCCGGCCTCGCTCGCCAAGATGATGACGATGGAGGTGGTGTTCGACGCGCTGAAGAGCGGCCGATACAGCCTCGACGACGTGTTCGGCGTCAGCGAGAACGCGTGGCGCACGGGTGGTGCGGCGTCGCGGGCGACCACCATGTTCGCAGCCGTGCGCTCCCAGATCCGCATCGAGGACCTCATCAAGGGCGTGACCGTCCAGGTGGCCAACGACGGCTGCATCATACTTGCCGAGGGCATGGCGGGATCGGAGGCCAACTTCGCCGTCCAGATGACCGAACGCGCGCGTCAGATCGGCCTCACCAAGTCGACCTTCGTCAATTCCACAGGCCTGCCTGCGCCAGGACAGCAGACGACGGTCCGCGAACTCACCCAACTGGCCCTGTATCTGTGGCAGACGTATCCGGACTATTATCGCTACTACGGCTTGCCGGACTTCACCTGGAACAAGATCCTGCAGCGTAACCGCAACCCGCTGATCGCCATGGACTTCGGCGCCGACGGCCTGGCCACCGGCTTCACCGAGGGCGAAGGCTTTGCGATCGTCGGTTCCGTCAATCGCGACGGCCGGCGCCTGTTCCTCGCCATGGCCGGAATGGCGACGGACCGGGAGCGCGCCGAAGAGGCGCGCAAGCTCCTCGACTGGGGCATGCGGGCTTTCGAAAAGACCGAGATATTTGCCAAGGACGAAACCGTCGGCGAGGCCCAGGTCTTCGGAGGCACAAAGTCTCACGTTGCCCTCGTGGCGCCGAAGCCCATTTCGCTTTTCCTGCCAGTGGCCAATCGCGAGCGGCTGGTAGCGCGCATCGTCTATGACGGCCCGGTTGTCGCCCCCATTGCGAAGGGCACTCCGATCGGCACCCTCAAGGTCTGGATCGGCGATACCCTGAGCCAGGAGACGCCGCTATACGCCGCCGAGGCAGTCGGCGTGGGCTCTCTGCAAAGCCGCGCCTTCGATGCCGTTAAGGAACTCGCGATCGGCTGGCTGAGATAACCCGTGGACCCAAGCGGGACTCGACGCTAGAGCATCTTGGCTTACATAAGCCGAACGCACGTTCCGTCGGCGGAGCGGCACAGACAGAAAGGCACTGGAGTGGCGCGCGGCTTCTTCATCACATTCGAAGGCGGGGAGGGCGCCGGCAAGTCGACCCAGATCGAACGGCTGGCCGCCAAGCTGCGCGACAAGCGCTACGACATCGTCGTGACCCGCGAGCCCGGTGGCTCGCCCGGCGCCGAGGCCGTCCGACATGTCCTGCTTTCGGGTGCGGCCGAGCCGTTTGGGCCTGAGATGGAGGCGCTGTTGTTCGCCGCGGCCCGTTCCGACCACGTCGAGCAGGTCATCCGGCCGGCGGTCGAGCGCGGTGCAGTCGTGCTCTGCGACCGTTTTCTCGATTCCTCGCGCGTCTACCAGGGCGTGACCGGCAATCTCGACCCGGACTTCATGGCAGCCGTCGAGCGCGTGGCAATCAACGGCATGATGCCCGACCTCACCCTGGTGCTCGATCTCGATCCTGAGGAGGGGCTGAGGCGCGCCACCGCCCGCCGCGGCCAGGAGACCGCCGACCGCTTCGAGAAGGAGACGGTCGAGGTGCATCGGCGGCGACGTTCCGCATATCTGGCGATCGCAGCCAGCGAGCCGGACCGCTGCGTGGTGATCGAAGCGGCAAGGCCGGCCGAGGCGGTGGAACACGACGTCACCGCAGCAGTATTCACGGCACTGGAAACGCGATCGGCGAGCGGTAGCCGGGCGAGGGCGGACGCCTGATGCTCGAACGTCTCGCTCCCGAGCAGCACGACACGCTCGACGAAGTGCCCGAGCCCGCGGAGAACCCAGCACTATTCGGTCACGAACATGCGGCCGCGATGCTGACCTCCGCTTATCGGGCGGGCAAGCTGCCACACGCGCTGATCCTCGCCGGGCCAACCGGCATCGGCAAGGCGACTTTCGCATTCCACTTAGCCGGCTATCTTCTACACAATCCGGATCACCGCGCAGCGCCAGGGACGCTCGGTGCGCCGGACCCGGGATCGGCATTGTTCCGCCAGGTCGCATCCGGCGCGCATCCCGGCGTGCTGCATCTCACGCGCCCGCAGAACGACAAGACCAAGGGTTTCAAAACGGTGGTCACCGTCGACGAGATCCGCAAGGTATCGCGCTTCCTGTCGATGACGTCGCACGACGGCAGCTACAGGGTCGTGATCGTCGATCCTGCCGACGACATGAATACCAATGCCGCCAATGCATTGCTGAAGAACCTTGAAGAACCGCCTGCACGCACGCTGTTCATCCTGATCGTGCACGCGCCGGGAAGCCTGCTGCCGACCATCCGCTCGCGCTGCCAGACGATCCGGCTGACGCCGCTCGACGACAACAGCCTTCTTTCGGCCCTAGATGCGGCCGGCCAACCGGCACCGGCCGAGCCTGAGGCGCGAGCCACCCTTCTTGGCCGGGCTGGGGGCAGCGTCCGGTCGGCGATCCTGCTCAGCCAGTATGGCGGCCTGGAGATCGCCGAGGCCCTCGACGGTGTCTTGCAGGGAGGGCGTACAGGCATCGCCGCCGCGCACAAGCTCGCCGACGCGGTCGCTGGCAGGGACAGCGCCATTCAGTTCGACATCTTCAACCGGCGGGCGCTCGACATGCTGGCCGACGCAGCCTCCAACGCCGCGCTGGTATCAGACCTCCCGCGTGCCAAGGCCCTGTCCGATGCTTGGCACGAAGCGCAGAACGCGCTATCTGAGACGGAAACCTACAATCTCGATCGCAAACAGCACGTATTGGCCATGATCGACCGCTTGAATGCCGCAATGCGAATGTGAAGCTCGTCCGCCGGGTGGCAATCGGCCGCCCGATGCGTTATCTGACCCGCGACCATTTCATTCCGACATTCACGACGGCCTCCCATGTCCCGCGACAAGTACTATATCACCACCGCGATCTCGTATCCGAACGGCAAGCCGCATATCGGCCATGCCTACGAGATGATTGCGACCGACGCGCTTGCCCGCTTCCAGCGCCATGATGGCAAGGACGTCTTCTTTCTCACCGGCACCGACGAGCACGGCATAAAGATGCTGCAGACGGCCAACCGCGAGGGTATTTCCGCGCGCGAACTCGCCGACAGGAATTCAAACGAATTCAAGAAGATGGCGGCGCTTCTCAATGCGTCGAACGATGACTTCATCCGCACCACCGAAGAGCGCCACTACGCCGCCTCCCAGGCGATCTGGAAGGCGATGGCCGACAAGGGCGACATCTACAAGAGCAGCTATGCCGGCTGGTACTCGGTGCGCGACGAGGCCTATTACGGCGAGGAGGAGACCGAACTCCGCCCCGACAACATCCGCTACGGCCCGCAGGGCACCCCGGTGGAGTGGGTCGAGGAGGAGAGCTACTTCTTCCGCCTGTCGGCCTATCAGGACAAGCTGCTTGCGCTCTACGAGAGCCAGCCCGACTTCATCGGCCCCAACGAGCGCCGCAACGAGGTGATGAGCTTCGTCCGCTCCGGCCTGAAGGACCTGTCGATCTCGCGCACCACCTTCGACTGGGGCGTGCCCGTGCCGGGCGACGAAAAGCACGTCATGTATGTCTGGGTCGACGCTCTGACCAACTACATCACCGCCCTCGGCTATCCGGATACGAGCGCCGAAAAGTGGGCCTATTGGCCAGCCGTGCACATCATCGGCAAGGACATCGTGCGCTTCCATGCCGTTTACTGGCCGGCCTTCCTGATGTCGGCGGGTATCGAGCTGCCCAAGCGCGTCTTCGGCCACGGCTTCCTGTTCAACCGCGGCGAGAAGATGTCGAAGTCGCTCGGCAACGTCATCGATCCGTTCACGATGGTCGAGCACTACGGCCTCGACCAGGTGCGCTACTTCTTCCTGCGCGAAGTTCCGTTCGGCCAGGACGGCAGCTACAGCCACGAGGCGATCGTCAACCGCACCAACGCCGATCTCGCCAACGACCTCGGCAACCTGGCGCAGCGCTCGCTGTCGATGATCGCCAAGAACTGCGGCGGCCTGGTGCCCCAGCGCGGCACGCTTGCTGACGCCGACAAGGCAATCCTCGACCAGGCCATCGCGGCGCTGGCGACGGCGCGCAAGGCGATGGCGGAGCAGGGGATCCATCATGCGCTTGCCGCGATCTTCGCGGTGGTGGCGGAAGCCAACCGCTATTTCGCCGGCCAGGAACCCTGGGCGCTGAAGAAGACCGATCCGGCGCGCATGGAAACGGTGCTGTGGACCACGGCGGAAGTGATCCGCCGCGTCGGCATCATGTGCCAGCCGTTCATCCCGGCATCGGCCGCCAAGCTGCTCGACCTGCTCGACGTCAGCGAGCGCGAATTCGTCCATGTCGACGACAAGCACGCGCTGGTCCCGGGAGCAGCATTGCCTGCGCCCCAGCCGGTGTTCCCGCGCTATGTCGAACAGAGCCCGGAAGGCTGAGGCTGTCGGAAATGCTTGTCGACAGTCACTGCCATCTCGACTTTCCCGACTTCGCCGAGGAGCGCGCGGCCATCGTCGCGCGCGCCAAGGCGGCCGGCGTCGAGCGCATGGTCACCATCTCGACCCGGGTGAAGCGCTTTCCGCAAATCCTTGCGATTGCTGAAGAGTTCGACGAGGTCTTCTGCTCGGTCGGCACCCATCCGCACAATGCGGACGAGGAACTCGACGTGACTGCAGAGGAGCTTGTCCGGCTGTCCCGGCACCCGAAAGTGGTGGCGATCGGCGAGGCGGGGCTCGACTATTTCTACGACAAGGCGCCTCGCGAAGCGCAGGCACAGGGCTTGCGCACGCACATTGCTGCTGCCCGCGAGACGAAACTGCCGCTGGTCATCCACGCCCGCAGTGCCGACGAGGACATGGCGGCGATCCTGACCGATGAGACGGGGAAGGGTGCCTTCCCCTTCATCCTGCACTGCTTCTCCTCGGGTGCGGAACTGGCGCGCATCGGCGTCGAACTGGGCGGCTACGTGTCGTTCTCCGGCATCCTGACCTTCAAGAACTCGGCCGAATTGCGCGACATAGCCAGGGACGTGCCACGCGAGCGGCTTCTGGTGGAAACGGATGCACCGTACCTCGCGCCCATCCCGTTCAGGGGAAAGCGCAACGAACCGGCCTATGTCGCCAACACCGCAGCGGTGCTCGCCGAGACCATAGGTATTTCGGCGAGCGAGATCGCCGCGATCACGACCGACAACTTCTTCCGCCTGTTCACGAAGATGCCAAGGCCGGCCTGACACCATGGCTGATACGCTGCGCCTCACCATTCTGGGCTGCGGCTCATCGCCGGGCACGCCGCGCATCACCGGCGATTGGGGCGCTTGCGATCCGAAGAATCCGCGCAACCGGCGCACGCGCGCGGCCGCCATGGTCGAGCGCATCTCGGATGCCGGCACCACGCGCGTCGTCATCGACACCGGCCCCGATTTCCGCAGCCAGATGCTCGCCGCCGGCGTCCGGCACATCGACGGCGTCGTCTATACGCATCCGCATGCCGACCATATCCACGGCATCGACGACCTGCGCGGCTATGTGCTCGAGCGCGGTAGCCTGGTCGACATCTGGGCCGACGACTTCACGCTAGAACGCCTGAAACAGGGCTTCGGCTACTGCATCGAAACGCCGCTCGGAAGCTCGTATCCACCGATCGTGCGTCCGAATCTGATCCGGCACGAGCAGCCGTTCACGGTGGAAGGAGAGGGGGGTCCCCTCACCTTTTTGCCGCTGCCGCAGATCCATGGCGACATCGTTTCGCTCGGCTTCCGCATCGGGCCGATCGCCTATTGCTCCGACGTCAGCGATTTCCCGGAACCGACTGCGGGGCTCATGAACGGCCTCGAGGTGCTGGTCGTGGACGCGCTGCAGCACAAGCCGCATGTCAGTCATCTGTCTCTGTCCGAGGCGCTGCAATGGATCGACCGGCTGCAGCCGAACCGGGCCGTGCTGACGCACATGCATGTGCCGCTGGACTATGATGCGGTGATGGCCGAAACGCCCGCGCATGTGGAGCCGGCCTATGATGGCATGGCGATCGAAATCTCGATTGTTTCCGACACCTTGGCGCAAGCGCCTGGAGCGCACTAGCAGCTTGGCATCTGCCCGGCGCTGCGTCGTGTCGATCGAGGTCGGATCAATTGCCGCCGCATGTGCATCAGGCGACAGTGCGGTGACGGCTCCAACGCGCGAAGCTCCGACTTGCGGGCTGCTGCGTCGCTTTGCGCAAAGCCATTAGTTCCATAATCTATCTTATGCGACCTGCGTCTGGGTACCCCTGCCTGCGGACTTCATTCTCCGACCACCTAACTCACACGCGGACGGTTTGAAGCTGCAGCGATATGCCGAGACGATCAAGCATCTGCCGAAAGTCTGCGACCTTGTAGCGCTCGCTTTCGCTCACCAGCCCAAGCACCGTGCCGGTCCCGGCCACCGAATGCCGGACAATCGCCTCGATGGCATTATCCAGCGGATCCTGGAACGGCAAATCGGGTCGCGCCTTTTCCAGATAGGAACGCAGCCACGGCAAATGCGTACTCGAAAGCGTCACTGCGCCGATGTTCGGGTGGCGCGCGTCGAGCTCATCCAGAAACGATTTGACGGCGCTCCGCGTCGTGTCGGGCGCGAACAGGAACGCGCCGCTTTCCACGAGATCGACGAGGCACGACGCGTCCACGAGCTTGACCTGGCTTGCTCGGCCTTGTGCCTGGGCGTGTGCGTAGGTGCGGAGTTCGAGGCTTAGCACCATCGACCGGACGCCGAGCACCGCCACGTCACGCGTACCGGCCAAGGCAAGTGCTTCCGCAATCGGCGGGCGGACGCCGAAAACCGGGCGCGTGTTCATTGCCTTGAGTTCGTCAAGCACGGTGATCGATGGCGCATTGGAGGCTACCAGGACAGCTGAAGGCGCGAAGGCATCAAGGAAACGTAGCGTGCGCTGGAGGATCGCGAGGAGTTCGGGCCGGGATTTGTCTCCATACGGGAAGCTCGCCCGGTCGGCGAAATAGAGGATGTCCTGGAGCGGCAGCTTGCGCCTGATCGCTGCTACCGCTGCGTAGCTTCCGATCCCGGCGTCGAAGACGGCGATGGGTTGGATCAAGTCCGGAAGCTTCTCACCAGCTCTGCATGTCGGCATGCGTTCGCTCCGGCTCCATTCCTTGATTGAGAGGGACCGACAGATCTGCCATTCACGGTGCCCTACCCTCCGCGACGCCGTCGTCGCGGCTCGCGCCGACCTGCGAAACAAACGTTGCAATGGAACTTCGGCGTCGCGCAACCGTTAGCAATGAACTGAAAAACAAGGAGCACGTGTCATGGGACGCGCATTGTTGTTCTGGTTGATTGGTGTACCGATTCCGTTGATAATTCTATTTCTATTGTTCTGGAATTGAGTGAGTTGTGCCAGAGGCGTTTGGATGACATCCAAACGGAACGCTTCAGTCAAGCGTCATCACAATATCTTCTAGGTCGAAATTTTGCGGATTGGCCGTTGCGGTAGCGCGCGCCGATTACGCTGCGACTGTGCCTGACGTACAGTCGTTGGGAAGATGAGAAAGGGAAGCGCTGTCTACGCCGCTTCCCAGATTGGACGGCCGGGACGGCTCAGGCGAAGAATGCCTTGATGCGCGGCCAGAGGCCGATCGCTGCGCGAACGCGGCGCGCGGCGTTGCCGGCCCGCACGGCGCTGCCGAAGTGGCAATTGCAGACGATGTCGTGGAGCTGCCGGTCCGATAGCTCGAAGAACCGTTTGGCTTCGCCGTAGCTGTCGTCGCCGAGGCCTGCGGCACGCAACGACACGTCATCGAAGGCGACGGTCATGGGCGAACCGCTGGCGCGCATGGTCTGCCGCGTGCCGCTGGGCGCATACTCGGTGCCGGAGAGCGTTCCCAGCCGGCGTTCGGGGTCGCGTTCGAGCAACTCGGCCCAGCGTTCCAGCCGCTCGGTTCTGGTCATTGCAGGACCGGGACGGATTTCGGCGAGCGCCTGCAATTGTTCGATACTTTGATGCTTCATCTTCGCCTCCTAGTACGAAGGTGCCATCCATGGGAATGAAGCGCCTCGAGGCGCGAACCGGCGCGCGGGAGAACGCTCCCCCTTCAACTCGCCATGGGGATGCACAGTTCCGTAGCGTGAGGAAAAAACCACAATCCGCGCGCCCTGCTTGCGTGGCTATGGCGGACATTCAATCGTGGGCTGCGCAACAACCCATCTGCCGAGAAAGAAAAAGTCCGCCCCGAGCCGGGACGGACTTTCTGACAGGGCGCAGGCGCCGGTGGACAATGCCCACCCTGGAAGAGCCGGATAGCCGGAAGCCCCCAGCACGGGACGATGCCCCATGCTGCGCGATGGTGGCTACGGCCGCCAGAGGCAGATCATGCGGAGGTGTCGACCACCTCGAAGTCGTGCGTGATGGTGGCGGTCTTGGCCATCATCGCGGAGGCGGAGCAGTATTTCTCGATCGACAGGTCGATGGCGCGCTTGACCTTGTCATGCGACAGCCTCCTGCCCTTGACGATGAAATGCATATGGATGCGGGTGAAGACCTTGGGCTCGGTGTCGGCGCGATCGGCGTCGAGTTCGACCGATACGTCCTCGACCGCCTCGCGGCCCTTCTCGAGGATATGGACGACATCATAGGCCGAGCAGCCCCCGGTGCCGATCAGCACCAGTTCCATCGGGCTCGGGCCGGGCGTCTTGCCCTCGGCGCCGAAGGAAGTGCCGAAAACCAGCTTGTGGCCGCTGCCGGACTCGCCGACGAAGGTGCGGTCCTCGACCCATTTCACACGTGCTTTCACGAAAAGTCGTCCTTCTAGCTAAAATCGGAAAACCGGCGGCAATCATCTCGCCGGTTCTGTGATGTCAGCTAGCGCGGCGACTATCGATCCGCAAGGAGCCGCGGCGGACAGAAACTCCGCCACGGCGGGGTAAGTTGTGGCTCAGAACGGGATTTCGTCATCGAGGTCGCGCGAACCGCCACCACCCATGCCGCCGCCCTGGCCGCCACGGCCACCGCCATAGCCACCACCGCCGCCGCGGTTGCCGCCGCCGTAGCTGTCGGTCGGGCTCGACTGGCCGAAGTCGGAACGGCCACCGCCACCATAACCACCGCCCTGCCCGCCGCCATAGCCGACCTGGCCGCCGCCGTAGCCGGCATCGCCGCCCTGGCCGCGCGCGTCGAGCATCTGCAGTTCACCGCGGAACTTCTGCAGCACGATCTCTGTGGTGTAGCGCTCGACGCCGTCCTTCTCCCACTTGCGGGTCTGGAGTTGGCCTTCGATGTAAACCTTCATGCCCTTCTTAAGGTACTGCTCGGCGACCTTGGCGAGGTTGTCGTTGAAGATGACGACCTGGTGCCACTCGGTCTTTTCCTTGCGCTCGCCCGAATTCTTGTCGCGCCAGCTTTCCGAGGTCGCGATCCTCAGGTTGACGACAGGCTCGCCCGAGTTGAGCCGGCGGATTTCGGGGTCCGCGCCCAGATTGCCGACCAGAATGACCTTGTTGACGCTACCTGCCATGACACCGCTCCGCGCTCGTCCGAAACCAAATTCCAGGAAAATGTAAGGGCGCACATTAGCCCATCGCACCGCCCACCCGCGCCCCCTGCCGGCGGAAAAGCTCGTACCGTCCACAAGTCATTTTCGTTCCTATTTTGTTCTATCGTCAATGGCGGCAGTTGGCAAGAGGCAGGCCACGCAAAGCATGGCGGACGGCTGCACCGGCTTGCCGTCCTGACCTCGGCTTCTCGGAAGCGACCGGGCGCCCGACGTTGACAACTCCCGGCTGCACCGGGCATGCTCCGATCGCTGCGTAGGGCGCATCGGTGCGAGCCGAAAGGGCAATGCCTGCCTGCGATAGACAGACACCCCAGTTGCGCCCATGTCGAATCTCGTAAATCTCAGGAAGCAGGCCAAGCAGGTCCTGCGCTGGCACCGCGAGGGGTATTTTCCCGTCGCAGCACAGATCCGGGACACGTTGCCCCGCTTCGGCCGGCTCAGCGACAGCGAGATCATGCGAGCCGCCTTCAAGCTCAGCGACGCGCAGGAACTCGTCGCGCGCCGGGAGGGTTTTGACGATTGGCAGGCGCTCAGATCAGGAGCCGACGCAGTGACACCCTCCAAGCAGCCTCAACAACCTGTTCTCAGTTCGGTTTCGGCACAGCTCTTCGTCGCCGACGTCGTTGTGTCCTGCGACTTCTTCACCGAAAGGCTCGGCTTCACCGTCGACTTCGTCTATGGCGAGCCGCCCTTCTACGGTCAGGTCGTGCGTGACACCGCACGTCTCGCCCTCAGGCTTGTCTGTGAACCGGTCTTTGTTGGCGACATCAGGTCGCGCGAACACTTGCTGTCGGCGTCGATTACGGTCGACACCGCGGCCGAGATCAAGCGGCTTTTCCTCGACTTCCAGGCCGCAGGCGTGCCGTTCCACCACCCGCTGCGCGAGGAGCCATGGGGCGCACGCAACTTCATCGTGCTCGACCCCGACGGCAATCTGATCCTGTTCGCCGGACCAACCGAATAGATTTCCCCTCGGCAAGGTCGTGAGCCCGAGTCTCCTAGCCCGCGCTATAAGCTGGCGCTGATCGCAGGTAGCGCCCGAAGGCATCGGCATTCGGTGGTGCGAACCTCTCGGCCAACGGATTGCGTTTCCGCACCTTCGCGCCGATGTCCTCGAGCAGTTCGTCGAAATGCCTGAAGTGATAGGGCGCGACACAGAGCCCGCCATAGACACCCGCCGCTGGCCGCTCATTGCGCTTCCACTTGAGCATCATGTCGATGTTGTCGCGCATGTCCCCAAGAGTGGGCTGCTTGGCGAGCATGCCGTCGGCGTAGCGCACCAGCCAGTTGGCCGCGAGGTCGGCGCACAGCACCGTGCAGAAGGACGAGTTGAAGCCGACGAAGCCGAGATCGGGAATGTCGGGGTTGGCGATCACGCGGTAGAGCCGGTACTGGCCGTCGGCGTCGATCAGCTTGCGGCGCACATCCTCGGGCAGGAACGGGATGCCCATCTTCCAGCCTGTCGCCAGCACCGCCAGGTCGGCCTTCACCGCCTCGCCATTAGTCAGCGCCACCTTACCTTTCTCATAGTGGTCGAACGTGCCCTGCACTGCCTTGATCCTGCCCGAGCGGATCATCTCGAAGAAACCGGGCGTGACGATCGGCACCGAGCAGTTGATCTCCTCTTCGATCGGCACCTTCGGGCGCATGCCCGCCTTGTTGAGCTTGAGCTGCATGGTCAGCAGGCTTTCCAGCGCCCGCCAGTTCGCCCACACGAACGGCTTGGCGATCGCATGCTTCAGCCGCCCGAAGGCGCTCAGCCCCCAGCCGGGGAACATATTCTCCTGGGCGCGGATGTAGAGGATGCGCTTGAAGTTGATCAGTCCGCCGATGAAGTAGGGGATGCGCCAGATCGGTTCGCGATAGACGATGGTCACGCTGCGCGCGCCCTTATGGGCAGCGTTGACGGCGATGTCGGTGGCCGACTTCGAGAAGCCGAGCACCACCACGTCCCTGCCCTTGCCGATGGCGGGATCGGTGTATTCGCTCGAATGCATCACCGTGCCGCCGGCGGCGGCAAACGTCTCCTTGCCGGGAAATTCCGGGATGTTCTTGGCGCTGAAATTGCCAGTGCAGACGACGACGAAGTCGAAATGCTCGCGGCTGGCACCGCCTTTCTCGCCCCGCAGCGTCAGCGTCCAGCCGCCTTCGCCGCCCCGCTCCATGCCGGTGACAGCCACGCCGTAGCGAATGATGCCGGGCAGCCCGTGCTTGCGCGCATAGTCGGCGAGATAGGCATGCACCTGCACGCCCTTGGGCCACTCTGGAAAATCTTCGGGCATGGCCATGTCGGTGTAGCGGTAGAGATCCTTCGGGCTCTGCGTCTGCACGTCGGGATAGGAGCGCGCCGGCTCCCAGACGCCGCCGAGGTCGCCGCTGCGTTCGACGATGGTCACGTTGTGCCCATGCTGCCGGAACGTCTTCGCCGCCACCAGCCCGCTGACGCCGGCGCCGATCACGCACACCTTCTTCTTCCTGACCATGTGCTCCTCCTGATGTCTTGGGCAACGGCCCGCCGTTCCGCCCGCACCAAGCGTCGGGAGGTCCTCGCCGACGGGCAGCCGGCATTCACTGTTGAACGATGGGCGCGCTGATCCGATCGCAGGCCGGTCCGGCCCGCGTTCAAGCGATCGTCTCTTTCAGAGTTTCGTGTGCGCCTATTCGTTGGCTTCCGGCGGCAGGAAGTTGACCTCGTGCTCGGCCGATACCTTCACCACCTCGGCCACGTCGGTCATGTTGTCGAGCTTGATGAACAAGTCTTCCAGCATACGGGCCGGCGACACCCAGAACAGCGCCCGCGTCGGCTTGTCAGACTTGTTGAAGTAGCCATGCGGAATGCCCCTCGGCATGCGCACAAGGTCGCCCGCCTTGGCCTTCACCCACTCGCCGTCGAGCTTGAGGTCGAGCTCGCCCTCCTGCACCAGGATGAACTCGTCCTGGGTCGGATGGATATGCACGGGCACGAACTGGCCGGGCGCGCTGTTGGTCTCGAAAGCGAAGGTCGAGTCGCACACGGCCTTCGGAAAATACACCTGGCCCAGGATGTTCCAGCTCTTGCCGGCAAAACCCTTGCCGTCCTGGGTGATGCCCTTGGCGAGATCTTTTGACATGAAATTTCCTCCCTTTGCGGGACAAAGGTCCCGATCCTCCACGCGCAGAATGCCGTAGCCGGTGCAAAACGCTATCCGGCAAACGTTCCGACTATCCAGAAAACGAAATAATCGTTTTGCCAGCCCGCGGCATTTCAAGCCTCAGTTGGCCACAGAACGAACTATGCTACGATCCTTCAATGGAAACGGACGTGGCAACACGCGCGGCCCCGCTTTCACGACATGTCCTGTTTCAGTCCGACGACCTCGACTGCGCCAGGGAGCGGGTAGCCCAGAAGTTCTGCAACCACCGGCTCGACATCATCGGCGACCGGCGTCCCTTCCGCGCTGCCCATCATCATGTCCGCGGCGACATGATCTCGCTCAACTACATCAGCTACGGCGCCGACGTGCTGATCGACCCGGGCGAGCTCGGCCATTTCTACCTGATCCAGATCCCTGTCGCCGGCTCCGCGACCATCCGCAACGGCGGCAAGGAGTTCGTCACCCATCAGGCCGCGGCATCCGTCCTCAACCCGCACTGGGCCACGCGCATGCGCTGGTGGCAGGGCTGCGGGCAACTTCTGATCCAGATCCGCCGGACGCAGTTCCAGGCGTTCGCGGAGCGGCTGCTCGAGCGCGAGCTGCCGGATGCCGTCAGCTTCGACCCCGAGATCGACCTGACGCGACCGGAAATGCGGGCCTGGCGCGGCTTCGTCGATGCCCTTTTCCACGCTGCGGAGGACGAAACATCGCCCGCCGCCGAGCTGACGCGAGCTCTGCGCGAACAGCAATTGCTCGAGTTCTTCGTCGAGGCCCAGCCGGGCAATCTGCGACCCTTCCTCGACGGCCGCTGCTACGCCGCCGCCCCGCGCCACGTCAGGCGGGCCGAGGAGTTCATCCGCACACATGCTGCGGATCCCGTCGGCCTGCTCGACATCGCCGAGGCGGCAGGCGTCAACTGCCGCACCCTGCAGCTCGCCTACAAGGCCGCCTATGGCTTTTCGCCGATGCATGCGCTGCAGAAGGAACGCATGCGCCGGGTCCGCTATGACCTGTTGCAGGGCGATGCGGCGACATCGGTTGCCGACACGGCGCTCAAATGGGGCTTTTCCCGCCTCGGCCGTTTCTCGGCAGCCTACCGGGATGAGTTCGGCGAACTGCCACGCCAGACCCTGCGCTGCCGCGCCGGCTGACGGCTGCAAGTGCCAGCGCCCAGCCGTCTACGCGCGAAAACTCTTCCGCTGGTGATACGTCAACGCCGTGCGCAGGCAGAATGCCAGTGCGCCCTCAGGGATAGTCGCTTCGGCTGGAAGAATGACCGCCCTGTTGCCCTCGAATTCCAGTTCGCCGCCAAGGTGCGAGCGGAATGTCTCGACAAGCGTCGTGTTGCAGTTGAAGAACACCGCGCACCTGCCGGGAAAGGACCTGGTTGCACCCAGCCTCACCGTCGAGCCGCTGCCGCTCGCCTCGGTCAGATAGGCCGGCTCGCCCCATTTGAGCGTCTCGGTCAGCGGGCCGACGCCCTCGGTTTCTGCTGCAACCTCGAAGATCAGGGCTCGAATATCGAGCAGCCCGGCACGCACGGCCGCGGGATGGCGCGAAAGCGCCTCCAGGATCGTCTCCGGCACGGGCGGCATGGTCATCGCTCCGCCCCTTGCCCGCCTTGCAGCGTATCGCCAGCCAGCGCCAGGTCGACCGCAGCCTCGGCGTGGAGTTTCACCACGTCATAAGCTGGGATCGGATACTCCTCCGTGGCCGCCAGCAGCGGCAACTCCGTGCAGGCGACGACGATCGCTTCAGCTCCCCTTGCCGCGAGATCGCGAGCAAGCTGCAGGAGAACCTCCCTGGACTCCGGCCTGACCACGCCGAGCGTCAGTTCCTCGATGATGATGCGATGCAACTGCGCCCGTTGCTCGTCCGGCGGCACCAGAACCTCGAGGTCGAAGCGCTTCTCGAGCCGATCGGCGAGAAAGCCCAGATCCATGGTGTAGCGCGTGGCGAGCAGGCCGACCCGCCGCAGCCCGGCAGCCTGCAGCATCTTGCCGGTTGGATCGGCTATGTGCAGCAGTGGGACCTTCAGAGCTGTAGCTATCTTGTCGGCAACGTAATGCGGCGTCACCGCCGTCAGCATGACGAATGCCACGCCAGCGGCCTCGAGATTCTGCGCAGCGCCGGAAACCACAGCGGCAACCTGATCCCAGTCGCCCTTGGCGGCAAGATCGTTCAGTTCGTCGAAATCGAGGGTGAACATCAGCGAGCGAGCATTGTGATGCCCGCCGAGCCTGCGATGCACCGCCTGGTTGACGAACCGATAGTAGAGTGCGCTGGACTCCCAGCTCATTCCCCCGATCAAGCCTATCAGCTGCGTTTGCCGCCCGGTCATGCAGCCCTCCCCGCGCCCAAATTGTCGTCGGACCGAACGCTCTAGTTCAGAACAAACCTATCTATGTTCAAGGGGAACATCAAAGCCCCGGACCGGGAAGCGCCCGGGGCGCCGCAAAGAACGATCTACTCCGCGCAAAATTATGGCCCCGCCGCTCCGGGGAGCGCACGGGGCCTTTTGTCGGGGTATACCCTTGACTGCCGGGAGCGGTTTACCGGCTTTGCTCTCTCGGATGCTCGTGGCGCACGGCCAGCGATCCGACTGTAGTTTCTGATTGTAGGGGAACAACGGGCCGCGGTCTGCGGGGCTCTTCACTCAGGAATTGCCAGGCACCTGCGCCTGTCGCGGTTCCGTCTCGTTAGCGGAACCCTTTGGGACTGTCCGGTGGAGTCATGCTCTGCTCCTACGTCAGTTGTGCCAATCGTCCGCCTGGTGCTCAACTCGCGTGTCTGTGGCGTCTCGCAGACCGACCTTAGCATGGTGAGGAGCCATCAAGGAGGCTCGGCACCGGGCGACCATTGAAGTTTGCATCCCTGATTCCGCCGCGTCAACCACAACATTGTTAGAGACGAAAAATGTGATCGGAAGTCGGCTAGCTGCTGTCCGCTGCCCGCCCGCTCCTGCCATACCGTTGTCAGGAGCCCGTTCAGCCTTTGTTCTTTTCTCTTGCCCGCGAGCGCCAAAGGCGCTTAAACGCTGTGCGGTGTGCATGGCGACGCCTCTCGAACGGGCGCCGGAAATACCTACATGAGGGGATGGCCGGGCAAGCCCGCCACTCCGAGCAATTCCAGATTTGAGGCGGCGGCGCGGCAATGGCCGATCATAAGTACATTTCCATTCGCGGTGCGCGCGAACACAATCTCAAGAACGTCGATCTCGACCTGCCGCGTGACAAGCTGATCGTCATGACCGGCCTGTCGGGTTCGGGCAAGTCGTCGCTCGCCTTCGATACAATCTATGCCGAAGGACAGCGCCGCTACGTCGAGAGCCTCTCGGCCTATGCCCGCCAGTTCCTGGAGATGATGCAGAAGCCGGACGTCGATCAGATCGACGGCCTGTCGCCGGCCATCTCCATCGAACAGAAGACGACCTCGCGCAACCCGCGCTCTACGGTCGGCACGGTCACCGAGATCTACGACTACATGCGCCTGCTCTTTGCGCGTGTCGGCGTGCCCTATTCGCCGGCCACCGGCCTGCCGATCGAGAGCCAGACCGTCTCGCAGATGGTCGACCGCGTGCTGGCGCTGGACGAAGGCACCCGCCTCTACATCCTTGCCCCGATCGTCCGCGGCCGAAAGGGCGAGTACAAGAAAGAACTGGCCGAACTCCAGAAGAAGGGCTTTCAGCGCGTCAAGATCGACGGCGCCTTCTACGAGATCGGCGACGCACCTGCGCTGGACAAGAAATTCAAGCACGACATCGACGTCGTGGTCGACCGCATCGTCGTTCGCCCCGACCTCGCCACGCGCCTCGCGGATTCGATGGAAACCGCGCTCAAGCTCGCCGAGGGTCTTGCAGTGGCGGAGTTCGCCGACAAGCCGCTGGACGCCAGCATGACCGGCGCGGACTCGGTCAACAAGAGCGCGAACGAAACCCACGAACGCATTCTGTTCTCAGAGAAATTCGCCTGCCCGGTCTCCGGCTTCACCATCCCGGAGATCGAGCCGCGACTGTTCTCCTTCAACAACCCGTTCGGCGCCTGCCCGTCCTGCGACGGCCTGGGTAGCCAGCGCGCCATAGACCCTGCGCTGATCATTCCGGAAGACCACGTATCGCTGCGCGAGGGTGCCGTGGCGCCGTGGGCCAAGTCGACCTCGCCCTATTACGCCCAGACGCTGGAAGCGCTCGGCAAGGTCTATGGCTTCAAGCTCGGCGACCGCTGGCGCGAGCTGTCATCGGAGGCGCAGGACGCCATCCTGCACGGCACCGGCACGAAGGAAATCACCTTCAACTATGACGACGGCCTGCGCTCCTACAAGACGACCAAGACCTTCGAGGGCGTGATCCCCAACCTCGAGCGCCGCTGGAAAGAGACCGAATCCGCCTGGATGCGCGAGGAGATCGAGCGCTTCATGTCGGCCACCCCCTGCCCCGCTTGCTCGGGCTTTCGCCTCAAGCCGGAGTCGCTCGCCGTCAAGATCGGCGGCAGGCACATCGGCGAGGTCACCGAGCAGTCGATCCGCAAGGCCAACGCCTGGTTCGAGGAACTGCCGGCCCTGCTCAACGACAAGCAGAACGAGATCGCGGTGCGCATCCTCAAGGAGATCCGCGAGCGGCTGCGCTTCCTCAACGACGTGGGCCTCGACTACCTGACGCTGTCGCGCAATTCCGGCACGCTGTCGGGCGGCGAAAGCCAGCGCATCAGGCTCGCCTCGCAGATCGGCTCGGGCCTGACGGGCGTGCTCTACGTGCTCGACGAGCCGTCCATCGGCCTGCACCAGCGCGACAACGACCGACTGCTCGACACGCTGCGCCACCTGCGCGATCTCGGCAACACCGTCATCGTCGTCGAGCATGACGAGGACGCGATCCTGACCGCCGATTATGTCGTCGACATCGGCCCGGCCGCCGGCATCCATGGCGGCCAGATCATCGCCGAGGGCACGCCGCAGCAGGTCATGGCCAACCCCAATTCGATCACCGGCAAGTACCTATCGGGCGAACTGGAGATCGCCACACCCGCCACGCGACGCGAACTGAAGAAGAACAAGCGCATCAAGGTCGTCGGCGCCCGTGGCAACAACCTCAAGAACGTCACTGCCGAGATCCCCTTGGGCACTTTCACCGCCGTGACCGGTGTGTCGGGCGGCGGGAAGTCGACCTTCCTGATCGAGACGCTGTTCAAGGCCGCCTCTCGCCGCATCATGGGTTCGCGCGAGCATCCGGCCGAGCACGACCGCATCGAGGGGCTCGAATTCGTCGACAAGGTCATCGACATCGACCAGTCGCCGATCGGCCGCACGCCGCGCTCGAATCCTGCGACCTATACCGGTGCCTTCACGCCAATCCGCGATTGGTTCGCCGGGTTGCCGGAAGCCAAGGCGCGCGGCTACCAGCCGGGCCGCTTCTCCTTCAACGTCAAGGGCGGCCGCTGCGAGGCCTGCCAGGGCGACGGCGTCATCAAGATCGAGATGCACTTCCTGCCCGACGTCTACGTCACCTGCGACGTCTGCCACGGCAAGCGCTACAACCGCGAGACGCTGGAAGTCCTGTTCAAGGGCAAGTCGATCGCCGACGTGCTGGACATGACCGTCGAGGAAGGCGTCGAGTTCTTCTCGGCCGTTCCGGGCGTGCGCGACAAGCTTACGACGCTCAACCAGGTCGGCCTCGGCTACATCCACATCGGCCAGCAGGCCAACACGCTGTCGGGCGGCGAGGCCCAGCGCATCAAGCTCGCCAAGGAACTGTCGCGCCGCGCCACCGGCAAGACGCTCTACATCCTCGACGAGCCAACCACGGGCCTGCATTTCCACGATGTGGCAAAGCTGCTCGAGGTGCTGCACGAACTGGTCGACCAGGGCAACACTGTCGTCGTCATCGAGCACAATCTCGAGGTCATCAAGACTGCCGACTGGGTGCTCGACCTCGGCCCCGAGGGCGGCGACGGCGGCGGCGAACTCGTTGCAGTCGGCCGGCCCGAGAACATCGTCGCCGAGCCGCGAAGCTATACCGGCCAGTTCCTCAAGGATCTGCTGGAGCGCCGGCCCGGGGCAAGAAAGCGGGAAGCGGCAGAGTGAGCGACTACCAAATCGTTGTTATGCCGAAGCGCAAGCAATGCGTATCGTTCGTGGCGAGAGCGAGCCCTTCCAGCTCGGCTTGAGCGGCCAGCATTCGGTCGAACGGATCGCGATGCTCGACCTCATAGAGAGCGGCGCGTGTTGCGTGCTTTGCGGCGATCGTGAGGAGCGAAAAACCCTGCTCCAGAACGATTTCTTCGAAGCCTGAGACGAGCGGTCCAACCTCCGGCCATTTTCCAAGCCGATGCTTCAGGGCAACCTCGTAGGCAGAGATGGCACTTACGAAGACTTCGTGATCGGTATCGCCGAGCATTTCAGCGAGGCGCCGCGAAAGTTTGGGACTGTCTTCGAGCCACCATGCCAATGTGTGAGTATCGAGAAGCAGTCTCATTTTTCGTGCGACGGATCGCGCGCACCTTGCCAGACGTCGAGTTCGTCATCAGGCAATGGGTCAAAGAAACTGTCAGGCAGGTGCATCAAGCCCTTGAGGGCGCCGGGCACGCGTCGCCTCTTCTCGACAGGCGCGACTGTCGCAATCGGCTTTCCGTCCTGCATGATCGTGTATTCCTTCCCTGCCTCAACGGCCTCCCTCAGACCTTTCAGGTCGAATTCGGCCTGCTTGTCCTCGGCGAAACCGACCCGCCGTCGCATTTCGTCCCATTCGCCAGGATGATCCTTGTAGTACGCGGCAATGTCTTCCTTACTGATGTAATCGTCAGGCGCATGCGCAATCCAGTCGATGGCCTTCGCCACGTTGTCCGGAAGCGCCAGCGCTCCCGGTACGCGCGGCTTCATGTCAGGAGCGCGCAGCGGCACCAGCTTCACCGCTGGCTTGTTGCGACGGGCAATGACAATCTCCTCGCCGGCCTCGGCGCGTGCGACGAGGTCTGACAGTCCGGTCTTCGCCTGATGCATGTTGATGATCGGCATCACACGAATTATAGCTAACTATCTAGCTATTTCAACCGGAGGTCGTGATGACTGCTTCAGGAAAAATCCGCGCCGGCATGGGCGGCTGGACGTTCGAACCCTGGGAAGGCACGTTCTATCCGGAAAAGCTCAGCAAGGCGAAGCAGCTGACGTTTGCCGGCGGCCAGGTGCCGGCGATCGAAGTCAACGGCACGTACTATTCCGGCTTCAAGGAACCGACCTTCCTCAAATGGGCCAATCAGGTGCCGGACGGATTCGTCTTCACGCTCAAGGGCAACCGCTTCGTCACCAACCGCCGGGTGCTGGCGGAGGCCGGCGAATCGGTCACGCGCTTCGTCACCCAAGGCATCACTGCGCTGGGAGAAAAGCTCGGGCCGATCCTGTGGCAGATGGCACCGACCAAGAAATTCGACCATGACGATTTCGAGGCCTTCCTGAAGCTCCTGCCGGAGAAGCAGGATGGCATCGCGCTGCGCCACGCCGTGGAGGTCCGCAATGCGAGCTTCGTCGTACCCGAATTCGTGGCGCTCGCGCGCAAGCACAACGTGGCCATCGTCTACGCGGACCACGCCACCTACCCCGCGATCGCCGACGTCACGGGCGACTTTGTCTATGCGCGGCTGCAGACCGGCAGCGACGACAACCCGGACTGCTACACGCCCAAGGCGCTCGACGAATGGGCGGCGCGGGCAAAAACATGGGCCGAGGGTAGCGTGCCGTCGGATCTGCCGCGCGCTGACGCGTCAACGGACGCGCCCGTCAAGCCGCGCGACGTCTTCGTCTTCTTCATCACCGAAGGCAAGGTACGCGCCCCGCATGGCGCGATCGCGCTGATGAAGCGGGTGAACGGCGGCTGAGCGGCACGGCCGCCGGTTGCAGCACCTGCCTCGCCCCCAGCTCATTTTGCAGCCAGACGGACTCATCTGGCGTCGCACAATTGCGACGAGGAAAAACATGCAGAGCGGCTGACTTGCATTCGTCGGAATGCCTGCCGCTCTCTAGCATATGAGAGAAATGGCTTACTGATTGCCCTTGGTCAGTATGTCGTCGGCAAGCGAGATCGCCGTACGGCGATCCGATTCGTCGGCAAGGGCGAAGGCCTCTTCCTGCATGCCCCTGATCCAGACCTGATCCGACGGCGAGGCGCGTTCGAGCGCGGCCGTCATCATCGCCAACCCGCGCACCACCTTGCCGCTCTGGAACAGGAGGTTGCCGAGAGTCGCCTGCGCGCCGGCATGGCCCTTTTCGGCGGCGAGCTGCAGCCAGCGTCCGGCCTGCCTGACGCTTGCCTTCATGCCGCCCTCGCCCTTGAGGAACATCTTGCCCATCTCGTACTGGGCGGTCGGGTTGCGGTAGTTGGCGGCGGCGCGCATGTAATATTCCTGCGCGGCGACCGAATCCGGCATCACCGGGCTGCCCGGAATGCCCTTCTTCATGTAGCCGCCCAGCGCCACGAGCGCATCGGAGACGTAGCTTTCCTCGGGCGAACCGGGCTCGACGTCCTGGTCGGCGATCTCGCTGAAGAACTTGAAGGCTTCGTAGTCGTTCTGGGTCACGCCGTCGCCCTCGGCATACATCCGCGCGAGCTTCCAGGTGGCGCCGATCTGGCCGTTCTCGGCGGCATAGCGATAGGCCTCGACCGCCTGCTCCTTGTGACCGTTCTTGTAGGCCGAGTAGCCGAACTGGAACACGGCCCAGGGGTTGGACTGCGGCTTCACGCCGGTCTTGTCGTCGAACACCTTGTCGTCGAAGGCCAGCGCATTGCCGGCGGCGCCGAAAAGCGCGGCTGCCAGGAGCGCCGAATACGCAGATGCCTTCACCAACTCAGTAATCCGCATGGCCGTGCATTTCTTCCGCCCCACCTGGGTGGGAAACCGCACCGTCGCGGATCGCCGCCACGGATTGGGCATATTTCCACGTTGCGCCAGCCGACCGTTCGTTGGTCGGCGACGACTTCCAGTCCTTCGCCCTCTCCGCAGTCTCGGCTCCGGACCGCGATTCCTCTAGATAGGGCGCTATGTCCGGAGTGACACCTGGAAGATGCTCCGGATTTTCGGCCAAAGTACGGCCAAGACCGGCTCCAGCTTCATTGGAGCGGCGATACTGTCCGAAATCTGCAGTTTCCTTGAAGGGCAAGTAGCCGGCCGCTGGCCCGAAGTTCCGGCGTGACGAAAGCTTGACCGAGGCCGCGAAACGGCCGCGCGACGGCGCCCGCCCCACCCTGGGGTCGCACAGCGGCAGATCGACCGTGAAAATCGCCTTGGCGTCCATTTCCATTCCTGCCGCTTTTTGCGGCCTGCTTTGCTTTCCGCGCCATTTTCCCGTCGCGGTCCGAAGACCTGTCCGGGGTGCGCCGGGTTTATGGCGGGATGTGGGCAATTGCCCCGCCCACTTACATAGCCGAAAGCTTGCAGAAAAAGTGTTGCGTAATCGTCACAATGCGTGTCTCCGCTGCCACACGTGGTTACTCATCAGCAAACGGAACACGGGCCACAAAAAAGCCGGGCGCGAGGCCCGGCTGTACTAGTTCACGCTGCGGACGCTACCACTTGATGCTCATCGAGAGGTTCCCAGCGTAGCCAATGTCGCTCTCGGCGGTGTAGGTTCCGGGCGCCGGAGCGTCCACACCTGGACCTACCTGACGGTAATCCTGCGATCCCGCTGCAAAATAGAGTAGAGCAAGACCACCGCGAATTTCGACATTGCTGCTCGGCTTATATGAACCGCCGACAGCAAATGACCACATGTCCGTTGAAAGGTCGTGGCCGGTCCCCACGCCCCGATCCCAGCTGATATTGGCAGTCCCAGCGATCGTATCGGTAAACCCATGAGCAACACCGCCGGTCAGTGTCCACCCATCGCGCCAAAAGAAGTTCAACGTCTGGTCAATGGAGCTCAGCGGCGTATTGTAATTGATGACTTGCATTACGCTCCAGTCGGTCCACTTGACCGAGCCGTAAGCAAGCCACCCGGGGGCGACACCCGTCTGCACCTTAGCTTCGAAACTCTGCGGGAACTTGCCCCAGCCGGTAGCCGGACCTCGCGAGACACCGTTGCTGGTGAAGCTGAGATCGCCGCTGGCGTCGATATCTACCCCGGAACGATACATGACCTGCGCCCGCAGGGCGATTTCCTTGATCTCATAGGCAGCGCCGATGCGATAGCCGACCTGCCCGTCTGTTAGGCTGAACTTAAGCGGCCGGCTAGGCCCACCGACCCACTGCTCAAATTCGAGCGTCTGGTAATAAACGCCACCGAGGAGGCTGAAACGACCCTGGCCCGCATCGACCCCATAAGCGCAAGTTGCTCCGAATTCGTGAGTCAAAAATTCCTGCTCGGAAGAGGCGGTTGTCGCAATCGTCGTCGGATCAAAGCCGAACAACGCACCGTTGACTCTGAACTTGGTATAATCTGAGTGCCCCCCGAAGGGCGTCGTATAGGTTGCCGCGCATGCGAACGCGTCATTTACTTTATACTTCGCAGCTACTGACGGGATGACATAAGTCGGGTTTTCAAAACCAGAAGCCGGCAAACTCACAGGCGATCCTGCGGGCCTATAGGTATCCTTGCTCCGATTCGGAGTAACAACCGTAAAGCCGGCTCTCGCGGCGTTACCCTCCTCAAACAAAATATCCGTATCCGCGGTGCCGCGATTGAAACCACCGGCGTTTGCCGCACCTGCCGCAGCAATCGTCAGCGCCGTTGCCCCCAGCAGCGCCTTGAGACGCGTCTTGTTCATGAAAGCCCTCTCCCGAAATTCTCGCGGCCAGAATTGAACGATTTCGTTCTAGTCACGCAACATTGATTTTTCCCCAACCGGACGCGTCGGCAGTCATGCCGGCCGACGGGCAAAAGGCTTCCGCTTACGCAAACGTCAATTTTGGTGCTTTCTCACCAGGCGAAAGCAGAAATTCCAGGAATTTCCGAAACCGCCGGATCAAAATCGCTGGTTTTGAGGGGGTTGGAGCGCCTTGTTACATTATGGCAACAATCGGGCGCAAAACAGTTGCATTTGCGGCAACTGCCGTTGCGGCATGTTTATGCCCAACACGCCAGAATAAGCCTGCCGCAGCGGCATGCTGCGACAGGTTGTATCGTTTCGAATCGTCAGCCGGCTTCGCGCACGCGGGCGAGCGCCGTGTCCAGCTTCTGCTGCGTGAGGCGGTATTCCTCGAGCTTTTCACGCTCCGCGGCGACGATCTCCTCCGGTGCACCTGCGACGAACTTCTCGTTCGACAGCTTCTTGTGCAGGCGGGCGATCTCCTCGGTGGTCTTCGCCAGTTCCTTCTGCAGGCGTGCAGCCTCGGCAGAGAGATCGATCAGCGCGCCGAGCGGCAGGCAGGCGGTCGCCTCGCCGGCGACGATCTGCGCCGAGCCCTTGGGGGCCGCTGCCTCATGCGTGATCTCGCCGACGCGTGCCAGGCGCGCAATCGCCGACTGGTGGCGCTTGAGGCGCTCCAGCGTCACCTCGTTGGCGCCGACAAAGACCAGCGGCGCGATCGCGGCCGGCGGCACGTTCATCTCCGAGCGCACCGAGCGGATGCCCGAGACGAGATCGACCAGCCAGTTGATCTCGGCGGCCGCCGCGGCGTCCTCGAAATCGGGTGCCGGCCAGGCGGCATGGCACAGCAGCGTCGAGCGTTCCTTGCCCTCGCCTGCCGTGTGCGCCCACAGTTCCTCCGTCATGAACGGCATCATCGGGTGCAGCAGCTTGTAGATCTCGTCGAGTACGAAGGCTGCGACTGCCTGGGTCTCGGCCTTGGCGGCCTCGTCCTCGCCCATGAAGATCGGCTTCAAGAGTTCAAGATACCAGTCGCAGAAGGTATTCCAGACAAAGCGGTAGGCCGCGCCCGCCGCCTCGTTGAAGCGGTAGGTGGTGATCGCGTCGGTGACTTCGCGCGAGGCGCGCGTCAGCTCGGTCAGGATCCAGCGGTTGACGGTCAGCTTGGCGTCGTTCAGCCAGAACTCGTCATTGCGCTTGACCCCGTTCATCTCGGCAAAGCGCGTGGCGTTCCACAGCTTGGTACCGAAGTTGCGGTAACCGGCGATGCGTGCCGGGTCGAGCTTCACGTCGCGCCCCTGCGCGGCCATGATGGCCAGCGTGAAGCGCAGCGCGTCCGCGCCATATTCGTCGATCAGCTCCAGCGGGTCGATGACGTTGCCCTTCGACTTCGACATCTTCTGGCCGTTCTTGTCGCGGACCAGCGCATGCACGTAGACAGTGTGGAACGGCTCCTCTTCCATGAAGTGCAGGCCCATCATCATCATGCGGGCCACCCAGAAGAAGATGATGTCGAAGCCGGTCACCAGCACGTCGGTCTGGTAGTAGGTGTCGAGTTCGGGCGTCTTGTCGGGCCAGCCCAGCGTCGAGAACGGCCACAGCGCCGACGAGAACCAGGTGTCGAGCACGTCCTCGTCGCGGGTCAGGATCTTGCCGGGCTCGAAATTCTCAAGCTGCTCCTCGACCCATGCCTTCCACGGGCCTTCGAGCGCCAGATAATGCTGGATCGCGGAGTCCAGCGCCTCTTCCTCGGTGCGTTCGACGAAGACCTGGCCGTCCGGACCGTACCAGGCCGGGATCTGATGGCCCCACCACAGCTGGCGCGACACGCACCAGGGCTGGATGTTCTCCATCCAGTCGAAATAGGTCTTTTCCCAGTTCTTGGGCACGAAGTTGGTGCGGCCCTCGCGCACGCTCTTCATCGCCGGCTTCGCCATCTCGGCGGCGTTGACGTACCACTGGTCGGTCAGGAACGGTTCGATCGGCACGCCACCACGGTCGCCATGCGGCACCATGTGCTTGTGCGGCTCGATCTTGTCGAGGAAACCGCCCTCTTCCATGATCTGGACGATGAGCTTGCGCGCGGCAAAGCGGTCGAGGCCCTGCAACTGCGCCCAGACGCCCTCGCGAATCTCGGTGCGCTCGACGCCTTCGAGGAACTCGTCGTTGTCGACGATGTTGATCTTCGCCTCGACGGTGAGAATGTTGATCTGTGCCAGGTCGTGGCGCTTGCCGACCTCGAAGTCGTTGAAGTCGTGCGCCGGCGTGATCTTGACCGCACCGGTTCCCTTCTCGGGATCGGAGTATTCGTCGGCGACGACGGGGATCTTGCGGCCGACGATCGGCAGGATGACGTTCTTGCCGACGAGTGCCGCATAACGCTCGTCTTCGGGATGAACGGCAACGCCGCTGTCGCCGAGCATTGTCTCGGGCCGCGTGGTCGCCACCGTGATGTAGGTGCTGGGATCCTCGGGGTCGTAGACCTTGCCCTCCACCGGATAGCGGAAGTGCCAGAGATTGCCGTTGACCTCGTGCTGCTCGACCTCGAGATCGGAGATCGCGGTCAGAAGCTTGGGGTCCCAGTTCACAAGGCGCTTGTCCTTGTAGATCAGGCCCTGCTTGTGCAGCGTGACGAACACCTCGATGACGGCCTTGGACAGGCCCTCGTCCATGGTGAAGCGCTCGCGCGACCAGTCGCAGGATGCACCCAGCCGCTTCAGCTGGTTGAAGATCATGCCGCCGGATTCGTCCTTCCACTCCCAGACCCTCTCGACGAACTGCTCGCGGGTGAGATCGCGGCGATGGATCTGCTTTTCCATCAGCTTGCGCTCGACGACCATCTGGGTGGCAATGCCGGCATGGTCCATGCCCGGCTGCCACAGCACGTTCTTGCCGCGCATACGCTCGAAGCGGACGAGGATGTCCTGCAACGTGTTATTGAGCGCGTGGCCCATATGCAGCGAGCCGGTCACGTTGGGCGGCGGAATGACGATCGTGAAGGGCTCGGCCCCTTCGGGCGCGCCGGCACCGGCCCGGAAGGCATCGGCCTCTTCCCACGTCTTGGCAATCTTGGGCTCGACTGATTTGGCGTCGTAGGTCTTCTCAAGCATCGGAATTGGTTCCGTTTTGGTCCGGATTTGATGGTCCGGTGTAAATCGGATGGGTGCGGCCAAGTCAACAGCACGGCCCGCCGCAGGCAGAAACGAAAACGCCGCCCGAAGGCGGCGCTTTCATGTCGCGTCGGGCGAATTCATTGCGCGCCGCGTGCGATTCGCTCGATCTCCTCGCGCACCAGCTTCTCGACCAGGATCGGCAGGTTGTTGTCGAGCCAATCCTGCAGCATGGGCCGCAGCATCTCCGTGGCGATCTCGTCGAAGGATTTGCGGTTGCGCGCGGCATAGGCCTCGTTGAGCTCGCCGAACGCGGCGGAAACCTGGCGCCCGGCCTGCTCGGAGATAATCGCCGGCTTTGCCGCCGCGGGGTCGCCAACCACGACGATCGGCTCCGGCAGCTTCGGTGTCGGCACAGGCGCCGGCTCCTCGGGCGCCGGACCCGCCAGTTCCTCCATGCGCTCGACCGCCCTGGTCGAAACCGGCGTCCAGGCCGACGCTACCGGGCGCGACGGCACGGCCACCTCGGCCGCGGGTACAGGTGCCTCCGGGACAGTCGGTGCCGCCGGCTCGGCCGACGGCCAGGTCGCCGCCGCCTCTTTCTTCGGCAGTTCCGGCTTGACGGCCACCGATGCCGGCTTCGCTGCGTGCGCTTCGGACTTGGGTTCGACGGCTGCCGGCTTGGTTGCCTGGAGTTCGGCGCGGAATGCCTCGACCTCGATGACGTTGCGGTCGCCGCGATCGTCTTCGGGCTCCGGCTTCACCTGGCCGAAATCGACCGATGGGCGCCGCCCGCTGTCGTTGTCTTCGATGATTCTACGGATCGAGGCGAGAATCTCCTCCATCGAGGGTTCCCGCTGAACGGTGCTAGCCTGGGCCATCGTCACATCCGCCGCCTTTGTGACCGGTTGTCGTCCCGCCCGCCTTGGCGGGCTTCGAATCAGGTCTTCAGCGTAGCGGACGGATTCCCGCTAGAGAATCCCCAATCGGGGCACTCCTTTGATTTCAACAGAATACCGGGCGGCTCGCCGTCTAAACGAAAACGGGCGCCCGCTTGGCTGAAGCGGACGCCCGGGAAAAATGTCTAGCAGGGATCAGCGACCGTCGGGAGTCCTGAGGCCGATCCACTTGTCCTTGACGGCGTTGTAGTGCTCCTTGGGCTCGTACTTGGCCACCCGCAGCCCGAGCCGGTCCACCGACAGATTTCCGATCGCCGACAGGATGGCGTAGCTCGCCACCACCGCATCGCGCTCGGACGTCGCCAGGTTGATCTGGGCAGTGATCACGTCGGCCTGGGCATTGAGCACGTCGAGCGTCGTGCGCTGGCCGACATTGCGCTCTTCGATCACGCCGTTCAGCGCCAGTTGCTGCGCCGCCACCAGTTCGCGGTTGGCCGACACGCTCTCGACCGCAGCCGTATACTGCGACCATGCCGAAGTCACCGCCGCCTGCACGCGATCGCGGCTGACGTCGACTTCGATCCGCGCCTGGCCGAGCGATTCCTTGGACTGCCGCACCTGCGCCGATACGCGCCCGCCCTGATAGATCGGCACGGTGAGCGTTGCCCCGATATTGGCGGACGTTCTATTGCCGTCAGTATCAAGCGAAGGGGACGTGTTGGCGTAATTCTGGAATATCCCGGCCCCTGCCGTAACGCGCGGCAACAACTGGCCCTCGGCCGACTTGACCCTGAAGCCGGCGGCGTCGACGAGATACTCGGTGGCGAGGATCGCCGGATGATCACCCGCGGCCTCGGCTAGTGCACTGTCGAGACTCTTGGGCAGGAGCTTTGCCAGCGGCGAAGCCGCCTGCAGATTGTTCGGCTGGTCGCCGACGATCTCACGATACACAGCGGCACTCGAAAGTGCCTGTGCGCGGGCGGAGCTCAACTGGGCGATGGCATCTGACCGGGAGGCATCGGCCTGCGCCACGTCGGTGCGCGTTCCCTCACCCACTTCGAAGCGCGAACGGGCAGCACGCGCCTGCTCCGTGAGGAATTGCAGGTTCTGTTCCGTCAACTGCGCCACGCGCCGGTCGCGGATGACGTCCATATATGCGCTCGCGGCATTGAACAGCGTGTTCTGCTCGGTGTTGCGCAGGCTCTCGTTCGAAGCACGAACGCTCGCCTCGGCGGCTGCGACGTTATTCTTGGTTTGGAAGCCGTCGAATAGCGTCTGGTTGATCTCGACGCCGAACTGGCCGGTGGTGATGTTCGCGGTTGTGTTGCGAAATCTCCGCGACTGGTAATCGATGTTGCCTACGCCCGCGATGGTCGGACGCCAACCGGACTTGGCGATCGCGACGTCCTCGTCGGTGACGCGCACGCCTGCCCGGGCCGAATTCAGGGTCGAGTTGTTCTGGTACGCCTTGGTCAAGGCGCCGAGGATGGTTTCGGCCTCGGCCGACAACGGCGACAGCGCCGTAGCGGAGACCAAGGCCACGGCAAACAAGCTCTTGCGGAAAAACGACACTACGCGTCCCTCATTCATCTGCGGCGAACTGCCTGAAGGCAGCCGATGCCCCTCGCCGAAACCGGCCAATAGCGCCGATTCCAGACCGGATCGGTCAGGAATCAGGCGCAGTCGTCCGGCCCTTAGAACATCACGGCACCGGGCGCGCTGCAAGAAAAAGGCGCTTAGAACTCAAATTCCCGTGTGCGATTGAAGCCGGGTAGTGGCTTAACTGCCGCATTGAACGCGCGTCTGGCAGTAACGGTGCCGCCGGATTTAAGGAAAAGCCGCGCGACGCCGGAATTGCCCCTGCCCTCTACGGCGACCAGCCGGCCGCCTTCCTTGAGTTGCGAAACAAGTCCGTCCGGCAACTGCTCGACACTGCCGCCGATGAAGATGACGTCGTAGGGCGCCTCCGAAGCATAGCCTTCGGAAAGCTTGCCCGTCACGGTCACGACATTGTCGTAGCCGAGTGAAGCGAGCGTGGCAGTGGCGCGGGAGGCGAGTTCAACGTCCGATTCGAGCGCGATGACCGAACTCGCAAGCCGCGACAGGACCGCCGAAGAGTAGCCGGTGCCGCAACCGACATCGAGAACGACGTCGCTGGACTTGATCTCGGCGAGTTGCACGAGCTTGGCGAACGGCGACGGTTCCATGAGGTAGCGCGGCTCCGCACCGTCGGCGGCGCCCGCATAGCGCAAGTCCTCGTCGATATAGGCCAGTTCGCGCTGGTTGCTATCGACGAACGCCTCGCGCGGCACCGACAGCATTGCGTCGAGGAGACCGAGATCGGTCACGTCGGTGGTACGAACCTGGCCGTCCACCATCTTCACGCGACGTTCGGAAAAATCAGCGTTCATGTCAAACTGGCCCGCCTGCGGCGCGTGATGCGCAAAATACAACCGCACCCGAATTGGGAACCTCGGCGGCGGTGCCGAGGAAGCTGGAGGCCTCGCCCGGAAGCCGTCGTCCCAACAAGAGCGACTACTTGGCCGGCGGTGTCGCAAAAAACGTCGATGCAGTCAATCAATGACTTCGGCGCCCACTGCCAAGGTTCGATCGCCCCGCCTCGCCGGCTCCCGGGTCCAGGAAATGATGGCCAAACTTCGATCAACGCCCGTCGCCGGAGCTTGAGCCTTATGGCGCAGCACTCCTTCGAGCGCCGCATCTCATAGCTTCGGCAAAACAACATTCAAAAGCCCGCAGGTTCAGGCTCAAACGCGCTTGCTCAATCGAATATTAGGGATCACAACTATAATTGGCTGAGGTGGGGGCTTGCGACCGGAGAGGGCGTCGTGAGCTTTGCATTGACTTCTATCCCCCCTGGCAACTGCGCCGGGCACAAGATTTGCGATGCACGTCATACTGCCGAAGTCGGCCAGTCACCTGCCGATTGCCTGCGAAGACCGCTGGCAGTCCTGGCGGGGCTGCTTCTTGCCTCCGTCTCGTCGCAGGCACTTGCCCAGCAAGTGATCGCCAACGGGACGACCCAAACCGCCAGCGGCACGATCAATACCGGCGTGCTCGCGCCGCCGGCGGGCTACGCCCTGTACGCCCTCAACGGCGGCATTATCCTCAGTTCCAGCCCTCTGACGGTCGTTAGCGGCGGGGCCACTGCTGACGGCGCGCGTGCCGAGGGCGGCGGCAACATCACAATCTTCTCGGGATCATCTGTCACGACCACAGGCGGGGGAGGCGCTCCCGCACTTCACGCCACGGGTGCCGGCTCCTCAATTGCCGCGACCAACACCAACATCACGACTCTCGCCCACGGCGCGCTCGCCGACGGCACCGGAGCCAACATCACCCTGTCGGGAGGTACTTTCACCATCAATGGCCTCGGCGCAGGTCTCGCCGCGATCGGTGGCACGCTTGACGCCACCGGCATCACTGTCACGGGTTCTCCCACCCTGCGCAGTCACGGCGCCATTGCGGAGACCGGCGGCACCATCAACCTGCACGCAGGCACGTCGATTGCGACTGGCGGCGGCTTCAATGCCGTTGCGCTCGGCGCCTCCGGTGCGGGCAGCCGCGTCAACGCCGACGCGTTGATCCCGGTGACGACTGCCGGACGCGGAGCGATGGGCGTCTACATGCATGACGGCGGGATCGTGTCGCTGGTAGCCGGTACCACGTTCCAGATCAACGGTACCAGCAGTGTCGGCGTCGCGGTCGACAACACATCCGTCCCGCTTGGGACGATCGGCAGCGGGCTCACCATCAATCTCAACGGCGCCGGCGTCGCCGGACAGGCCGGCAGCACCGGCGTCGTGGCCCTCAATAACGGGAACATCTCGCTGGAAAACCTGACCGTCACCGGACCAAATGCTGCAGCCGGTGCGTGGGCCACATCGGGAAGCACCGTCACGATCTCGGGCAACAGTACGATCAACATCAACGCGGCCCAGAACCAGACCTTCTATACACTGCAGACCGCAAACTTGATCACCGCAGACGCGTCCGTCGGCGCGATCTTTGGGGTGACTGGCGGAAGCCCGATCGCAGGCTTGTTTGCCTTCGGCGGGACAATCAACAGCGCCGGAACGACCATCAACGTGACTTCCGGCAACGGCGCAACCGGAGCCGAAGCCGCGAACGGCGGCATCGTCAACATGACGAGCAACGCGATTACGACCACGGGCGCGAATTCGTTCGGCATTCGGGTCGACGGGAACGGCCAGGTCTTCGGCCGCGACTCGACTGTGACGACATCCGGCGGAGGTGCAGCACTGTTCATCAACAGCGCGCCGGGGCTGATCGACCTCACCAATTCGACCGTGTTGGCTACAGGTGCGAACACGACCGGCCTTGCGACGCTGAACTTCAGCGCTGCCGGCATGAACACCGTGAATTTGTCAGGGGGCAGCCTGATCAGCGAGCAGGACACCGGCATTGCCGCACAGGGGCCGCTGAACCTCACCGTCAGCAACGCTGCGGTCGTGACCGGCGGCGGAGGCACTCTGCTGCAAGTGTTCGACAACGCCGTGGGATTTCAGCAGACCGTCGTGCAATTGAATGCTTCCGGTGGCAGCATCCTCACCGGTGATGCCTTCGTCGCACCTTTGAGCATCGCCAACATCAGTCTGGCGACAGGATCTCAATGGACGGGCGCCGCCTTTGACGTCACCAATGTCTCCGTCGACCCGACAAGCATCTGGACCATGACGGCAAGTTCGAACGTGAGGCAGCAGACGACGAACGCCGGCCTCATCGATGTTGTCGCGCCAGTCGGCGACCCGACCCTGCTTACAAGCTATAAGACGCTGACGACACAGAACTATGTCGGCCTGGGCGGAACGATCGGTCTCAACAGCTATCTCGACACCGATGGTGCGCCATCTGACAGGTTGGTCATCAATGGCGGCACGGCGACGGGCAACTCGTTCCTGGCCATCGCCAACACCACCGGCCCCGGCGCGCTGACGGTGGCCGACGGCATTTTGGTGGTTGACGCGCAGAATGGCGGGACCACCGTTCCGGGCGCCTTTGCCCTCGCCAACCGCGTCGCGGCTGGAGCGTTCGAGTACAGCCTCTATCGCGGCGGCACTTCCAACGGCGAAAGCTGGTTCCTGCGCTCGCGGATCGTCCCGACGCCACCCGGTCCGGTCCCGCCCGGCCCGGTCCCTCCCGGCCCCGTGCCGCCGCCCATCCCCGACTATCGCA
>VFQM010000523.1_pt1 | contig 41772 bp, 37 predicted proteins | sample 3512391 | NCBI WGS metagenome assembly VFQM01 (sample SAMN10412369, study PRJNA504923) | tailings metagenome | isolation source: Replicate 1 from Balatoc abandoned mine | place: Philippines
AGCTGCGCCTGCGCGACATGGCTGGCCTGGTCGTGATCGACTTCATCGACATGGAGTATCCCTCCAACGTCCGTAAGGTCGAGAAGGCGATGAAGGAGGCGCTGAAGAATGATCGCGCCCGTATCCAGGTGGGCCGCATCAGTTCGTTCGGCCTGATGGAGATGAGCCGCCAGCGCCTGCGCACCGGCGTGCTCGAAGCGACCACGCGCGCCTGTCCGCATTGCGACGGCACCGGCCTCGTGCGCACCGCCTCTTCGGCGGGGCTCTCGGCGCTGCGCCTGATCGAGGACGAGGCGGCCAAGGGCAAGGGCACGCAGATCCGTCTCGCGGCGAGCACCGAGGCGGCAATCTACCTCCTCAACGAAAAGCGCGCCGATCTCGTCGAGATCGAGCAGCGTTACGGGGTCAGCGTCGAAGTCGTGCCGGAAGGCGAGGACGAAGGCGCGAAGATGAGCGTCTCCAGCTCCGGCCCGCGCCCGCTCCAGGCGCCCAAGTTCGAGCCGATCGTCGACGATGACGACGATGATCTGCCCGAGGAAGAGGACGATTTCGCCGAGGACGAGACCGAGGAGCGCGAGCAGCGTCCCTCGCGCCGCGAGCGCGGCGATGGCGATGACGAAGGTAGCCGCAAGAAGAAGCGCCGCCGGCGCCGCGGTGGCCGTGGCCGCAACCGCGACCGCGAAGATGGCGCCGAGGGCGAAGCCTTCGATGAAGCCGCCGACAATGACCCGGGCGACGAGGAAGGCGGCGAGACAGCTGCTCCCGAAACCGGCGACGATGGCGAGGCCCGCCCCAAGAAGCGTCGTCGTCGCGGTGGCCGCGGGCGCAAGCGTCGTGAAGGCGGCGAAGGCAACGAGGGTGCTGCCGAAGACGGCGATGACCGCGATACGCAGGAAGGCGATGACGCCGTGACCGCGGACACCGCCGAAGCGGACGTGGAAGCCCCCGCTCCGGTCGAGGCCGACACTCCTGCCGAGGAAGCCCCGGTAGCCAAGCCCAAGCGCGTGCGTGCACCGCGCAAGAAGAAGGAAGCCGAGCCGGTCGTAGCGGAAGCCGCCGCCGAACCGGCTGCCGAGGCGGCTCCGGCTGAAGAAGCCGAAGCCGAAGCGCCGGCCGAAAAGCCCAAGCGCAAGCGCGCCCCGCGCAAGGCCAAGGTGGCCGAGGCCGAGCCAGCCGAAACCGCCGAAGTAGCCGCCCCCGCTCCCGCCGGCGAACCGGCAGCAGAGGCGGAAGCCGGCGCCAAGCCGCGCCGCGGCTGGTGGCAGCGCACCTTCGGCGAATAGAACACGGCCTCACGGCTGAACGATCACGAAGGGCGGGAGCGGGCAACCTCTCCCGCCCTTTGCTTATGCAGGCTTGTGCGCGATGCCCCACTCCATCCAGCCGGCGAACCGCGGTGCCTTGGGCGTGTAGCCCTCCCCCAATCGCTCGACCGCGAACCCTGCCCCTGCCAGCGCGCTGCCAATCGGCCTTGTGAGGTGGCAGCCGCCTGCAAGTCGGCTCCAGAGCGGCTCGATCCGGCCCTGCCACGCCCGCACCGAAGGATCAGGAGCGCTGCCATGTTCGAGGAACAGCGCCTCGCCGCCCGGACGCAGGATGCGGCGGATCTCGCGCATCACCTGTGCCGGGTCCTCGACCGAGCACAGGGTGAAGGTGCACACGACGCAGTCGAAACTTGCATCGGCAAAGGGGATCGCCTCGCCCCGCCCTTGCCGGAGGTCTGCGGCCCAGCCCTTCTCCCGCGCTGCCGCCCGCGCGGCATCGAGCAGGCCCCCGTGCGGGTCGATCCCGGCGTAGGACGTGATCGCGGCAGGGTTGTAGAAGGCATGGTTGATCCCGCCGCCGCAGCCCAGTTCGAACACATCGCCCCGCGCCCTCGGCACCACCGCCGCGCGGCGCTTCATCACCTGACCCTGCGAACAGGCGCAGGTGATCAGGCGCGGCATGACCTTGTCCTCGTACCAGCTGGCAATTCCCATCCCCGGTCTCCCTTGCGCGCCCTCTTTCCCGATGCCGCAATGCGTGGCACGTTATGCACAAATTGCCAAACCGGCTTTCTGGGAGGGATGCCAGCCATGACCACGACAGACAGCGGAACAAGCCCCCGTGCACAGGCCCAGGAAGCGGGTTTCCGCTTTCACCCGAAGCTCTGGATCGGCGCGGCCATGCTGTTCGCCTTTCCGGCGCTCGGCATGGTGATGAACGCGCAGACCAAGTGGGGGGCGGAAGACTTCGCCGCGATGGCGCTGCTGCTCGCCCTGCTGTGCGGTGCGATCGAGGCGGCGCTGCACTGGCTCGACACGCCGCGCTGGCGGATCGGCGGGATCATGCTGGCCTTGCTGATGTTCCTGACAGTCTGGGCGCACCTTGCCGTCGGGCTGTTCGACTAGGCCGGGACTTCCTCGCCGCGGAAGTCGAACACCCGGCCCGATTGCTCCGGCGTCAGGCCTGCCAGAACCCGCAGCAGATTGGCTGCCGCCTCGTCCGGTGCGGTCAGTTGCCCCTCTGGCAGACCCGACTGGAACGGCGCCGAAAGCGCGCTGTCGACCGTGCCCGGATGCAGACCTGCGATCACGCCTTCGGGATGGGTCCGCGCCATCTCCAGCGCGAAGTTCCGGAGCAGCATGTTGAGCGCCGTCTTGCTCGCCCGGTAGGAATGCCACCCGCCAAGCCGGTTGTCCGAAATCGAGCCGACCCGCGCCGAGAGAGCCGCAAAGCGGAAAGGCGCGCCGCGCGGCATCAGCGCCAGCACATGCTTGGCGATCAGGGCCGGCCCGATGGTGTTGAGCGCGAAGGTCTCCGCCATCGCCGCGGGGTCGAGCCGCTTGTAGGTCCGCTCCGGACCGGTGCCGTCGGCAAGCGTCAGCACACCCGTCGCCACGATCACCCACTCGGGAGGCTCGGCCTGCATCATGGCGGCGGCAGCGGCAATGCTGGCCTCGGCCGCAAGATCGAAGGCAAAGGGCTGGACGCCTGCCACCTCGGGCCCCTCCCCGCGCCGCGAGCCTGCGTAAATCACCTGCGTTCCGCCTGCCGCGAGCGCTTCGCACAAGGCGCGCCCGATCCCGCCGCTCGCGCCGAACACCGCAGCCTTGCGCGGCCAGTGCCCGTCGGCGCCCGCTGATTGTGGTTCATCTGCCATCGCCCTTCCAAAGCACCGGACGGGTGCTTGGTTCCGGCGCGTGACACGCTTTCAACGCCTGTGCGAAACCCTGCAACAACTGACAGGCACCCCCGGCTTGCGCGGCGCGGCGATGCCGCTAGATAGGGTGCAAATCGCAACCGGGATCACGTAATGGCGACCTTCACTCTCCCCAAGAATTCCAAGATCAAGCCCAATGGCAATGTCCACAAGGCCGAGGGCGGCCGCGTGAAGGCATTCAAGATCTACCGCTACGATCCCGATTCCGGCCAGAACCCGCGTTATGACAAGTTCGAGATCAACCTCGACGAATGCGGCCCGATGGTTCTCGACGCGCTGTTCAAGATCAAGAACGAGATCGACCCGACCCTGACCTTCCGCCGCTCCTGCCGCGAAGGCATCTGCGGGTCGTGCTCGATGAACATGAACGGCAAGAACGGCCTCGCCTGCACCACTGCGATCGAGGACCTGAAGGGCGAGATCCGCATCACCCCGCTGCCGCACATGGACGTGATCAAGGACCTCGTCCCCGACTTCACCCATTTCTACGCGCAATACGCCTCGATCCGCCCGTGGCTGCAAACCGTCAGCCCGACGCCCTCGGGCAAGGAGCGCCTGCAATCGCCCGAGCAGCGCGAGAAGCTCGACGGCCTCTACGAGTGCATCCTGTGCGCCTGCTGCTCGACCTCCTGCCCGTCCTACTGGTGGAACTCCGACAAGTTCCTCGGCCCGGCGATCCTGCTTCAGGCCTATCGCTGGCTGGCCGACAGCCGCGACGAGATGACTGGCGAGCGGCTTGACGATCTGGAAGACCCCTTCCGTCTCTATCGCTGCCACACCATCATGAACTGCGCGAATGTCTGCCCCAAGGGCCTCAGCCCCGCCAAGGCCATCGCCGAGACTAAGAAGATGATGGCCGAACGGGCCATCTGATCCGGTGAGCCTCAAGGACGACGTCTTCGAACACGGGCCGGACCCGGAGAATCCCGGCTGGCACCACTGGAACCTCAAGGACGAAACGCTGTTCAACGGCGCGGTGATGGGCAAGCTCATCACCCGCGTCGACCCCGACGGGAAGGCCCGCCTGCGGATGTTCCCCGAGCGGCGGCACATGAACCTTCAGGGCATCATCCACGGCGCGGTGACGCTGTCGCTGATCGACATCGCGCTGTTCGTGACGATGCACCGGATCGGCACCGGCAATGCCGGCCCCTCGGTGACGCTCGAGCTGTCGAGCCAGTTCGTCGGCGGGGGCGACATCAACCGCCCGCTGGATGCCGTCACCGAGATCGTGCGCGAGACCGGCAAGCTGGTCTTCATTCGCGGAATGGTGGTGCAGGACGAGGACGTGGTCGCCAGCTTCTCGGGCATCGTGCGCAAGATGCAGCCGCGCGGCTGACCCTGCTGCCGTGCCCGGTCTTATCGCCCGCTATGACGCGCTGATCGCCAGCGGCGAATTGCGCGCCGACCACGACCAGCGCGCCGCGGCCGAGCGTCTCGCCCGGTTGCAGGACGAGTTAGAAGCGCCGCCTCCGCCGAAGCGCTGGTATGCCGCGATCCTCGGCAGCGGCCCGACCACACCCGATCCGCGCGGTCTCTACATCTGGGGCGGCGTCGGGCGCGGCAAGTCGATGCTGATGGACCTGTTCGTCGAGACGCTCGGCATCGCCGCCAAGCGCCGCGTCCATTTCCACGCCTTCATGCTCGAAGTGGACCGCCGCATCGCCGCCGCGCGCAAGGCCGGGACGAAAGACCCGCTCGTCGCGGTCGCCCACCAGCTTGCAAGCGAGGTGCGCTGTCTCGCCTTTGACGAGATGGTGGTCACCAACACCGCAGACGCTGCGATCATGGGCCGCTTCTTCACCGCGCTGATGGAGGCCGGCACGGTGATCGTCACCACCTCCAATCGCCCGCCGCGCGATCTCTACAAGGACGGGCTCAACCGCTCGCTGTTCCTGCCCTTTATCGATCTGGTCGAGGCGCGCATGGACGTGCTGAGCCTCAACGGCCCGACCGACTACCGCCTCGACCGCATCGGCGGCCTTGCCATGTGGCACGCCCCGCTCGGCGATGCGGCGACGGCGCAGGTGCGCGAGGCCTTCTTCCGCCTGACCGATTTCGAACCCGAGGACGCCGCCCATGTCCCTTCGGGCGAGCTAGACCTTGGCGGCGGGCGGACGCTCCATGTCCCCAAAAGCCTCAAGGGTGTCGGCGTGTTCAGCTTCAGGAAGCTGTGCGCCGAGAACCGCGGCGCGGCCGATTACCTCGCCATCGCGCAGGCCTTCCACACCGTGATCCTCGTCGGCATCCCCCGCATGGGACCGGAAAACCGCAACGAGGCGATCCGCTTCACCAAGCTGATCGACGCCCTCTACGAACACCGCGTGAAGCTGTTCGTCACTGCCGCCGCAGCGCCGGAAGATCTCTACCAGTCAGGCGACGGTGCCTTTGAATTCGAGCGGACGGTGAGCCGCCTCAACGAAATGCAGAGCGCCGATTACATGGCGCTCGGCCACGGGACCGAAGGCTAGCTGTTCACCCCGAGGTGGGTCAGCGACTTTTCCAGCATCAGGAGTTGCCACAGGGTGCGGGCATGATCGGTGCGGCGCGCAATATGCGCCTCGGCCATGGCCCGGATCGCCTCCGGATCGAAAAATCCGGTCTGCGCCAGCACCCCGCTTGCACCGATCCCCCGCGCCGCTCCGGCTAGCGGCCCGCGCAGCCACTCGGCAATCGGCGTGACGAAGCCCTGCTTGGTCCGGTAGAGAATATCGTTCGGCACATAGCGCTCGAGCGTCTTCTTGAGGAGGTATTTGCCCGTGCTACCCTGGACCCGCATATTCTCGGGCAGGCGCGCGGCGAATTCGATCAGGCGGTGATCGAGCAGCGGTTCGCGCGCCTCGAGGCTGACGGCCATGCTGGTGCGATCGACCTTGGTCAGGATGTCACCGGGCAGCCAGAAGGTCATCTCGGCATATTGCGCGCGGTCGAGGCCCGAGCGTCCGGGCGCGTCGCGCATCAGCGCAACCAGCTCGTCCTCGCCGCGAAAGCCGTCGAGCCCGGCCGCAAAGCTGTCGGAATAAAGCGCCTGGCGCACGGCAGGCGCGGTGAAGGACATGCCGGAGGCATAGCCCTCCTCGCTGCTCACGCCCAGCGCCAGCAGCGTGGTCTTGGCGCGGAACAGCCGCGGGGCCCAGTCCGCCTTGGGATAGATCTTCCCGAGGCCGCCGAAGACCGAACTGCGCAGGCTCTCAGGCAGCAGGGCACGCACACGCTGCTCCTGATGGAAGAACACCTGGCGCCGGTATCCGGCAAAGGCCTCGTCCGAACCGTCACCCGAAAGCGCGACTGTCACCCGTTCGCGCGCGAGCTGGCACACCCGCCAGGTCGGCAGGGCCGAGGAGTCCGCAAAGGGCTCGTCGAACATCGCCGCAATGGTGTCGGTCTCCGCGAAATCGTCATGCCCGACGATCCGCTCGGAATGATCCGCGCCGAACTTGGCGGCGACCCGCCGGGCGTAGTTCGTCTCGTCATAGGCGGCGACATCGAAGCCGATCGAGCAGGTCTGCACCGGCTTGCCGCTCGCCTCGCTCATCAGCGCGACCACCCCCGAGCTGTCCACTCCGCCCGAAAGGAACGCGCCCAGAGGCACGTCCGAAACCATCCGCGAACGCACGCCGTCGCGCAGCAATTCGAGGAGCTGCGCCGACAGGTCCTTTTCGCTCCCGCTGACGCGCTGGGTGAAGTCGAGATCATACCATCGCTGCGGACGGCCCGGCGCATGGCCCTGCCGGATCAGCCAGAAGTGGCCGGCAGGCAGTTTCTCCACGCCCTCGAGAATGGAATGGCTGTCGGGCACATAGCCCCAGGTCATGAAGGCCTCGACCGCCTGCGGATTGACCTTCCGGCGCAGCAGCGGGTTCGTTAGCAAACCCTTCAGCTCGGAGGCGAAGGCGATGCTCCCGTCCGGAAGCGCGGCGGTGATCAGCGGCTTCACCCCGAAGCGGTCACGCGCAAGGAACAGCTCGCGCTTGTCGCGATCGAACAGGGCGAAGGCGAACATCCCGTCGAGCCGCTTGAGGCAATCAACACCCCAGCGCTGGTATGCCGCCAGGATCACCTCGGTATCGCCGTTGGTGCGGAAGGTGAAACCCTCCTGCTCCAGTTCGCGGCGCAACTCGCGGAAATTGTAGATCTCGCCGTTGAAGACAATCACCGCCCGGCCATCGGCCGCGTGCATCGGCTGGGGGGAACCTGCAAGGTCGATGATCGAGAGGCGCCGGTGGCCGAGGCCCACGCCGTCCTCGGCCCACACGCCCGAGCCGTCCGGCCCGCGATGGGCCAGAACATCGCACATCCGTGCGACCTGCGCCGGGTCGACCGGCCTCGGTCGCTCGGCGTAAATTAACCCGGCAATTCCGCACATATGGCGCGCGCCTATAACAACCCAGCTAACGCCGCAACCGCCGCCAGAAGAATGTTCGCAAGCGCAGCATGAAGAGGTGGCCTAGTGCCTGATTCCGTTCGGGAAAGCCAATTCCAGCGCGCAAGGGTTTCGGCCCGCCACCCATGCTCATGCGGCTCGCGGTCCGCGAATCGCCACGCGCCGACCAGCAACAGGGCAAGGATGACGGCGAAAAATACCCATCCATAAACTATGTGATCAAATCCGGTCGCGGTCCTGGCGCCTGCATATTGTGCGACACCGATCGTCGCCCAGGCGCGCACACCGTTGGCAAGGACCGGCACGATCACGCAGGCCGCCATGAAAGCGGCGCGGGTGCGCCAGCGGCTGAAGCGCGTGGCGCAGGCCAGCACGCCCAGTGTGATCGCGGCGATCAGGAACTTCACCCCGGAACAGGCCTCCGCGACGATGAACAGCCCTGCGGGCGTGTAGATATGGATGCCGTCGATGTCGGCCGGAATACCGCTCAACCGGGTAAGCGCGATGGCGATCCGGGCGGTGAGGGTCTGGAGCGGCGGGATGATCTCGTCACCGAAGGGCACGAGGAAGCCGGCAAAGGCGATCGGAAGGGCAAGCACGAGGCTTGCGCGCAGGCCGAGCATGGTCACGGCGGCCGCCTGCAAGGCTGCCACGGCCCCCGCCTGGGCAACAAGGTTGATCCCCAGCCCCTCGCCTGCACGCCACAGGACAAGGCCCGAGGCAACGCCTGCCAGTGCGGGAAGGAAGGGGCGCGGGGCCAGCCTGGCAAGCTCCTCCTCCTTGAGCGCCACCAGCCAGGCGATGATCACGGGCACGAGGAGCAGGTGGTTGTAGGTGTCGATGCTCCACCATTGACGGGCCATTGCACTCCATGCGCTGGCGGTCGCCGCCACCAGTGCCAGCGCGGAAAGGCTGAGCCCGGCAAGCGGCATCCGCCAGGCCGCAGGCAGAGACGAGTGCCTGCGCGGCCCTTCGGTGATGGCGGCCTCAGGCGGCATCGCGCTGCCCTTCCCCGCCCTTGCCGACCAGCCCGGCCAGCCCGGCCAGCGGCGCCGTCATCGCCTCCCAGCCATGATGCTCGCACACGAAGCGCCGGGCTGCCGCCCCCATCGAGCGCGCGGCCTCAGGCTGGCGCAGAAGCTCAGCGATCCTCTCCGCCATCACCGCCGGGTCGGGCGGCGCCACGAGCCAGTGGGTGCCGTCGCTTGCGCCAATGCCGGTGGCGGCCTCGGGCGTGAGCACCACAGGGCGCGCCATGGCCATCGCCTCGAGCACCTTGTTCTGCACCCCGCGGGCAATCAGCAGCGGGGCGAGCACGGCATCGGCGGCAGCGATGAACGGCCGGACATCGGGCACCCCGCCCCATATCCGCACGCCGGGTGCTCCGTCATGCGCCATCAGCGCGCGCGACGGATTGCGTCCGACCACATGGAACATTGCCTGTCCGAGCGGCCCGCGAAGTTCCGGCAGCAGCTTTTCGATGACCCACAAGGCCGCCTGCTCGTTGGGGCGGTAGTCCATCTGTCCGGTGAAAACGAAATGCGGCCCCGCCCCGGCGGCAAGCGCGGGATGAGGCGTGCTGGTGGCCGGATCGAAGAAGGCGGCATCGATGCCGTTGCCGATCACCTGCACATTGACCGTTTCGGGCACGGCAAGGCGGCTGCGGTAGAGCGCCGCCTCGGCCGCGCTGATCAGGAGTGTAGTATCGGCGCGCTGGCCGAGGCGTTCCTCCTCGAGGGCCAGCAGCCGCGCCTCGCGGGCATTCAGCCACACCCGCTCGCCCGCGGCGGCATAGGATTCGAACTTCGCGCTATCGACATCGCACAGGTCGATCACCACGCGGCCGGTGAAATCCGCGGGCACATATTGCCCCATCTGTCCGGAGAAAACGACGATGGCACCGATGCGGTGGCGGATAATCGTCTCGCGCACCCAGGCGGCAAGCCTGCGGCTGTGGAAGGCGGCAAGGCTCACGGGCTTGCCGGCGAGCACCGCCTCGACCCCTGCGAGCGGCAGGGGCCGGGTGCGCCTCACCACACAGTGCGACGCGGCAACAGCCGCCAGTGCGTCCTCTCCGCTCCCATCCTCGGAGGCGAAGCACCCGACATGTACCGGCCCCAGACGCGCCAGTGCCTGAAGCAGGTGGTGCGAGCGGATGCGGTCGCCGCGATCGGGCGGAAACGGCACGCGGTGCGCGAGGAACAGCACCCCCGCCATCACGCCAGCCCGCGGGCGATCCACGGCCCCAGAATGTTGGCGAGCGGCAGCGGGAGCTTCTTCCACAACGCGATCTTGCGGCTATAGCCCGCATCGGTCGGGTCGATATTGCGCGCCGGCGCACCTGGCGCGGTCCATGCGCCATAGGTAAGCGGCCGGGGCGCGAAGCCCCAGTTCTTCTTGAAGGCGAAAGGCCCGCTTCCGGTCTTGGACCGGCCGAAGTCGAAGCGCTGCATTCCCTGGCGCCGGGCATGGCACATCAGTTCGTAATACATCACCTCGTTCGCCCGCGCCGCCCGCGCCGCGAAGACGCCGCCGCCCCAGAAGGGCAGCACCGCGCCGCCGTGGTAGAAGCTGAGCACGCTGGCGAGCGGAGTGTCGCCCTGCCACACGGTGAGGATGTCGCTGCTGTCCGGGAAGGCCGCAAGCATCGCGCGGAACAGGGCCCGCGGAAATACCGGGGTCCCGAGATTGCGCACGCTGGCGCTGTAGCATGCGAAATGCGCCGCCAGGTCGCTCTGGCCCCGCCCGATGGTGACGCGGTGGCCGAAGCCAAGACCCTTGCGCACCTCCGCCCGGGCCTTGCGCGGAATCGCGAGGAGCTCCGCCTCGTCATCGGCGGCAAGCGCCCGCTCGAAGCTGCAATGCTTGTCGGACCAGCTTGCCCAGCCTTCCGGCAGCGGACCGCCGCGCAGTTCGATCCCGGCAAAGCCGCCATGCAGGGCATGATCCTGCGCGCCAGCGGCCAGCGCCTCTGCCGTCGCCGCGCTGTCCGCGAGGATCCCTCCGCCTACGCCGAAGCCGCTCGAGACCAGCGCCTTGCCGAACAGCGCCGAGCGCACTTCGGTGAGCGGCAGCCAGCCTGTGACCGTGCCGAGCCGCTCGGCCACAAGCCCGGCGGCGCGCTGGCCGGTGCCGGCCTCCACCCCGCGCAGCCAGGCCGGGCGGTGGAACAGGCTACCGCCGGCCCCGGCCACGAAGCCCTCGATGCGGCGGACCTCGGCGGCATCGCCGAAGTCGAGAGCACGCAGGCGGGTGCCGGCTCTCACCGGCGCATTCATGCGGCCGCCCCGGCGTCCACCCCGGCCGCGCAGCCGGGGAGAATCAGGTCCTGCGCCCGGACCGCCTCGCGGCGGGCGACGAGGTCCATCCGGCCCCAACGGAATTCCTGCACCAGCGCACGCAGCTTGCCGGCCATCCGGTCAAGCCCGGTGTAATGGCGCAGGCGCGAGCGCAGCGGCGCGTGGGCCATGCGCGGCTGGCCGGGATCGACCTCCCAGGGGTGGAAATAGAACACTGCCGGACGCGCCTCGTCGCGGTTCACCTGGCGGATCGCCCAGCGCGAGAAAGCATAGGGCAGCACCCGGAAGAACCCGCCGCCGCCGGCCGCCAAGCGCCGTCCGCCGATCAACGCGGTGGTCACGGGAATCTCGATCATCCCGGACCACGCCAGCGGCCGGAAGGCGAAGCGCGGGGCCTCGGGCCAGCCATAGTGATCGTGGGCCACGGGCGCGACGCTCGAGGAATAGGCGTAGCCCTGCTCGGCCAGTTCGGCAAAGGCCCAGGGCGTGCGGTGATCGATCGAGAAGCTCGGCGCGCGGTAGCCGGTCACCGCCACCCCGCTGCAGTCCTCGATGATCTCGCGCGCCTTGCGGATATCCCCGGCGAATTGCCGGGGGGTGAAGGTGAACACCCGCGCATGGTCATAGCCGTGGCTGGCGATCTCGTGCCCGGCCTCGACGATGCGGCGGATCATGGCCGGATGGCGCTGCGCCACCCAGCCCAGAGTGAAGAAGGTCGCCCGCACATCGGCCTCGGCAAACAGGTCGATGACGCGGGCGACATTGTCCTCGACGCGCGTCGCGATGCTCTCCCACTCGCCGCGGGCGATCACGTTCTCGAAGGCGCCGACCTGGAACCAGTCCTCGACATCGACCGAAAGGCCGTTGACGATGTCCGGGCCGGAAACGCAGCCGGAGGGATCGGGAAAGGGCGCGTTCATCGTCAGGCGGCCCTGCGCGACGGATCTTCCTCGAGCCACTCGATCAGCATGGTGAGGACATGGCGGAAGGTCTGCTCCTGCTCCTCGAGCCGCGCCTCGATCCGCCCGAGCGCGGCGGCAAGGTCGGCTTCGGCAAGTTGGAGGTCCTCGGCCGGAAGCTCGCTGCCGTCGGCGGCATGGCGGATCGCGCCGGCGGCCTGCAAGGCGCTGAGCGCCGCCTCGAGCTCGGCGGTGCGGGCATCGCGCTCGGCGAGCAGCGTCGCGACCTCGGTGGCGGGCATGGCGGGCTGCGTGGCCTGAGCCTGAGCCTGAGCCTGGACTTGAGCCTGGACTGCGACCGCGCCGGGCAGCGGCAGGCTGTGGAGCTCTCCGGATGCGCGCGCGCCGCGGTCCTCGTCGCCCGCCATCTCGGCGATCACATCGTCCAGCATGGTCACGCCAAGCATGGCCCGCCCCTCGATCGCGCCGAGCAGCAGCAGCCGGTTCATCACCTGGTTGACCCGGCGCGGAATGCCTCCGGTGTGGCGGTAGAGCGCCTCGATCAGCCCCGCCTCGAAGGCGGGCGTGCCGTTCCACCCGACATGGGCAAGGCGATGGCACACATAATGCTCGACCTCGGCGGCATCGAGCGCCTCGAGGTGATGCGAGGCGATGATCCGCTGGCGCAACTGTTCAAGCCCCGGGTGCCGGGCGAGCGTTGTGCGGAACTCCGGCTGGCCGACCAGCAGGCTCTGGAGCAGGGGATGGGCGCCAAGCTGGAAATTGGAGAGCATGCGCAGCTCCTCCAGCGCCGACAGGTCGAGGTTCTGGCATTCGTCGACCACCAGCAGGCAACGCCGCCCGGCGCGGGCCTCTTCCTGAAGGAAGTGCTCGATCGCGCCGAGCGCCGCGGCCTTGTCATGGCCCTCGACGGCCAGCCCGAAGGCCTGCGCGACGACATGGACGATCTGTGCCGCATCGAGCGCGGAGGTCACCACCTGCGCCACCGTCAGTGTCGACGGGTCGATCCGCTCCATGAGATGGGCGACCAGCGTCGACTTGCCCGCACCGATCTCGCCGGTGACGACCATGAAGCCCTCGGCCTGGCTCAGGCCATAGCCGAGGTAGCTCATCGCCTTCTTGTGGCTGACGCTCTCGAAATAGAATTGCGGGTCGGGGGTCAGCTGGAAGGGGCGTCCGCCGAAGCCGTAGAAAGTCTCGTACATGTGCTCTTGCACTCCCCTCAGAAATCGTAGCGCAGGCCGACCAGCGCGCTCGCTACGGCGATGTCGCGGGCCGTGAACTCGTTCTCGGCATGATCGAGCGAGATCGCCGCCCGCCCAGTGAGGCGCTGCGTGATGGCGTGGTTATAGGCGGCCGATACCCCCGCGGCGGTCGCGTCGCTGGCGGTGCCTGCTCCGTCGAACCAGTTGACATAGGCATTGGCGGCGATGCTGGCGCTCTGCCCGATCTCGCGGGTGAGGCCGGCGGTGACGAAGTAGCTCTGGTCGGTCAGGCCATTGGCCGGGGCCAGCACGGTGCCGGCCGCGGCGATGAAGGTGCGCCGGTCATAGCCTGCGCCAAGGCTGGCCGTGGTGCGGCCCATCCGGCGCTGGTAGGAGGCCTGCACGCCGCGCCCGCGGAAGGCCGCCGCGCGGGTCGAGCCGAGCGCGCCGACGACCGCCTGTCCCTGCGTATCGCTGACCAGCCCGCCGAAGTCCCCCGTCACCGGGTTGCGGATCGCCTCGAAGTCGCTGTCGAGCCGGGCCAGCGCATTGTTGAGCACGCCGCCGAAGCCGCTCACTCCGTCATAGACGGCAAGCGCGAAGGCGCTGCGCTGGCTCGGGGCATAGGTGAAGGTGCCGTAATAGGTGGTCGAATCATAGCGCCGTCCGACCGCCGCCTGGAGGCTCGTGCGCGAGGAGGGGCGCCACAGCACGCCCACATCCCAGAGCAGGCCGTCGACCGCAAAGGCGATCCGGCGCGGCGCGCTGCTGTCGGTGACGAACCTGCCGTCGGCCCCGATCACCGGCACGCCGTTGCTGTCGCGCAGCGCATCGCGGCTGGAAATCTCGACATCCTCGTAGCCCGCTCCGGCCACCAGCGCGAGACTGGTGGTGAGCGGCAGGGTCACATCGCCGCGCACATAGAGATCGCGCACCCGCTGGTCGAGATTGCCGATGTCCTCCTGAAAGCCGCCCGCTGTCACCGCCAGGCCGACCGGCAGCGGCTCGCCCGCGCGCGTGGCGGCGCGCAACTGGCCCATATAGGTGACGCTGTCGTCGAACAGGTCGGCGACGTTGCCCTGACCGGTCACCCGCGCGTCGGCGGCCTCGAAGCGGTTGTAGCCGACCCGGGCCACGCCCTGCACACCGACATCGCCGAGGCGGGTCTCGAGGCTCGGCCCGACATAGAGGCTGTAGGTCCGCGCCTCGGCATCCTCGCGCACCAGCGGGTTGGAAGTCGCCGCTCCGCCCCCGTCGCTGCGGACCCGCGAGGCGAGCGCCCCCGCCTCGAGGCTGAGAGCGCGGGGCACAAGGCCGAGGCTTGCGCGCGCGATCCCGCTGAACGCGCTGGTGTCGACGGCATCATTGCCATGGGCGATGTTGCGCTCGTAGCGCAGCGAGACCGCCGCGCCGCTGTTGCGGCCCTGAAGGTTCACATCGACCCCGGCTGCGATCTGCGAGAAGGTCAGGACATCCTCGACAGGGCTGAGCTGCGCCGAGACAATCTGGGCAACCTCGATATAGGGCTGCACGATGCGCCGGGACCCCTGCGCCTGTCCCTGCGCCTGTCCCTGACCGAAATCCTGCGCCTGCTCCTGCGCCGCAGCGGGCACGGCGAGGGCGGCGGCAGCGGCAAGGCCGGCAGCGAACAGGGCAGAGGTGTATCCTGCGGCGGGCATCGCTAGATGCCCTTTGCGCCATAGGAGCCGAAGCGCCGTCCCGAGGGGCTGTAGCGCGCGGCATTGAGCAGCAGCTTGATGTCGGCGCAGGCCGAGAGCAACTGGCGTGCATCCTCGAGCGCGGCGCGGCTGGTCTCGTCAGCACGCACCACCAGCAGGGCCTGACCGACATGGCGCGCAAGCTCGGCGGCGGCCGAGGCGGCGAGCGCGGGCGGCGTGTCGAAGATCACGATCCGGTCGGGCGCGCCCGCGGTGAGGCGCTCGAGCAGAGCCGCAGTCCGGCTGCTCGCCAGATATTCGGCGTCGCGGGCAGTGGCGGTGCCGGCCGGCAACACGAACAGCCCCTCGATATCGGTGCGCACCACGAGGTTCTCTGGCAGGATCTCCGGATCGGCGAGCGCATCCATCAGCCCCTCGCCCGCCGCGATCCCGAGCCGCGCGGTCACGCTCGGCTGGAGCACATCGGCGTCGACCAGCAACACTTCCACACCGCGCTCGGCAGCGAGCGCGATGGCGAGATTGGTCGCGCAATAGGTCTTGCCCTCGCCCGAATGGGGGGAGCACACGAGAATGCGCCGCCCGCGCGCCGAGCCGCTGCTGCGGGCATCGGCGAGCAGCTCGCGCTTGACGATGCGGAACTCCTCGAGCAGCCCGGTCACCGGGTCCTCGGGGACGATCAGGCCCTGTTCGCGCAGCACCTCGCGGTCGATCGCGGCAAGCGGTCCGGCAAAGGCGACAGCGCTGCTGGCGGCGTGCTCGGGCGGGCGCGGCGCAGAGCCCGCCTTATCCGAAGACACCGGTGCCGCCGGTGCCGGCGGCTGTGCGACGGCCTGCGGGGCCGCCCCGGCATGGGGCTGCGGCGCCGCGCGGCGCAGCGCCTCGGGGACGGGCGGCACCTGCAGCGGCCACGATGCGGCGCGCTCGAACAGCGACGCCGGCCTCGCGTTGTGGCGATCGATCTTGCTCTGGTCGGTCATGGTGCCCCCCGCCCTCAGACCATTGCCCCGACCGAGACGAACTCGATCGCAAGCAGGATCACGAATATCGCCCCGAGGCCCGCGCAGGCCCCGGCGAACTGCTTCAGCCGCCGCCGCTCGGTCGCCCGCGCCGTCTCCGAGACGGTCAGCGAGATCGCGCCGATCACCGGCAGGTCGAACACGCGCTCGAGCTTTTGCGGCGTGGCGAAGCTCGATTTGAGCTGGCCCAGCGCATAGGCTGCGGCAACGCCCGCCCCGAGCCCGACGACCAGCACCCCGAGCAGGAGCAGCGGGCGGTTGGGCGCGGCCGGCTTGCGCGGCACGGAGGGCTGCTGGATCACATCGAAACGGAACTGGCTTGCCTTGTCCTCGACCTTGCCCCGCGTGCGAAGCGCCTCGCGGTCCTCGAGCAGCTTCTCGTAGTTCTTGCGCAGCACATCATAGTCGCGGCTGATGCGGTTGGCCTCGGCCGCGACGGCAGGCTCGCTCGCCTGGCTCGCCATGAGGGCGGCGAAATTGCTCTGGAGCGCGGCGCGGCGGGCCTGCAAGGCCTCGACCGAGGCCTGCCGCTCGCTCCTGATCGCGACCAGCGAGGCATAGGCCGGATTGGGCGTGCCGCCCGCATCCTCGCCCGCTGCCGACGCCTGCCGGGCAAGCAGCGCGACCTGCTTGGTGGTCGAGACAACATCGGGGTGGCTGTCCCTGAGCCCGCGCCCGCGCAGCTCGGCAAGCTGGGTCTGGGCCTGGAGCAGCGCCGCCCTGGGGCCGGTGGCATCGCGCCCGCCGGCCAGCGTGCGCGGCGTGCCGGAAATCTGGCCGGAGATCGCGGCAAGGCCGCTCTGCGCGGCGGCGAGATCGGCCTCGACATTGCGCAGTTCGGCGCGGGCCTGCTGGACCTTGTTCGACAGGCTCTCGGAGCCGCCGACAAGATCGGGATATTGCGCCTCGAAGGCGAGCCGGCGCTGTTCGGCCTGCTCCAGCTCGGCCTTGCGCTCGTCGAGCTGGCGGTCGAGATCGCCGATAGCGGAGCTGATACCGGTGCGGTTGCCGACGATGTGCTCCTCGCGCAGGATGTCGAGCAGCTTCTGCACCACATCGCGCGCCAGCACGGCGTTCTCGGAATCCTCCAGATCGCTCCGGCCGATCTCTGCGGTGATCTCGAACAGGTTGTCCTGCTCGCTTGTGACGCTGACCTTCTTCTCGAGCTCGGCGACCACCGCATCGATCGCGCCGCGATCGGTCAGGCCGTCGCCCAGACGGGTGGTGGAGACGACCTTCTCGAGGTTCTTGGCGCTCGACAGGGTCTGGCGCACGCGCATGATCTCTTCCTTGCCGTCACCGGCAATCCCGAGCTGCTTGGACAGGACGTCCTGCACATCGACATAGACGCGCGCCTTGCTCTCGTAGGAATTGGGGATCAGGCTGATCACCAGCCACCCGGCGAGGCACACGCCCCAGGCGACAAGGATCGCGATCCAGCGCCGGTGCCAGACCGACCACAGCGCCGCGCGCAGTTCGTCGAAAATCTCGCTCATGCCCGGGTGCGCCCGCTCAGAACCGGCTTTCGGGAATGATGATCGTGTCGCCCGGCTTGAGCATGACATTGGCCGAGGCATCGCCGCGGCGGATGAGGTCCGACAGGCGCAGGCGGTATTCGACCTGGGTGCCGGTCTCGCGGCTGAGGCGGATCAGCTTGGCGCGGTTGCCGGCTGCAAACTCGTTGAGTCCGCCGACCGCGATCATCGCATCGAGCGCGGTCATGTTGGCGCGATAGGGCAGCGAGGCGGGCTGCGGCGTAGCACCGATGATCCGCACCTGCTGGGTGAAGTTGCCCTCGGGGGTGTTGACGATCACCGAGACGATCGGCTGCTCGATATATTTCGATAGCTCGCCTGCGATGTAGTTCTGGAGTTCGGTCGCGGTCTTGCCCACGGCGGGAATGTCCTGCACCAGCGGAATCGTCAGGCGGCCGTCGGGGCGCACCCGCACCTTGTCGGCGCTGAGTTCGGGATTGCGCCAGACATGGATGGTGATCTCGTCGAGCGGGCCGATGGTATATTCCTCGGACGGCACCACGCTGCCATCGCCGTAGCTGGCGGGCGGGAGTTGCCTGCCGCCGCTCGCACAGGCCGCCAGCAACAGCGCCAGCAGGCCGAGCGCCGCAAGGTGCACCTTGGGCCGGGAGGTGGGCAGAGGGGTAAGCATGGTCGCGTGGATCCTTGGCCTGTAACTTGCCGGGCGCCGTCTTTCGCGCAGGAGCGACCTGCACCACGGGACCGCCCGGATATCGGGGCCCTTGTGGCGCGAATTGGTGAACATATGATTAGGAATAAAGCGCCCGCCGCGGCGGCATCCCGGAACGGGACAGCGGCCCGTCTGCGGTTAACGGGGCAGCAGATGCGCCGCCCTGCAGGTGCGGATCAGACGATCAGTTCGGCCGCCGGGCCATGGCCGAGAAAGGCGCTGGGCGAGGCGGTCGCCCCGTAGGCTCCGGCACAGAACACCGCGACCAGATCCCCGACCCCGGCACGCGGCATGGCGGCATTGTCGGCAAGCCGGTCAAGCGGCGTGCACAGGCAGCCGACGATATTGACCTCCTCTGTCGGTTCCGCCCCGTAACATGTTGCAATTGCAGAGGGATAATTGCGCCGCACCACCGTGCCGAAATTGCCCGAGGCGGCGAGCTGGTGATGCAATCCCCCGTCGGTGACGAGGAAGGTCACGCCGTGGCTCTCCTTGCGATCGATCACGCGGCACAGGTAGACCCCCGCCTCGCCGACGAGATAGCGGCCCAGTTCCATGCACAATTCGGTCTGCGCCAGCGCCGGCGGCAGGCTGGCGACCCGTTCGGCGAGCGCCGCGCCGACCCTCGGGAGATCGACCGGCACATCGCCCGGAAAATAGGGAATGCCCAGCCCCCCGCCCATGTTGAGCTTGGGACAACCGTGGCCGATCGCTTCGGTCAGCTCGGCTGCGAGCGCCAGCACGTTGGCCTGCGCCTCGATGATCGCATCGGCGCCGAGCGTCTGGCTGCCGGTGAAGATATGCAGCCCGCGCCAATCGGCCCCCTCGGCAATCAGCCTGCGGGCGAGTGCCGGGACCTTTTCCGCATCGACCCCGAACTGCTTGGCCCCGCCGCCCATCTTCATGCCCGATCCGGTCATGACGAAAGACGGGTTCACCCGGATCGCGATGCGCGGCGCCTTCCCGAGCCGCTTGCCGATCGCCAGCGCGCGAACGCCCTCGCCCTCGCTCTCGCAATTGAGCGTAACGCCCGCCGCAATCGCCGCCTCCAGTTCCTCGTCGCGCTTGCCCGGCCCTGCAAAGCTGATGCGGGAGGGGTCGATCCCGGCTGTGACGCACAAGGCGAGCTCGCCCGCCGAGGCAATGTCGAAGCCGTCCACCAGCGGCGCCATATGGGCGATGATCGCGGGGTGCGGATTGGCCTTCACCGCGAAGTTGACCCCCACCCGCGCCGGAAGGGCGGCGCGCAATTGCGCCACGCGGGCATCGATCAGCGCGCGCGAATAGACGAACAGCGGCGTGCGCCCCGCCTCGGCGACCAGTTCGCTCGCGCGGCGGCCGGCGATGGCGAGTTCGCCGCTGATCGTCTCGAAACCGGGGGGGATGGGGCCGACGGGCTTCATTCGCCAAATTCCTTGTCGAGTTCGCTCTGGAGCGCGGTGCGGTCGATCTTGCCGTTGGGATTGAGCGGCATGGCCTCGCGCCAATGGATGTGCTGGGGCTGCATGAAATTGGGCAGGTCGCGCCGGAGCCGTCCGGGGAGTTCCCCGGCCCCGCCCGCATCGCCGCGCACCACCAGATGCACTGCCTGCCCGAGCCGCGCATCGCGCACACCCAGCGCGACCGCCTCGGCGACAAGGCCGGTGGCGAGCGCCGCCTCTTCGATCTCCTGCGGGCTGATGCGGTTGCCCGCGCTCTTGATCATCGCATCGCGCCGCCCGGCGAAATAGAGGAGGCCGTCCGCCTCGCGCCTGACCCGGTCGCCCGACCACACCGCCACACCGCCATAGGCAGAGGCGGCAGGCGCGGGCCTGAAGCGTTCGGCCGTCCGCTCGGGGTCCTGCCAGTAGCCCTGCGCCACCAGCGGGCCGCAATGGACGAGCTCGCCTTCCTCGCCGTCCGCAGCGACGGCGCCTGCATCATTGATGACGAGGATCTCGGCAAAGGGGATCGCCTTGCCCATCGAGGTGGGGTGGGTATCGACCAGCGCAGGATCGAGAAAAGTCGAGCGGAAGGCCTCGGTCAGGCCATACATCGGGAACAGCCGCGCATCGGGGAAAAGGCCGCGCAAGGAGCGCACCAGATCGGCTGTCAGCGCGCCCCCGCTATTGGTCAGCCGCCGCAAGGGAGCGCGCGCCTCCTCCGGCCATTCGGTCTCTGTCAGTTGCACCCACAGGGGCGGCACCGCGGCGAGCGTCGTCACCGCGTGTTTCGCGCAAGCCTTGGCAACGTCCTTCGGGAACAGGAAATCGAGCGGGACGACGCTGCCGCCAGCATACCAGGTCGAAAGGAGCTGGTTCTGTCCGTAATCGAACGACAAGGGCAACACCGCCAGCGTCACATCGTCCGCCGCCAGAGCGAGGTAATCGGCCACGCTGACCGCCCCCAGCCACATATTGGCATGGCTCAGCATCACGCCCTTGGGGCGGCCCGTCGAGCCGCTGGTGTAAAGAATCGCAGCGAGCGCGGAAGGGTCGGCTTGCGAGGGCGGCAGGGACAGCCCTGCCGCTTCCGCCGCCGCCAGCGCCGCAGCTTCCTCGAGCACCATGCAGCCGGGGGGCACATCGCCCGGCTCGAGGCCGGCAAGGCGCGAGCCGGTCGCCAGCAGCAACTCCGCACCGCTATCGGCGAGGATATGCGCCACCTGCGCGCGTTTCAGCAGCGGGTTGACCGGCACATGCACCAGCCCCGCCCGCGCCGCCGCCAGCGGCAGGAGGCAGGTCAGCTCGCCCTTCGCTGCCCAGCTCGCCACCCGCGCGCCGGGATGCGGCACCTTTTGTGCCAGCCACCCCGCCAGCAGCGCGACACGCTGTCTTAACTGATTGTGGTTAAGCGTGCCGCTGCGAAGCACCAGCGCCGGGTCATCCCCGCGTCCCGCCGCCACCGCCCTTTCGGCGATGTGGTCGAGCGGAAAGACGGAAGGGTCGGCGGGGTGCGGCATATTCGGGAGCATTCTGTTCAAGTGATCGAAGCGCGGTATCACGATAGCGTTAACGTCTTGCAAGCGCTCTGTGCCGGCGAGGCGGCTGCGCCGTTCGACCGGGCGGAGTGGTTCGCGCTGCTTGCCGGCACCGGCCTTGCGCCGCTGGTCGCGCTGGCGAGCGATGCGGCAGGCGCGACCGCCGCGCTCGCGCTTACCGAGAGCGCCGGGCGGATCACACCCTTGCGCAACTGGTACAGCTTCACCTGGCGCGCGCTTGCTCCGGCCGGGGCGACCGGAGACCGGCTGCTCGAGACCATCGCCCGGCGGCTCAGATCGCGCGGCCACCGCGTGACGCTCGAGCCCGTGCCGCAAGAGGATGGCTCGGCCGCGCGCCTCGCGCAGGCCTTCCGCACGGCGGGCTGGCAGGTCGCGGTGGAGCCCTGCGACATCAACCATGTGCTGCCGGTCAGGGGCCGCAGCTTTGCCGAATACTGGGAGACGCGCCCCGGCCCGCTGCGCACCACACTGAAGCGCAAGGCGAGGAAGGTCGAGACCGAGGTGCTGACCCGCTTCGATCCGCAGGTCTGGGCCGAGTACGAGGCGATCTATGCCGCGAGCTGGAAGCCCGCCGAGGACCAGCCCGCGATGCTGCGCGCCTTTGCAGAGGCCGAGGGCGCGGCGGGGCGGCTGCGCCTCGGGATCGCGCGGGCCGAGGGTCTGGCGGTCGCGGCGCAGTGCTGGACTGTCGAGAACGGCACAGCCTATATCCACAAGCTCGCCCATCTCGAAAGCCACAAGCCGCTCTCGGCCGGCACCACGCTGACCGCGGCGCTGTTCGAACATGTGATCGACACCGACCGCGTTGCCCTCGTCGATTTCGGCACGGGCGACCAGAGCTACAAGGCGGACTGGATGGAGGAGGTGCGCCAGCGCTACCGCATCGACTGCCTCGATCCGGCCGCACCCCGTGCCTGGCCGGCGCTCGCCAAGCGGCGGCTTCTGCGGCGGCCGGCGGCCTGAGACGCGCGCAGCGATGCTACCGGCCGGCAAAACTTGCACCCGCGCCCGCGCATGGCTAAGCCGCGCCGCCACGGCATGAGAACAGGGACCTTGCACCGCCGATGACCACTTCGCACCATCTGGAAGGCGCCGCGCTCGAGGGCGAACTGAAGGGCCTGCTCGCCGATGTGCTGGGCCTCGATCCGGCCCAGGCCGCGGCTTTCGGTGCGGATTCGGGCCTGTTCGGCCACCTGCCGGAGCTGGATTCGATGGCCGTCGCGGGCCTCCTCACCGAGATGGAGGACCGCCTCGGGATCGTCATCGAGGATGACGATGTCGACGGCGAGATGCTCGAGACCTTCGGCGGTCTGCTCGCCTTCGCCCGGGCCAAGCTCGAGCCCCGCTAGGCCTCGCCAGACCTCCGCTTGCAGCGCCCCTGCGGTGATTTTCACGTGGAACACACCGCCGCTCGAGGGCGGCACGCCGGGGGAGGAACAGCTCCTCGCCTTCGATCGCGACCGTCCGGTGCGGGTGCTGATCGCCCCGGCCTGGTTCGACGAGGCGAACAAGCTCAGGCGCTTAACAGTCGAGGCGATGCGGCGGCTTGACCGGCTCGGGATCGACAGCTTTCTGCCCGATCTGCCGGGCTGCAACGAGAGCCTTGCACCTTTGCAGGATCAGACACTTGCCGGCTGGCGTTCAGCCATGATCGCAGCCGCCGAGAGCTTGCGCGCGACCCATGTGCTGGCGATCCGGGCAGGCGCGCTGGTGGCCCCCGCAAGCCTCCCCGGCTGGCACTATGCCGCGCAGAGCGGGCCGAAGCTGCTGCGCGCAATGATCCGCGCCCGCACCATCGCCGCCCGCGAGGCGGGCCTGTCCGAGACATCCGAGGCGCTTGCCCTGCAAGGCCGCACCGGCGGTCTCGCCCTGAGCGGCTGGCAGATCGGCCCGGCCCTTTTCCGCGCGCTGGAGGAGGCCGAGCCGGTGCTTGCCCCCGGGCAGTCCGACATCGCCCAGAGCGCGCTTGGGGGAGCCGGCCTATGGCTGCGAGCCGAGCCCGGCGAGGATGCCGGTCAGGCCGACCGTCTCGCCGCACTGATTGCTACAAGTGCGGGAATTTCAGGCACATGAGCCGCCTCTCTCACACCTTCGGCTGCGGCAGCCTGATGCTGGCCGGCACGCTCGACACGGCGCCGGGCACCACCGGGCTGCTCATCGTCAGCGGCGGCAACGAGATCCGCTCGGGTGCTTTCGGGGGTCAGGCCGCGCTTGCCGCAAATATCGCTGCGGCAGGCTTCCCGGTGTTCCGCTTCGACCGCCGCGGGATTGGCGACAGCGAGGGCGAGAACCGAGGATTCCGCCATTCTGCCAGAGACTTGAGTGCCGCTCTTGACGCATTCCGGGCAATGGCCCCGCAGGTCACGCGGGTGGTCGCTTTCGGCAATTGCGACGCGGCCTCGGCGCTGATGCTGGCAGGCGGCGCGGGGGTCGAAGCGCTGGTGCTCTCCAACCCCTGGACCATCGAGCAGGACGATGACGCAGGCGCGGCAGGCGGCAGCACGCCGCCGCCGGCCGCGGTGCGCGCCCGCTATCTCGAAAAGCTCGCAAATCCACGTGAAATCATGCGATTGCTGAGCGGAGGTGTGAACCTGCGCAAACTGGCGCGCGGATTGCTCCATGCTTTGAAACCGCCGCCGCCGCCCTCCAGCCTCGCGCAGGACATGGCCGCTGGCCTTGCCGGTTTCACAGGCCGGACCGTGATCTTGCTCGCCACCGCCGATCGCACCGCGCAGGTGTTCGAAGCCGCGTGGGACCGCAATGATCCGCGCATCCGCCGCTGCGAGGGCGCAGGCCACGCCTATGTCGAGCCCGCCCACCGTGCCTGGCTGGAGGCGCAACTGCTCGAGATGCTGCGCGCCTAGCGTTCGAACAGGCTGACCAGTTCGACATGGGTCGACCAGCGAAACTGGCCGACGGGGCGCAGCTTTTGAAGGCGGAAACCGGCCTCGGCCAGTACGGCGGCATCGCGCGCCCAGCTTGAGGGATTGCAGCTCACATAGACCACGCGGGCGAGCGTGCTCGCAGCGATTTCGGCGATCTGCGCCCTTGCGCCTGCGCGCGGCGGATCGAGCAGCACGGCATCGAAGCGATTGAGTTCATCGGGCTGGAGCGGGCTGCGGAACAGGTCGCGGTGGAGCGCCAGCACCTGCCCGCCCGTGCGCGCGCCGGCGCTCTTGCAGGCGAGGTGCGCCGCCTGTTCGGCCTCGACCGCGAGAACCTTGCGCGCCGCGCTCTTCCCCGCCCTCAGGCCGAAACCAAAGGTGCCGAGGCCCGCGAAGAGGTCCGCCACGATGCGTGCGTCCGCCAGCCATTCGGCGGCATCGGCGACCATCCGGCTTTCGGCATCGCGGGTGGCCTGGAGGAAGGCGCCGGGCGGCAGGCCCACCGGAACGCCCGCCAGCGTGACTGTCACCGGCTCCGGCTCCCACACGGTCTCGGGACCATAGCCCTGATCGAAGGAAAGCCGGGCAAGCCCTTGTTCACGCGCAAAATCCAGCGCTGCCTCGGTCGGCCCCAGCCCCTCCAGCGGGAAGTGCGAGAGGCTCGCCTCGACGCCCTGATCCGCCAGCGTCAGGTCGATCCCGACCATGCCCTTGGGGCCATGCGCGGCGACAAAGGCCCGCAGGGGCGCGATCAGGCCGGCGAGCGCGGGTTGGAGGACCGGGCATTCGGCCAGATCGACCACGCGGTGCGAGCCGCCCTCGCGGTAGCCGAGCACTGCGCCTTTCGCGGTCCGCAAGCCGTGCAGCCCCGCACGGCGGCGGCTATGCGGGGGCGACAGGTGGACGGGGAGCAGCTCGGCCGGCGCAAGCCCCTGCCCCTCGGCGGCATTGGCGACGCGCTGGGTCACGAATTCGGCGAGCGCGGCATCGTCGGCGTGCTGCAACTGGCAGCCGCCACAGGTTGCGAAATGGCGGCAGGGAGGCGTCTGGTGATGCGGGCCCGGGGTGATCGTGCCGCTCGCATCGACGCTGTCTCCGGGCGCAGCGCCCGCGACATGGCGGCCAGAGGCGGTTACGCCGTCGCCCTTGGCGGCGATGCGGATGATGGTTTCGGTGCTGCTCACAGGGCCGCCGCTAGCGCCTCGGACACCCTTTCGGCAAGCTGCGATGGGGTAAAGGCGGGTCCAGCACGACGCGCAGCCTCGCCGTGGAGCCACACGGCCTCGCAGGCGGCGGCGAAGGGGTCGGCCCCGGTCGCCATCCGGCTCGCCGCGATTCCGGCGAGCACATCGCCGGTCCCCGCCACCGAGAGCCAGCTTGGCGCGGGCGGCGCGAGCGCGAGGCGTCCGTCCGGCGCGGCGATGCAGGTGTCGGGGCCTTTCGCCAGCACCACCATCCCGCTCACCCGCGCCAGCGCCGAGGCGCGGTCGCGGCGGCTCTCGGCAATGACGCCAAAGCTGCGGCACAGGGTTTCAAGCTCGCCATCATGGGGCGTGGCGATGACGGGCCTGCCCGCAGGGAGCAGCGCAGGGGTCAGCAGCATCAGCGCGTCGGCATCGACCACCAGCGCGCGGGCGTGTTGCAGCGCGGCCGCCAGAGCCTTGCCGGCGGCCGCGTCGCGCCCCAGCCCCGGCCCGACCAGCACCGCCGCCATCCTTGCGTCCCCCAGCGCCTCGCCAAGCGGCGCGGTCCCGGTCACGACATCGGGCGGGGTGCGCGGATCGGGAGCGGGCGCGAGCAACTTCACATAGCCTGCCCCGGCGCGCTGGGCGGCGGCGGCGGCGAGCAGGCTCGCCCCCGGCATGGCGCCTGCGACAATCCCGAGCAGCCCGCGGCGATATTTGTGACTGTCGGCGGCAGGCGCGGCGATGCGTGTGCGCCGGACGAGCTGCGCGGCCCCCTCCACCGCGCCGATCCCGATCGGAACGAGGCGCATCTGCCCCATCAGCGCCCGCCCCGGCAGGCTCCAGTGCGCCAATTTCCATGCGCCCAGCGCCAGCGTCAGATCATAGGCGGGGAGTTTCTCGCCCAGCACCGCGCCGCTGTCGCTGGCGATCCCCGAGGGCACATCGACCGCGACCCGGTAGCGGTGGCGCGCGGCCAGATCGCGGAGCAACAGAGCGTGTTCGGCCACTAGTGGACGGGTGAGGCCGGAGCCGAACAGGCAATCGACGAAGACATCGCCGCCTTGCCCGGCCGCGCTCGTCACCGCCCCGCCCCAGCCTCGCCTTGCCTCTCCGGCGGCATCGGTCGCAGGTTCGAGCGGGGCGATCACGCTCACCGCGTTCCCCGCCTCGCGCAGCCGGCGGGCGATGACATAGCCATCGCCGCCGTTGTTCCCGGGGCCGCACAGCACAGTGACCGGACGGCCCGCAGCCACGCGCCTGATCCACTCCGCCGCGCCCCCGGCAGCGGTCTCCATCAGCGCGCTGACCGAAGTCCCCGCATCCAACAGCGCCTGTTCAGCGGCGCGCATCTGTGCGGCGGTGAGAACCTGGTCGAGGCTCATTGGGGCGCCGGTTGCGGGGCCGCACGAGGATCGACGAAACCGGCGGGCAAGCGGTAGCGGTCCCCGTCGATGGCGAAGGCGAGGCTGCCGTCCGCCTCCTGCGTCACGCCGGATGCCTGCTCTGCCCCGTCCAGCACCTCGACCCGCCGCTCGGCAGCGAGGTAGCGCAGGCGCCGGAACCCTCCGTCGGGATGCCAGATGACGAGGTAGGGATCCTCGTCCATGGCCTTTTGCTCATGGACCGAGCAGACCGGCGCAAGATCGGCCACGCCGCCGGTGGCACAGTCCATCGCCATGCCGCCCGGCTCGGGGCTCTGCGTCCCGCAACCGGCCAGAAGCACTGCGGCCAGCGCGCTAGATGTCCGCGAACACATGGGTTTCCGACTTCGCCCCCGGATGGGTGAGCGCCCCGTAGCGCGCCTTGCCGACGACCTGCTGATAGCGCCACAGCGCGCCGGACTGATAGTCATTGGTGCGCGGCCGCCACCTGGCGCGGCGTTCCGCGAGGACATCTTCGGCCACCTCGAGGTCGATGGTGCCATGGGTCGCGTCGATGGAGATGATATCGCCATCCTCGACCAGCGCGATCGGGCCGCAGTCCGCCGCTTCCGGGCCGACATGGCCGATGCAGAAGCCCCGCGTCGCGCCCGAGAAGCGCCCGTCGGTGATCAGCGCGACCTTCTCGCCCATGCCCTGCCCGTAGAGCGCGGCGGTGGTCGAGAGCATTTCGCGCATGCCGGGGCCGCCCTTGGGGCCTTCGTAGCGGATCACGATGACGCAGCCCTCGGCGATGTCGCGGCTCTCGACGGCGGCGAAGGCGTCCTCCTCGCAATCGAACACCCGCGCCGGGCCGGAGAACTGCAACCGCGCCATGCCGGCGACCTTCACGATCGCCCCGTCCGGAGCAAGGCTGCCCTTGAGACCCACGACGCCGCCAGTCGGCGTGATCGGGGTCTTCACGTCGTAGAACACCTTCTGGTCGGGGTTCCAGGTGATCTCCTCGAGGTTCTCGCCGATGGTCTTGCCGGTGACGGTGATCGGATTGGGGTCAATGAACCCGCCGTCGAGCAGGGTCTTCATTGCCATATAGACCCCGCCCGCTTCGTGCATGTCCTTGGCGACATACTTCCCGCCGGGCTTCAAGTCCGCAATGTAAGGCGTTGATCTGAAGATTTCGGCGACATCGAACAGGTCGAAGTCGATCCCCGCCTCGCTGGCCATTGCCGGCAGGTGCAAGGCCGCATTGGTCGAGCCGCCGGTCGCGGCCACCACACGGGCGGCGTTCTCGAAAGCGGCACGGGTGCAGATATCGCGCGGGCGCAGATTGCGGGCGACAAGCTCCATCACCTGACGGCCCGCCGCGACCGCGATATCGTCGCGCGATCTGTAAGGAGCAGGCGCCATGTTGCTGTTCGGCAATGACAATCCGATAGCCTCGCCGACACAGGCCATGGTGTTGGCGGTGAACTGGCCGCCGCAAGCGCCGTGGCCGGGGCAGGCGACCTTTTCGAGCGCGATCAGCTCGGTCAGGGGGCAATTGCCGGCCGCAAACTGCCCCACCGCCTCGAACACATCGACCACGGTCACATCATTGCCGCGGTGCGTGCCGGGGAGGATCGAGCCGCCATAGACGAAGATCGAGGGCACATTCAGCCTCAGCATCGCCATCATCATGCCCGGCAGGCTCTTGTCGCAGCCGGCAAAGCCCACCAGCGCGTCATAGCAGTGGCCCCGCACCGACACCTCGACCGAATCCGCGATGATCTCGCGGCTGATGAGCGAGGACTTCATGCCCTGATGGCCCATCGCGATGCCGTCGGTCACAGTGATGGTGTTGAACCGGCGCGGGGTGCCGCCGCCCGCGATCACGCCCTCGCGGCAGATATCGGCCTGGGCGTTCAGGGTGGTGTTGCAGGGCGCCGAATCGTTGCCCGCGCTCACCACACCCACGAAGGGCGCGGCGATCTCCTCCTCGGTCATGCCCATCGCATAGTAGTAGGAGCGGTGCGGTGCGCGCTCCGGGCCGACCGAGACGTGGCGGCTGGGGAGCTTCGACTTGTCAAACTTCTGCGACATAAGATTTCCTGAAAGTGCCGATCCGTGAAACGTCCCCTGCCTTCAGGTGAGCCGCGACGCAACCCTTTGCGCGATATCGGCGAGCAAAGCCGCCCAGCGGGCGTGGTCGGCGGGGGTCTGCACGAGGTCCTGCCGCAGCTCGATGCCGAGGTAGGCGCGGCCCTCGCTTTCGGCATGGCGGTTCATGGTGTAATTGAGATCGCGTCCCGAATAGGGGAGGTTGTCGCCGACCATCAGCCCCTCGGCCTCGAGCAGCGGAATGGCGATGCGCGCGGCGCGGTCGTCCTGATTGTAGAGCACACCCACCTGCCACGGGCGCGGCTCGTCGCGGCTGGAAAGGCGCGGGGTGAAGGAGTGGAGCGAGAGGATCAGCCTCGGCTCTGCTGCCGCCAGCCATGAGGCCAGCGCCGTGTGATAGGGGCGGTGGAAGCGCGCGAGCCGCCCCTCCCTGTCCGCGCCGATATTACCGGGGATGAGGTGCCCGTCCGAGGATTCCGGGACGAGGCCGGGAGCATCCTCCTCGCGGTTGAGATCGCATACGAGGCGGCTGACGGCGGCGATGTGGGCGGGGATGGCGTGGTCGCTCGCCAGCAGTTCGGCGATGGCCTCCGTGCCGATGTCGAGGGCGATGTGTTCGCGGAATAGGTGCGCGGGGATGCCAAGGGTGATGTCTTCCGGCACCGCGTTGGAGGCATGGTCGGCGACAAGCACGATCCCGCCGGGGGTGGGCGCGCCGAGTTGGCGGTAAACTTCGCTCACTCCCCTGACTCCGTTCGCCCTGAGCTTGTCGAAGGGCCGTCCTTCTTGGGGGCTGGAGGAAAGAAGAAGTGCAGTGCTTCGACAAGCTCAGCACGAACGGGTCTTTGGAAACTCACCGCAGCCGCCCCGCCATCGTCCACCAGCCGGACGGCATGGCAGCCGCCGCCGCGTCGCGGGCTTCGGGCGTGTCGTAGAGCGCAAAGCAGGTCGCGCCCGAGCCGGACATGCGGGCGAGCCATGGATTGGTCTCGTGGAGGGCCGCCAGCACCTCGGCGATCACCGGGCAGAGCGAAATCGCAGGGGCTTCGAGATCATTGCGCCCTTCCCTTGCGATCTTGCTTGCGGGGCCTTCGGGGAGAGCGCCGCGATCCTCACCGTCCCCCACACTGGCCCACGCCTTGAACACCGGCCCGGTCGAAAGCGGCACGCGCGGGTTGACCAGCAGGACAGGGGTTCCGGCGAGGTCGTCCTCGACGCTAAGCTGCTCGGTGCCGGTGCCAAGGCCTATATGGGTGCGGCTGAGAACACAGGCGGGCACATCCGCGCCGAGCTTTGCGGCGCGCGCCTGCCAGTCATCGGGCAGGCCGTGAAGCGCCTCGACAATCCGGAACACCGCCCCCGCATCCGCCGACCCGCCGCCGAGGCCAGCCGCTACCGGCAAGTTCTTCTCCAGCGTCACCGCGAGGCCTTGCGGGCGCGGGAGGGCGTTGAGGGCACGGGCGACGAGGTTGTCGAAGGGGTTGTCGAGCACCCTCGCAAATTCGCCCAGCGTGGAGACGCTGTCCTGCGCGGCAGGCTCCGCCGTCAGCACATCGCCCGCATCCACGAAGGCGAACAGGGTCTCAAGCTCGTGATACCCGTCCTCCCGCCGCCTGCGGACATGCAGCGCGAGGTTGATCTTGGCGTAGGCGGTTTCGGTGATTGGCAAATGTCAGACTTTCGTCATTGCGAGGAGCCGCAGGCGACGCGGCAATCCATGGCCGGTGATCCGCTGATCTGCTCTCGGTCCATGGATTGCCTCGCTTCGCTCGCAATGACGAGGATCACATATTCGGATAGTTCGGCCCGCCGCCGCCTTCGGGCGTCACCCAGTTGATGTTCTGGTTGGGGTCCTTGATGTCGCAGGTCTTGCAGTGGACGCAGTTCTGCGAGTTGATCTGGAACTTCGGCTCGCCGCTCTTCTCGTCGATCAGCCATTCGTAGACACCCGCCGGGCAGTACCGCGCCGAGGGGCCGCCGAAGACGTCGTATTCGCTCGCCTTCTGTAGCTCCAGGTCCTTCACCTGCAAGTGGCAGGGCTGGTCCTCGGCGTGGTTGGTGTAGCTGTAGGCGACGTTCGTCAGGCGGTCGAAGGTGATGACGCCATCGGGCTTGGGATAGGCGATGGGCGCATAGAGATCGGCGCGGCCGGTGTAGGTGTAGTCGGGCTTGTGCTTCATCGCGATCGGCAGGCCGATCTTCAATGTCCGCATCCACATGTCGATGCCTGCCAGAGCCGTGCCGATGTCGCCGCCATACTTGGCGACCGCGGGCTGGGCGTTCTGGACGAGCTTCAATTCGGTCGCGATCCAGCTCGAGCGCACTGCCGCATCGTAATCCGACAGTTCGGTATTCGCATGACCAGCCGCAATCGCCGCCGCGATGCTCTCGGCCGCCAGCATCCCGCTCTTCATCGCGGTGTGGCTGCCCTTGATGCGCGGCACGTTGACGAAGCCCGCCGCGCAGCCGATCAGCGCGCCGCCGGGGAACGCGAGCTTGGGGACGGACTGCCAGCCGCCCTCGTTGATCGCCCGCGCGCCGTAGCTCACCCGCTTGCCGCCCTCGAGATATTCGCGGATCGCCGGATGGTTCTTCCAGCGCTGGAATTCCTGATAGGGCGAGACCCAGGGGTTCCTGTAATCGAGCGCCGTGACGAAGCCGAGCGCCACCTGACCATTGGCCTGATGGTAGAGGAAGCCCCCGCCCCAGCTATCGCTTTCCGAAAGCGGCCAGCCCTGCGTGTGGATCACGCGGCCGGGCTTGTGCTTCTTGGGATCGATGTCCCACAGCTCCTTGATGCCGAGGCCATAGACCTGCGGCTGGCAATTCGCCTCGAGGTCGAACATCGCCTTCATGCGCTTGGTGAGGTTCCCGCGCGCGCCCTCGGCGAAGAGGGTATACTTGGCGTGGATCTCCATGCCGGGCTGGTAGTCGCCCTTGTGGCTGCCATCGGCGGCAACGCCCATGTCCTGCGTGATGACACCGGCAACGCGGCCTTCCTCGTCGATCATGACTTCGGCAGCGGGGAAGCCGGGGAACACCATCACCCCCAGCCCCTCCGCCTGTTCGGCGAGCCAGCGGGTGAGGTTGCCGAGGCTGCCGGTGTAGCAGCCGTGGTTGCTCATCAGCGGCGGCATGATCGCGTGCGGCATCGAGGTCTTGCCGCTCTTGGAGAGCACCCAGTGCCAGTTGTCGGTCACCGGGGTCTGCGCCATCGGACAGCCCATCTCGCGCCACTCGGGCAGCAGTTCATCGAGCGCCTTGGGATCGACCACCGCGCCCGAGAGGATATGTGCGCCGATCTCCGAGCCCTTCTCGAGCACGATCACTTCCAGATCGGCATTGATCTGCTTGAGGCGGATCGCTGCGGAAAGCCCCGCCGGGCCGCCGCCGACGATCACCACATCGCAGGGCATCGATTCACGTTCGCTCATGGCGGGTTTCCTGATCCTTGTTGGTATTTGCCGCGCTGGTCGCACAGTCTGGCGATATGCCTTGTCCGCTCACTTGCTAACGGGGCGAGGGACAGTCAAGACCCGCGTTGGATAGCATGACCCCCCGATGACCCTGCCCAACCCTTCCCTGGCCCCCGAATTCGAGGCGGCAGCGACCTGGTGGCAGATGGCCGGGGTCGATTACGACTTCCATGATGACGTTACGGCGTGGTTGGCAGACCGCCCTGCGACCCCCGCCCCGCAAGAGGGCGCGAGGCCGGGCCGTCCCCCGGCCCACAAGGCCCCGCCGTCCGGACCGGCGGGCGCTCCTGCTGCCAGCCCTGTTTCGCCGGTGCCGGCCGAAACCGCCCTGCCCGCTGTGCAACGCCGGGATTGGCTGGGCGATTCGCCCCCGGCCGACCTTGCCGCCTTCCGGCAATGGTGGATGGAAACGCCCGGCCTTGCGCCCTCCTCGGGTTTTCCCCGGGTTCCGCCGCGCGGGAGCGCAGGCGCGGCGCTGATGGTGCTCGTTCCCCAGCCCGAAGCCGGTGACAGCGACCACCTGCTGTCAGGCCCGCAGGGGCGCCTGCTCGCCAATATTCTTGCCGCCATGGGGCTGGACGAGAGCGCGGTCTACATCGCCGCCGCCCTCCCCTCGCACACGCCGATGGCCGATCTGCCCGCGCTTGCAGCCGAGGGGATGGACGCGGTAACCGCGCATCACATCGGCCTTGTCGCCCCGGCCCGGGTGATCGCCTTCGGCACCGGCCTTGCCCCGATGCTCCCGGCGACAGGCGATCATGGTTTACGCGGATTTAACCATGAGGGACGCAATATCCCTGCCACCCTGAGCGAAACGCTCGATGCCCTGATGGATATGCCCCGGCTCAAGGCCCGGTTCTGGCGGAGATGGATGGAATGGTCGGCGGTAAACTGAAGCACTGCGGAACCGCGCTGGCGGCACTGGTGCTGGCGACCGCCGGGCTCTCGGCCGTGCCCGCCGCGGCGCAATCCGACGATCTCGTCGCGCGCTGGAACGGCGCCACCCCGGCCGAGCGCGTGATCGGCCCGGTGCTCACGCCCGAGGAGCGCGAGGCCTATCGCCAGCTGTTCGCCGCGATCGATGCCGAGCAGTGGAGCGTCGTCGAAGCCCTGCTGCTCGAACACCCCGACGGCCTCCTCACCCAGATTGTCCGCGCCGAATATTACACCCACGCCAACAGCCCCAAGGTCTCGCCCGAACAGATCGCGGCCTGGTTCGCCGCCGGGACCGATCTGCCCCATGCCGAGCAGCTTGCCCGCATGGGCGCCAAGCGCGGGCTGACCGCGCTGCCCGCGCTGCCGGCCGGACAAGGCTTCGCCCGCCAGCCCTATGCTCCCAAGCGCACCCAGCCGCGCCCTGTTGCCGACGGCACCATGCCGCCCGAGACCGCGACTCTGATCCAGGCCGCGATCAAGGCCGACAACCCCGTCGAGGCCCACCGCCTGCTGGCCGAGATCGACCCGGTGCTCTCGACCGACGCCCGTGCCGAATGGCGCCAGCGGGTGGCGTGGAGCTATTACATCGAGAACAATGACCCGGCTGCGCTCGAACTGGCGCGCACCGTCGCCGAGGGCACCGGCGAATGGGTCAATGAAGGCGCATGGGTCGAGGGGCTTGCCGCATGGCGCACCGGCCAGTGCGCGCAGGCTGGCGAGGCCTTTGCCCGTGTGGCGAGCCGCGCCTCGAATGTCGAACTGGCCGCTGCCGGACACTATTGGGCCGCCCGCGCCGCGGTCCGCTGCCGCCAGCCCGGTCAGGCGCAGCAACACCTTTCCGCCGCCGCCCGGATGGACGAGACGCTCTACGGGATGCTCGCGGCTGACCAGCTCGGGATCGAGCTGCCCGCCCATGCCCCGCCCGCGCCCTTCACCCGTGACGACTGGAGCCAGCTCCGGCAGCGCGGCAATGTCCGCGTCGCTGCCGCGCTGATCGAGATCGGCCGTCCGGCCTTGGCTGACGAGGTGCTGCGCCACGAGGCGAAGATCGGGCCTTCGCGCCAATATGCCGCGCTCTCGCGGCTGGCGCGGGAGCTGGGCCTGCCCTCGACCCAGTTGTTCATGGCGCACAACGCGCCCTATGGCAGCAAGAGCGATCCCTCGCTGCGCTTCCCGCTCGCCTATTGGCAGCCGGTCGGCGGCTGGAAGGTCGATCCGGCGCTCGCCTTTGCCCATGCCTTGCAGGAATCGAACTTCCGTGCGGCTGCCGTCAGCCCCGCCAATGCCCGCGGGCTGATGCAGATCATGCCGACCACCGCGAAGGATCACTCGGGGCGCCTGAGCCTCGGGGCGAGCTACGAAGACCTCAACGATCCGCAGGTCAACCTCGCCTATGGCCAGCGCCATCTGGCGATGCTGCGCGATTCCCCGGCGACCGGCGGCGTGCTGCCCAAGATCATGGCCGCCTATAATGCCGGCCTCACGCCGGTCGCGCGCTGGAATCTCGAGATCAACGATCAGGGCGATCCGCTGCTGTGGATGGAATCGATCCCCTATTGGGAAACCCGCGGCTATGTCTCGATCGTGATGCGGAACTACTGGATGTACGAGCGCGCCGCAGGGGTGCAATCGCCCAGCCGCCGCGCGCTCGCGCAAGGGCGCTGGCCGGAGTTCCCGCGGGCTGCTAGCACCCGCTCGGCCCGATTGGAGCCGTAGGGGGAGTGACGCAGCGTGGCGATTGACGAGAGCCGGACCTTCAAGCCGATCAATATCGCCGTCCTCACTGTCTCGGACACGCGCACGCCGGAGACCGACACCTCGGGCGATATTCTGGCGGCGCGGGTGACGGGCGCAGGGCACAATCTCGCAGCGCGGCTGATCGTCAGGGACGATGCGGCCCTGCTCGCCGCGCAGTTCGAGGCGTGGATCGATGATCCTGCGGTGGATGCGGTGGTGAGCACCGGCGGCACGGGCCTGACAGGCCGCGACGTGACGCCCGAGGCGCTGGCGATGGTCAAGGGCGCGCGCGAGATCCCCGGCTTTGGCGAGCTGTTCCGCTGGCTCAGCTTCCAGACCATCGGCACCAGCACCGTGCAATCGCGGGCTTTGGCGGTGGTGGCGCGGGGGACCTATATCTTCGCCCTCCCCGGCTCGAACGGGGCGGTGAAGGACGGGTGGGACGGCATCCTCGCCGAGCAGCTCGACAGCCGCAATCGCCCCTGCAACTTTGTGGAACTGATGCCGCGGCTGAAAGAGGTGTAAATCCGCCTCCTCGTCCAGCCCGGCGCGAGCCGCGGTCCTGGCCGGCCCAGACCACTGCTTGACCCCCTCCAGACCCCCTCCACACCCCTTCCAGACCCCGCCCGAAACGCCGTTTTGCCTTGGCAATCGCGGTTTTGTTCTATAAATGTTCCACGTGAAACATTTTCCGGTCAAAGGTCGCGGCGCGCAATCGGGGGCGGTCCCCACCCGCTTCGGATTGGCGGAGCGGGAGGTCGATGGCGACTGGCGGGACCATGTGGAATCGCTCGATGGCCCTCCGGTCAAACTGCGGACCACAGTGACGGTGGAACGGCCCAAGTCGATCCTCACCTTCAACCGCTCGCCCGATGTCCCCTTCGACCGCTCGGTCAACGCCTATCGCGGGTGCGAACACGGCTGCATCTACTGCTTCGCGCGGCCCACCCACGCCTATCACGACCTCTCCCCCGGACTGGACTTCGAGACCAGGCTCTTCGCCAAGCCCGAGGCGGCGACCCTGCTTCGCAAGACATTGGCGAGAAAGGGTTATTCTCCGAAACCCATCGCGATGGGCACCAACACCGATCCCTATCAGCCGATCGAGCGCGATTACAGGATCACCCGCGCGATCCTCGAAGTCTGTCTGGAAACCCGTCACCCCGTCACCATCACCACCAAGTCCGACCGGGTGCTCGACGATGCCGACCTGCTCGTCCGGCTGGCGCGCGAGAAGCTGGTGGCGGTGTCGATCTCGGTGACGAGCCTCGATCCGGCACTCTCCGGCAAGCTGGAACCGCGCTGCGCTGCGCCTACCAAACGCTTGGCAGCATTGGGAAAACTGGTGGAGCTAGGGGTGCCGGCCCATTGTTCGCTCTCGCCCGTCATCCCCGCGATCACCGACGAATTCCTTGAGGGCATCATCGCCCGCATCGGCGAACTGGGGGTGCAAAGCGCCAACTGGATCCCGCTGCGCCTGCCCCACGAAGTCGCGCCGCTGTTCCGCGAATGGCTCGCGGTCCACTACCCCGATCGGGCAAGCAAGGTGATGGGGATTGTCCGCGAAATGCGAGGGGGCCGCGATAACGACCCCAACTTCCACAGCCGCTTCAACCCGCAAGGGGTGTGGGCCGACCTGATCCGCGCGCGGTTCCGGGTGGCGTGCAGGAAGGCAGGGATCGGCAAGGCGCGGTTCGAGCTGGACTGCTCGCGCTTCAGCCCGCCCGAGGCAGGCGGGCAGTTGCGGTTGCTGTGATCCTCACCCGAAGCCTTCCCCCACCTCTCCCGGGGCAAAGCGCACCAGCCGGCTATCGACCAGCGCGGCGTTGCGGTTGACCACGGCCTGCTGATAATCCGGATCCTTGATCATCGCGAAGAAGGCACCGGCGTTGGGGTATTGCGCCACGAACCCATCGTGCCAGCGCTCGCCCTCGGGGCCGGTCACCATGGTCTCGAACCGCCCGCGCCAGAGGATCTGGCCGCCGAGACGCCGGAAGATCGGGCCGCTGGTCACGCCATATTCCTCATAGGCGCGCCGCCCGCTCCAGCCCTTGCCGGCATGTTCGTGGCCCTCGGGGTATGCGGCAAACTCCCGATAAAGCAGCAGGTTGAGCATATTGATCGGCTGGTCACGCGGCAGGTCCTTGAAGGCCTGAAAATTCGCTGCCGAGGGATCGATATAGGTCTCGCAGGTCACGTCTCGTCCTCTCTCAAATCGCGTTGCATATAGACGGTGTCGAGCAGCCGCCCGAACTTGCGCCCGACATTGCGCATCCGGCCAGCGTGGACGAAGCCGCACTTGGCGTGGAGCGCCACCGAGGCAGGCTCGCCCCCGCCGACCACCGCGATCATCTGCTCGAAGCCCGCGTCCCGCGCCGCGCCGATCAGCGCGGGCAGCAGCGCGCTGCCTACCCCGCCCCCGCGCGCCTCATGGGCAACATAGATGCTGTCCTCGCAGGTATGGGCATAGGCCGCGCGGTCGCGGAAGCGGGCGGCATAGGCATAGGCAATCAAGGCCTCGCCGCGCTCGGCCACGAGGAACGGAAAGCCGCGCGCGGCAAAGTCCGCAATCTTTTCCGCCCAAATATCCGCGTCCGGAGCGGAGGTATCGAAAGTCGCCGTGCCGTTCGCCACGTGCCAGGCATAGATCGCGGCGATGGCCTGCGCGTCGTCCTCACGCGCAGGCCGGATCGCGAGGTCAGGCAAGCTTGTAGTCCGCGAACCGGTCGCGCAGGTCCTTCTTGCTGATCTTGCCCGTGGCGGTGTGCGGAATATCGTCGACGAATTCGACCGCATCGGGCATCCACCACTTGGCGATCTGGGGCTTGAGGTGCTCCATGATGTCATCGGCGCTGACCTCGGCGCCGGCCTTCTTCACCACGAACAGCACCGGGCGCTCGTCCCACTTGGGGTGATAGATGCCGATGCAGGCCGCCTCGGCGACGCCGGGATGGCCGCAGGCGGCGTTTTCCAGCTCGACCGAGCTGATCCACTCGCCGCCGGACTTGATCACGTCCTTGGTGCGGTCGGTGAGTTGCAGGGTGCCGTCGGGATGGATGATGCCGACATCGCCGGTGTCGAACCAGCCGTCATTGCCGACCGCGTCCTGCTCTGCCTTGAAGTAGCGCTTGATGATCCAGGGCCCGCGGATCTGGAGCGCGCCGCTGGTCTTGCCGTCGCGGGGGAGCTCGGTGCACATGTCCGACAGATCGACGGTGCGCAGCTGCACGCCGAAGATCGGGCGGCCCTGCATCGCGGTCTTCTCGATCCGCTCCTCGAGGGTGAGCTTGTCCCAGTCCCAGGTCGGCCCGCCAACGGTGCCGATCGGCGAGGTCTCGGTCATGCCCCAGGCGTGCTGGACGCGGGTGCCGTTCTTCATCAGGCGCTCGATCATGAACTTGGGGGCGGCCGAGCCGCCGATGGTGGCAGCCTTCAGCGGCGGCAGGTCGAGGCCGTTGGCGTCGCAATACTGGAAGTGCGCGAGCCAAACGGTGGGAACGCCCGCGCTGTCGGTCACCCCTTCGCGCAGCATCAGATCGTGCAGCACCGCCGGATCGTTGACCGCCGAGAACACGAACTTGATCCCCGCCATCGCGCCCGCATAGGGCAGGCCCCAGCTCGCCGCATGGAACATCGGCACGACGGGCAGCATCACCGAGGCGCTCGAGAAGTTGAACGCCGCCGATTGCAACCCGGCGAGCGCGTGCAGCACGGTCGAGCGGTGCTCGTATTGCACGCCCTTGGGATTGCCGGTGGTGCCCGAGGTGTAGCAGATCATGCAGGGGTCGGTTTCCGAGCCTGTGACCCATTCGAACTCGCCGTTCTCGGCGCCGATCCAGTCCTCGAAGGCGGGCGAATGGGCGCCGCTGTCGTAGCAGATATAGTGCTCGACCGTGGTCCAGCGCGACTTCATGCGGTCGACAATCGGCTGGAAGGCCGCGTCATAGCACAGCACCCGGTCCTCGGCGTGGTTGACGATATATTCGAGCTGGTCGTCGAACAGACGCGGGTTCACGGTGTGGAGCACGCCGCCCATCCCCGCGACGCCGTACCAGCTGACGAGGTGGCGCGAATGGTTCATCGCGAGGCTTGCGACCTTGTCGCCGGGCTTGAGGCCGAGCCGCTGGAGCGCCTGCGCCATCTTCAGCGCATCGCGGCGGATGCCCGCCCAGTCGGTGCGGGTTTCGCTGCCATCGGCCCAGCGGCTGACGATCTCGCGCCCGCCCGCTTCGCGCGCGGCGTGATCGATCACCGCGGTCACCCGCATCGTCCAGTCCTGCATTGCCCCGAGGCGCGTTGTCGCCATGATCTGTCTCTCTCCTGATGTGTCTGGTCCCGATCCCATGCAAGGCATGGTGTATCCTTGCATTCATGCCTTCGCCCTGCGGCCTTGGCAATCGCTTCGGCCAGCCTGCCGCACGGGTTGTCGTGGAGCCATGAAACATTCGCGTTCCCGCAAGGCTTACCCTTCTCCCCGCACGCCCTGCCGCGTGTCGCCGAGGCGGCGCGCGAGCGGTCCTGCGGGCCTGTGGACATCATCTTCGAAGGATAGGCACCATGAAAAACACCAAGCTTCTTCTGGCAGGCGCGGCAGCGGTCATCGCCGCTTGCCCCGCGCAGGCCCGCGAGGGCCAGCCCTATCTCGGTATCAACGGCGGGGTGAGCTTCGACGACAAGGTGAGGGTCGACATCGACAGCGAGGCCACCGGAGGAGCGGTCGAGGACGCCGCGATCGCCCGCACCAATATGGGGATCGATGGCGATGTGGTGCTCGGCTACGATTTCGGCGCCTTCCGGCTCGAGGCCGAGGGCGGCTACAAGCGCGCAGGCTATGAAAGTCTCGAGGTCAACAGCTCCGCGCTGCTGCCCGGCGGCGTGGTCGTGGCGCCCGGCACCCTCGTGGAGAACACCGAGGACCTCGAGATCTGGAGCGGCATGGTCAATGCGCTGGTCGAATTCGGCCGCGATGACGGCTTGCAGCTGTTCGGCGGCGGCGGGGTCGGGCTTGCCCGCATGGAGTTGCCGGTCAATGTCGCAGGCGTTGGCACGGTGATCGACGACAAGGCGAGCGACCTCGCCTGGCAGTTGATCGCCGGGGCGCGGTTCGCAGTCACCGACAATGTCGATCTGGGCGTGAAATACCGCTACTTCCTGGCGAACAACTTCGAATTCGATGCCGCCAACGGCGCGCCGCTGCGGACCGACTATTCCGCCCATTCGGTGCTCGCGAGCCTGACCTTCAATTTCGGCGGGCGCTCGCAGCCCGAACCTGCGCCGGTCGCCGCACCGCCGCCTCCGCCGCCGCCGGTCAGCGCACCGCCTCCGCCTCCGCCCCCGCCGCCCGTGGCCCCGCCGCCGCAGGCCCAGTGCAACACCGGACCCTATATCGTGTTCTTCGAATTCGACCGGGCCGACATCAGCCCGGAAGCAGCCGGCATCCTCAACAGCGCGGTGACGGCCTATGCCAATTGCGGCACGGCGCGGGTCATGCTGGCGGGTCACACCGACACCTCGGGCGCCGCGCAATACAACATGGCGCTGGCCGAGCGCCGCAACCAGGCCGTGCGCGGTTACATGACCTCGCGCGGGGTACCGGCTGGCCAGATCAGCGGTCAGGCTTTCGGCGAGACCCAGCCCCGCGTCCCCACCGCCGACGGCGTGCGCGAGGCGCAGAACCGCCGCGTCGAAATCACCTACGGCCCGGGTTCGGGAATGTAGCAAGCCGAGCGGGGGGCCGGAGCGATCCGGCCCCTTCGCTTCAGGCGACCAGCCGCAGGTTGCCGCGCTTCTTGAGCGGCACCAGCGCCACTTTGGCAATCCCCTCGATCGCGGCAAGGCGTTCGGCCAACTCGCCGCTCAGCACGAAATCGCGGCCCAGCCGCATCTGCGCCTCGCCGCCCTCGGCCAGCATCAGCCGCACCACAACCTCGCCTGCCCCCGCGGGCCGCTCGGCGCGGGCGGCGTCAAGCTCGATACGCAGTTCCAGCAAGGCCTCGACCGTGGCGATCTCGGCGCTCAACTCCATCGCCGTCGTCCCGCATACCGCCGCCAGCGGCCTTGCCCCGCGGACAGTGAGGCGGGGCGGCTCGTCGGGATTGGGGGAATCGAGCTCCACCGTCAGCAGCAGACACTCGCCCGCGGCCGCCCAGCGCTCGAAGTCGGGGACCAGCGATTCCTCGAAGCAGGCGGCAGAGAACTGGCCCGAGGAATCGGAGAAATCCGCCCGCACGAAGGTCCCGCCCTTGCGGGTGCGCGCCTTGGTGATGCCCTCGACCAGCGCCGCCATGACCGCTGTGCCGCGCCCGCCCGGAGGCGCACCGGCCTCCATCAGGCTCTGATAGGTGCGCGCGCCGTTCGCCGAGGCCGCCTCGCGATATTGCTGCACCGGGTGGGCGGAGAAGTAGAAGCCGAAATTCTCGCGCTCCTTCGCCATCTTCTCGGGCCGGCTCCACGGCGCGCAGGGTTGCAGGCGCAGGTCCTCGGCCGGACCCGCATCGCCGCCGAACAGCCCCACCTGCCCGCTGCTGCGCTCGCGGATCGCGGCATCCGCGACCGCCATCAGCATATCGGCATTGTGGAACAGGAGAGCGCGGTCCGGCTCCAGCCCGTCAAACGCGCCCGCACAGATCAGCCCTTCGAGCTGGCGGCGGTTCATGGTGCCTTGCGGCAGGCGCTCGAACAGGTCCTTGAGACTGGCGAAAGCCCCGTTCGCCGCGCGCTCGGCGACGATTGCCTCCATCGCCTTCTCGCCGACGTTGCGGATTCCGGCGAGGGCATAGCGCACCGCATAGCCCGTGTCGGTCTGCTCGACCGTGAACTCCGCCTCGCTGGCGTTGATGTCGGGCGCCAGCACCTCGACCCCCCCGTGCCCGTTGGGGTAGCGGCGCGCATCATCGACGAAGACGTTGAGCTTTTCCGACTGGTGCATGTCGAAGCACATCGAGGCGGCGTAGAATTCTTCCGGATAGTGGGCCTTCATCCACGCGGTCTGATAGGCGAGCAAGGCATAGGCGGCCGCGTGCGACTTGTTGAAGCCGTAGCCGGCGAACTTGTCGATCAAGTCGAACAGCTCGTTGGCGCGCTTGGGTTCGATGTCGGAGACAGCCTTGCAGCCCTCGACGAAGCGCCCGCGCTGGGCGTCCATCTCGGCCTGCACCTTCTTGCCCATCGCGCGGCGCAGCAGGT
>VFQM010000524.1_pt1 | contig 41771 bp, 33 predicted proteins | sample 3512391 | NCBI WGS metagenome assembly VFQM01 (sample SAMN10412369, study PRJNA504923) | tailings metagenome | isolation source: Replicate 1 from Balatoc abandoned mine | place: Philippines
GAAACTGGTAGCATGAAATCCGCCCGTTGGCAGACGAAAAACAGAGGGAAGCTCACATCCTAAGACGCAGAACTTTCGCCTCCCGTTCGCCCAGCAATTCGAAGGCCTGATTCAACGCTTCCGTGAAGGATGTCGGCCCCATTGGGACTCCGGCGCTTTCCGGCACATGCGCTTGGCGAGGGTCTAACCCAGAGAGCACCATCTGCGCAGGCTTGCACCTGTGCGCTGAGCAATAGATGCTGCCCTTGTTAAAGGCTTCAAGTATCGAACCTGCAATCTCCGCCACCGACCGCCGACCCATGTTCGGCATCTTGAACAAGCCCGCCTCCCCAAACTGGGCAATGTCCCCAACGCACTGAACTTTCCTCTCGGCAAGACGATTCGATGGGCGCGTGGAGAGGTCGAGCGCCTTCACGTCCAGATTGAGAAGCCACGGGGGCGCATACCCGAGCGAATCCAAGATGTTGGAGTCGGTTGGAGGGCCACCGGTAAAACTGGAGTACCTGAAATACGCAAGGTCATCCCGCTCAGGATAAGGGACGGAGGATTCACGAACCACGTATGCGGCATCGTCATGGATGCCGGCGGCCTCGGCCGCGGCCCAGAGTGTCGGCACATCCACCTTCAACAAGGCCAACCATTGGCTACTGATGGCGGGAGGTGGATTGACGAGCGACTCGGGAGATGAGGACTTGCGCGATAGGACATCCAGCCTTGGCGCCTGATGGTCAACCTCACCCCTCTCATAGCCCCATCCAGAATACGCCTCGAACAATAACAGGCCATCCACACTCGCACACGGTGAGGAGGCTGAACGAAAGGAAGGTGGCAAGGCACCACGGGCGGCGTCCGTCAAAAGGACGACCCCCTGTTGTTTGGATGCCGCGTCCTCGAAGGCTCCAGTGTCAGGCCGCCAGAAACCGACATGGACGACAGCCGAGGCCCCGGGATCAGAAACCGCCCCCCATGCTGCGACAAGCCCCTCCAAGTCTCGATAGGATGCGACGTCCCAGACTCCGGTGGCTCGCCTGACGAGGAGATATGCCAGAAGTTGCCTCATTCCAATCAAATTCCCGTCACGCCAGACCTTCCACCTCGGAAAGGATTTCCCCGATGTCCAGCGTGCCCGCCTCGGCGCGTGACGCCAGTTCGGTCACCCCCCACTCGGCCAGCCGTTCGGCCAAACGATAGACAGGAAAATCGCCCGTGTCGGCCAAGAGACGGATGGCGTTGTAAATCTGTTTGTCCGGGTCCAGGGTTCCGACGTTGAAAATTGTGGTCCTCGGTGTCGGCACCTCTCCAGGTATTACGCCGTGCGCCAAGGCGAGGCCAATTCCGAACCGATAGGCGTCGGCCATCTCTGCGAAATGTCCGTTGCGCTTGTCTTCCGCCAGACGCTTCAATAACGCATGCGTTTTCTCGCTCAAGCCAATGGTGGTTGGTTCTGCGAATGTGGTGTTCATAGCGGCTGCACCTCGATCTTCGAATGGCGGGGAGTCACCTCCCTAATGACATAGGACTTACCGATACGGGATGCCACCGGGGTGAGGTCGGTCTCTTTCCTAAGCTCGCCGTCATGGACGAGGAGCACCAATTGGCTTGTTGTTTCTGGCAGGTAGCGAAGGATGTTGTCCCGGTGATTCAAATCCAGTCGACCGAACGGAGTATCCATTACGACGGGACCGGCTGCCCTACCCGTCCGGGCAAGACCATCGATTAGCGACAACGCCACGATTTGTTCAGCCCCCGCGCTCCTGACGCCGACCCGCTCTCCCTTTTCATCCAAGATGGTGAGTCCGTAATTGCCATTAATCTCTAGGCCCGCGTACTTCTTCTGCGTGGTCAGCCGCAGGAACGCTTCCGTCGCCTTGGCCTGAACCCTCTTGCGCAAATCGTCCCTAAGCCGCTCCACGCTCTCCGAAAAAGCCTTCTCCAAACCTTGGCAGAGGGCCACCTTCTCAGTGCTCCTGCGGGCCCTCGCCTCGGGAAGGTTGGCAATCACCCTCGACACCATGGCGAGATCGTCACGGGTCTTCTTCAAGTCCCGTTCGGCCTCCGTTATTTCCCGCTCAATACTGCCCTCTTCTTTGACCAAGGAATCGCGTAGACGGCGCTTGCTTGCGATGGACTCCGTATCCTGGCCTCGAATTTGTTCGTCGATTTTCTCTTTTTCGTTGTCGATCCGCGTAAGTTCCACGGACAGAGTCCGTTCCTCTTTCGCCAAGCTGCGCAGCGCCACGCCGACCCCGGCCCCAGAAAGCCTGGCGATATCGCGGAGTTCGTTGGACACCCTTGCCAGCATGTCGCCATCCGCTTTGAGAGTGAGTGACTCCGCCTTCAGGTCCGCAAGCAAAGCCTCGATTTCGGCCCTGCGCTCGGGAGCCATCTCTCGCTTGCACGTTGGGCATGCTGACTCGGTCAAGAGTCGCTGGGTATCCTCAATCTTTGATTCAACCTTGCTCTTCTTCGCGATTGTTCCGGAAATCCTGGTTTGCTCGTCCAGCAACTGCCCCTGTTTTATTCTGAGCTTGGGCTGAATCAAATCAATCCACGCTGCCTTCACATGGGACAGCCTGTCCTCGGCAATCGCCTCCTGCCGGAGGATGATTTCTTCTTGGCGCCGCTTCAGCTCGTCAGAGCGTGTCTTGGCCTTGTACAGCGCTTCCACCCTCTCCAACTCGTCATCCAAGGATTCCCGCTGCTCCTTAGTCCCCACCAAGCGTTCGCGCAATCCCGAAAGGGCGCGCTCCTGAGCCGCCTCTTTTTCCTGCAGGGAACCTTGGCGCTCGGCCTGCGCCGTCATACCCTGCATCTGCTGCAAGTCCTTCGTCTGTTGCTTCTGGGCCTGCCTGAGCAGGGTTCTTACCTCGTCACGCCCATGTACCAGCGTCGGAACGCCCAGAACCTGTTCGATGGCGCCCTTGATTCGCTGGCCTTGCTCACTGCCTTCAATGAGCAGGGTTTCGTACTCTTGGAGCAACTCGCCATCAAATAGGAAGAACCGGGAAACCTGCTCGGGGACGTAGCGGTTAATCTCCATCTCGACCTGGTTGCCAGCCACGACCATGCTGTCTTTTTGCAACGAGCACTCGACAACCATGTCTTCTGGACGTGCGGGAATAGCCACGTGCTCACGCCGCGACGCCCTTCTGCGCAAATCGTAGAAGTGGCCATCCGCCTCATAACGGACTCGAACCTCCATGGTGAAGTCCCCCTCAAACGCGGCATCCTTGTTTAGGAGTTCGTGCAACGGTATCTCATGAAGATGGCGTCCGAGCGCTCTTCCATAGAAGACCCAACGCAAGGCGTTAAGTAGACTCGTCTTCCCTCGCATGTTGTCGCCGAAAACGACCATGACGTTGAGGCCGGGGTCCGTCGGAAAATCGACTGAATGCTCGCCCTTGTAGGGCATAAAATTGCTCATTGATAGCGTAAGTACTTTCATTCTGCGCCCCCCAACTCGCTATCGATCAGCCGCTCCATGAGAAGAGACGATTCAGCCCTGTCACGTGAGAACTGGTGTCTGCGCTGAATTTCATATGCCTTTCTCAAAAAATCCTCGCTCAGGTCTGGGGCCACCTCCCTCGCCGTTTCGACGAGGGCCTTCCATGCCATGTCTTCCACTTCAACCTCGCTCATTGCTCCTCCTCAATACCGACATCCGACGTCTCGTCGGGATCGAACCCTAGATTCGCCGCTATATGCCTCAACTCGGCGCCAGCGTCCTTGTTCAAGGCCGACTTGGCAAACTCTATCGCCCTCACGAATTCGCTTTTCAGGAGCGAGGTCTGTTCTGGCTCGTCCTCAAGGCTAACGGGCACGACTATGGCGTCATGGATGGCCGCAAGATGCTTCCACTTGGCCTTGCGCAGGACTCGCCCCCTTCGTTGCACGAACTGCCTCGGATTCTGGGACGACGCAAGGATGAGTGCATGGTCGACCGCCGGGATGTCCACACCCTCGTCAAGACACCTGATGGACACCATGATGCCGCCGAACGTCCTGAAATGGGCTAGGGTCGCATCCTTATCACCTTCCATGTCGGTGTGATAGCGAAGAGGCGACAAGCCCCTCCCGACCAACGCATCTATGACTGCATCAAGATGGGACTGGTCCTCGCAATAAACTAACCACCGTTGCCCCTCATCGAAATGGTCACCGAGAACCTCTGCCGCAAGAGCGATCTTGTTGGCGGCCTTCTTCGCTATCCTCGAGCGTCTGATTAGGAGCATCTTGGCCTTTTCGGAAAGAGGCCCGGATGCTGCTTCCCCATCCTTTCTCGCCCCCATCTCCCAACGGATTTTCAGGGTAAGTTTTTTCCACTCGTCAGCCTCTTCCGCAGTCAGACGAACCGGATGGGGAACGTACTCGTACTCAACGAGACGCCCAGCGGCGATGGCGTCGGACAGCGTAATCGGCGGGGGAATGACATCACCGAAGTAAGCGAACATTCTGGCCGTTCCATCAGGATCGCCATAGCGGATGGGCGTGGCACTCAGCCCCAGACGCGGCCCACTGTCCAGGTTGTAGAGTCGAGAGTTGAAGGGACTGCCAGACTGATGCACCTCATCGGCTACAACAAGGAGGTGTCTTCCACCGCGAACACTACGCAAAAAATCATCGCTCGCAGCAGTCTGCATCGTGGCGAGAACCACCCGCCGCCCGAGGTCCGGAGACGGGTCCGTCATGGCATCGAGACGTTGATTCCTTTTCCACTTATCGTGCCCCGCCCCTGCGAGTAAAAGCGTGGCGTCGGGAATCTCGTCCCTTATCTCGGTGGCCCATTGCTCAAGAAGAAGCCTGCTCGGCACGACGATCAGGGCAGGCAGACCCAAGGCTGTGTGTTCCATAACCGCCAAGAGGGCAGTGAATGTCTTCCCACTCCCCGTTGCGTGCTCGAACACCCCACGCATCCCCACCGCTTTCCATGCAGCTATCGCTGCCGACTGGTGAGGCAGGGGGTTCCGCCCTTTGCTGGGGCCGGCCCTCTCCCTTTCTGTCAACGAGTCCATGTCAACATCGTCCAAATCCTCCAGCGCCGCAGAGACGAGCCTGCGCCTTGCCGCCTCAGGGAACTCGATAACGCCTACCCCGGACACCATCCCGTTCCACAGCCTCTCAAAATAGGTTTCGTGCCTAGCGACCCTAGCGGCATCGGAACCGCCAGCCCATCCGCAAAAAACCTCTATCGCCTCGTGATTCCCCAACTCATGCCATGCCTGCCATGTCTCATTTGCCGACCCGAGAAAGCTCACCCTGTTCCCAAAGGCATCACCGAACACGCCGAGTTTTTCGTGATAGATGCCGCCTCCGCGCTGTCGCACGGCTATCCTCAGATCAAGCGCGCCGACCGCAATCAGGGTCGCGAGGACGCGGGTGCGGTAATGCGTAGTCTCGTCCGCGAGAAGTCTATCGATCTCGGATGCGAGAGCCCCTCCGGAGTCAGCCTCCCTCTGGTCATACCCCCTCTCTATTCCGGCAGAGTCCTCGTCGGTTATCGAAGGGGAACAGACCAGCCTCGTCTTTCCGCCCCGCTTGGCGAATTCGACCATGTCGCGTCCGACGATGAGAAAGACGGAGGACCTGAAATAGCCGGCCGCTCGGCTGTACTGCACGGCCTCTCGCAAACACGGGCGATAGAAACCTTCCACGGGGTCTGTCTCCCCTGTCCGGTACGCCGTGCCGATTCCGAGTGACGCCAATCCTTGCGCAACGGTCATATGTCTTGGTCACCGCCAAGCCAATGCCATACTAGGCGGCCTCATCGCGGTATTCACATGTCAATATTTGCATTGTGGCACACGGATGAAACCAACGTCACACCCGCCACCGTATGCAGCTATGCACATTCCATCACTTGCGAGGCTCACCAGGTGCGCCTCCCCTTCGACGGGAATATCTGGAAAGCATAGCCAAACGTCAGAGCCGTTTGGCGCCAAGAGCCCCGCGTCCGGGACCCGCGGCGTCACAGATTTCGCCAGACTCGACCCTCGCTCGCTCGATCCCCCTCTCGGCGGCGAGCGCCGCCGCCATGGCCTCAAGGTACGACTCCACGTCGAGGCCGCACAGAACCCCGTCATCAATTTCGCGTTCAGAGGCCGAGAGCAGGTCGACCGGCCTGCCGCCGCCACGCGGAAGAAGGAACGGCCACGGCTCCACGCTGCCGCCGGCGAGCCACGGCCCGACGGAACCGAAGCGCAGGAGGCTGTCGGCCCTGATGTCGGAAATCCTGATTCCCTTGAACACACCCTGCACCGGCCGCCCCTTGGCGGCCAACGCGTCCACAATGGCCCTGGCCCTCGCGGGTGAGGGTGCCTTACCCGTCTCGATGCCGAGGGCGTCGGTGAGGGCGTCGCGCAGGCTTTCGACCGACATGGCGGCCAGCGCGTCCAGATTCTGTCTCGTGGGACGCCAACGCGGCGGCCCCTTGGGGGGTTGCGGGGGAGGCCTGGGTGGTTCGAGCTCAACGCCGCCCGCCGACAGGTCCGAGGGGTTGATCCCGATGGCCTGGTAGACCAGGGCCGCCGGCAGCAGGACGCGGGTCCCCCCGTGGGAACGGTAGAGGTCGGCGACCGCCTCGGCCTTGAGGTTGGCGGAGCGCGAGTTGAGGTTGCGGATTCTCTTGGACATGGTGTCCGGAGAGGCGCCCGCCATCCCGGCCGCGACGGAGGCCCGGAGGAGGCTCCCGGGATCGGTCCAGATTGGCGAGGTCGGCTTTGCTTTCGTCATGACGGGATTCTAACCCGCCGACACCATTTTTTGCGGAAGGTCAAGGACTGTACACCGCCCGGAAACACCCGGCGTACGGTCCTGGGTTGAAACACGCGGGTCGCGGACCATGGTCTCGTTATCACACATAGACGAAAGGAAGAAACCATGACTTCGAGCAACGCCAAAAATCTGTACGACAAACGCATCACCTGCGCGTTCTTCAACGCTGGTCTCGGCGGCGCCCCCATGGCGTTCGCCCGCAACGGGAATTTCAGGTGCGTGTCCATTTCCGACGACGGGCAACAGGCCAAGGCGGTTCGCGACGCGAACTGGCTGACGCCCGCCGGCGACGGCACAGGGGAGGACGCCCTGAAAACCTGCCAGGTCTTCGTGGCGACCCTCCCCGGCGGCGACTTCTCCCGGATGGGGAAGCGACGCGGCCTAACCGGGGATGCGGCGAACTCGACCCTTGAGTTCATGCTCCAGGTGGAGAGGCATCGTCCGCCCGTGTTCGTCGCGGAGACCGTCACCGGACTCCTCCGGGTGAACCAGGGGGCCGACCTCAAGCGGCTCCTTGGCATGGCCGACAAGGCAGGATACCGGGTGACGACGTCGGAGCTGGAGGTGTCGATGTTCGGCGTGCCGAGCATGGCGCGGAGACTCGTGATTACGGGTGTCCGCAAGGTCATCCATGACAACCTCGTGCTCCCCTCCGGGAACGGCATCAAGCCTCCCCCGCTTTCCATGTACCTCGACGCCGACGTCGGCGAGTCGTACCACCTCTCGGCCGCATACGAGGAATCGCTGAAACGGCGCACCGAGCGGAACGCGAAGAAGGGCAACGGATTCGGGATGCGGGTCCTTTCCGGGAACGACCTCGCATCCAGCTTCTGCTCGGGTGGCAGTGGCCGGGAACGCAACCTCGTGCGGGCGACCGCCCCGACAGGCAAATCCGGCCTGCGGCGGCTCACGCCAACGGAGTGCCTGCGCGTCCTCGGATTCCCCAAGGGGTTCGCGATGCCGGTGTCCGACTCCGCGGCGTACCGCCTCATCGGCACGGCCGCCCCGTACCCGATGTTGGAGGGCATCGCCGACACCGTGGCCGGTTTCGTCGGGGGCAGGTTCGGAATGGACGACATGCGGTGGCGACAGGTGCGCGCCGACAGCGAACTGTGGCATGCGGTCAAGGACGACGACCTGGCGAGAGTGGGAATGGCGTTGGCCGCGGGGGGGCTAGTCACTTGTCCGGAAAGTTCGGCACTGAGTGTCGCGGCCAGCAAGGAGATGGTTTCCTTCCTGCTGGCCGCGGGGGCGGACCTTCACGCGCGCAGCGGCGTGACCCGCAGTACCTGCCTGCACAGGGCCGCAAACGCAAGGGTGGCCAAATGCCTGGTCACCGCGGGGGCGGACATCGAGGCCAGGAACAAGGATGGCGAGACCCCCCTGCACCGCGCGGTCATGAATCGCAGGACCGGAATCATCCGCACGCTCATCGCGCTGGGGGCCGACCTGTCGGCGACGCGGGATGACGGGAAGACTCCCCTCGAACTGGCCACGGGGACATGGTGGCGCAAAGACATGACTAAGGCCATTCGCGAGGCGGAGGCGAAAGTCGTCGCAAGGAAAACCGAGTGGCGCGGAAAGTCCCGCCAGCGGTTATCGGCCCGCGCCCGGCTGTGACGCGGCACGTCGACACGAGGGCGGGGAAATCCCGCCTTCCCTTTCTCTCCGAAGGAGGAGCCATGAGGATGACAACCTGTAAAAAATCGCGGGGAACGGATTGGCGGTACCCGTCGCAGGTTATCGGCGGAAGGTGCGACGCGAACTGCGACGCAAGGTGCGACGGAGTGTTTTCCATGGTTCCGGCGTCGCAGGCGTCGCAACACCGTCGCAGGTTATTTTTCGTATTGCGACGCCATTTTTCCCTTTCGTTTCATGTGTTTGCGCAACGTCGCAATACTTTCCCCCCAAAAAACTTTTCTGAAGGGATGAAAGACCCATGGAAGCGTCTTGAAACCCTTGTGCCGCAATGGATTGTGGCAATTCCGGTGGGTGTCTTCCGGGACGTTGTGGGAACCCACCGTCACATGGACGCATGGCAAAAAAAGTTTTTCCCGAAAAGACCTGCGACACCTGCGACGCGTCGGGGCGCCCCTCGGCGGCGCGCCCTTCCGCCCGCCCTCCCGGATGAGTGGGGTGGGGTTCGGGGCGGGGCCGCCCGCCCCGGCCTTCCGAGGGGGAAAACCGGCGGCCGGGATGCGTGGTTTGGTACGCGCCACGCGCTTGACTTCACCCGACCAATCCGGTTCCTTGAATCAATAAATATGATTTTTTCACGGAGGCGGGGATGGAGGCTGTGATGGAGAAGACCGGGCGGAACAGGGGCGGACGGCCGAGGATGCAGGCCGGGGAGAAGAAGGACGCCATGGTCAGCGTCCCCTTCACGCCGGAGGACCGCGCCAGGGTGGTGGAGTTCTGCCAGGAGATGGACATCCCGGTCGGGATGTGGATGCGCGGACTGGCGCTGAGGGAAATGGGGGCGAGGCGGAAGGGAAGGTTCTGAAAGTGAAAACCCCCGCTGGCAGGCGGGGGTCGTTTGGCGGCTGAGAGAGCATGCCCTTGACAAGCAAACTCTCTCAAAAGGAAACGGGGCTGTCAACACCTGGCCGGCCGCCGGCCAGGGAGACCCCGACGGGAGGTTTGCTATGGCGTACAAGCCAGATGGCCGGATGGCCGCGGTGGACGGGAAGGGAGGGGGCAAGGCGAAGTCGGCGACGGGGCCGGGTGGCGGCCATGCCGGGTGCCAGGAGAGGTCGTCGGCGGAGTTCGACTTCTCCGAGCACATGAGGGCCAAGCCGGAGTACAGGCGGCGGGGCACCGACGACGTCTACCGGTGGACAGGCGAGAGGTGGGTCGCCGTCGACAGGGCCGATGGCCATGTCCGGGCCACGGAGTGGCTGGCGGAAAACCGCAGGGAATCCTGCTCGGCCGCGAAGGCCAGGAGCGCGTGGGACACCGCGACGCTGCGGATGCCCGAGCTCAGGCTCCTCTCGGAGGCGGGGAGGCCGCGCTACATCGTCCCGACGGAGAACCTGTGGCTTGAGATAGAGATCGACCGCGACCGCGCGGGGCGTCCGCTCGGCGGGAGGATAAGGAAGGTCGCACCCGACATGGAGGCAGGCGTGACGGGCGGCGTCCCGGTCCGGATAGAGGGCAAGGCGGGCGAGGAATACGTCCCGTCCCCCCTGCCCCGCGGCTCGCTCTTCTCCAACTTCCTGTCGTCATCGTTCCCCCGGACGGACCCGGACGCCGTCGAGGCGTTGGAGGCCATCCAGGAGTACGCGGGCTACACCATCATCCCCGGCTCGCCGAACGAGCAGGTCGCGCACATCTGGCACGGACAGGGGGGCAACGGCAAGGGGGTGCTCAAGGCCCTGATAGCGAAGTTCCACGCGAAGGCGGCGTCGGTGGACCCGGAGAGGCTGGACGGCTTCGGGCTGCAGCCGCTGGTGGACGCGACGCTCGCGATGGTCGACGAGATGCCGAGGCAGTTCAGCCCGGAAAGACTGAAGTCGCTGATTTCCGGCGACCCCGTCTGCATCGACAGGAAGTACAAGGACATGATTGACTTCCGCTGCGGCGCGCGCTGGATAATCAACAGCAACCAAGACTTCGGGGTCCGCACCGCCGACGCGAGCGCGGGGTTCTTCCGTCGCTTCATCATCATCGAGTGGAAGGCGGCCCCGGCGCCGTCGGAGAGAATCGCGGGCCTGGAGGACTCTATCTTCGGGGGCGAGGCCGGGGCGGTCCTCGACTGGCTCCTCACCGGGCTGCTCCGCTACCTCGGGAACGGCTTCCTCCTCGCCCCCGCCGCGTCGAACAGGCTCAAGGCGGCGGCGATGGAGGCGGCGGACAGCGTGCTGTCGTGGTCGGCCGAGGTCGGGGGGGCGACGGTGCTGGCGCCGATACACGAGCCGCACGCGTCGCGCGCGGAGGTCTACGCCCATTACTGCGAGCATTGCTCCCGCAGCGGGCGACAGGCGGTCTCCGACACCGTGTTCTGGCGCAGGCTCAGGACCCGCTGGGGCGACGCGCTGAACCCCGAGGTGTCCGAGACGAGGAAGGGCGGCGTCTACAGGAGGATGACCAACATCGACCTCTCGAGGGGCACCGGGACGGCCGCGCCAGCCGATACGGGGGCGAGGCCGCGTGCCCGCAAGGCGACCATGGAGGACCTGTACGGGTTCCAGGCCTCGCCGCCGGCCCACTCCGCCGGAGTGACCTCGGCACCCTCCCCCTTCCCCATCCTAGCCGACGGCGACATGACGCTCGACGGGTTCGAGGGGCTGTTCATGGAGAGCCTCCTGCCCGCGCTAGATGACGGCCGCGTCAAGGGTCCTTGGCCGACCCCGCCACCTTCCCCCGCGCGGGCAGCCCAGCCGACGCCCCATTAGCGCTCCACCCCTCGCGTGGCGGCCGTCCGTCGGGCGGGGGGTCAAACCCCCCGTCACTAAAAGTCACCAAGGCGTTCGTTGTCCCATCCAACCATTTGCATAAGAGGCGAACGCAGTATCCCCACGAACACCCCAGTTCTAGGGAGCACGAGCACAATGACAACCACTGGTACTACTCTTGCGCCGCCCTTTCCGCGGCAGCCGCCTCCAAGGCCATGAACACGCCGCAATGGAGTGTCGCTGTTTCGCCTTTCGTGGAGTTTTTAAACGCAGCCTTGTACGTGATGACATGCTTGTGCATGCATTGGCAGATGAGGACTGCGTCGGTTCCACTTAAATCGAAAACGCTCCACGCGGCGTGCGGGCAACGCACGCACGGCACGTTCTTCTTGGGAGCGCCGCCGATGTCTTTCACCAAATCGGGATTCCCCTCTTCGATTCCCTTCCACAATTTTGCGACAAGCGGGTCCACCCTGATCGTTTTCTTTTCCATCCTCTCCTCCTAGGTTGGGCCGGGACATCGCCGCCGGCCGTTCGGCGTCTCACATCGACAACCACTGCTCCGGGGCCGGTGGCTTCCTGACCCTGGCCCGCGTGTTCCGTGCCTGCTCCTCGGCCGACCTCGCGGTCTCTGCCTCATATGCGCGACTGAGCGCCTCGCCAAGCAGGCGGGAGCATGCCCCGCCGCTCTGGGCGAGATCGGACGGGAACCTGTGTTGGGAGTCGACGACCACGGGGTCGGCCCCGCGTGCCAGCAGCATTTCGGTGACATCAACGGAGTCGGCCTCGACGGCGAAGTGGAGGGCCGTGCGTCCACCGGCGTGCCGGGCCTCGAGGTTGACCCCGCTGTCCAACAACAGTTTGACGGTGGCGGCCCTGCCGTTCAGCGCCGCGAGGTGGAGGGGCGTCCTTCCCTGGAGGTCGGTGGCCTCGACGTCCGCCCCCTCCACGATGAGCATGAGGGCGAGGTCGTGGTTGCCCGTCGCCGCCGCGATGTGGAGCGGGGTGAGTCCATCCCCGTCCCCGACGTTGATTTGCTTCGGTTCGATTTTGAGGATGGCATGGACCGCCTCGTAGTGTCCGCCCAGCGCGGCCGCGTGCAGGGGCAGTCGCCCCGAGACGTTTCTTTGCCAGACTTGCGATGCGGCGTCACGGCGCTCGCCGTCACCTCTCGTGGTCAGGATTTCGACGTGCGCCCGCTCGCTCGCGTGGTGCAGGGCGATGTTGCCGTCGGTGTCCGAATCGAGCGGCGAGAGTCCCCGCCTCATGAGTGACGCGACCGTCTGGAAGTCGCCACCCCTGGCGGCCCTCACCATATCGCCCGGGGCCGGTTTCAAGTGTTCGCTGATAAACCTTGCGATTTCGCGGACTCCCTCACCGACGTGGGAGGCCTCGTCACCCTTCATGGCCATGAGCATGTCCGCCGGGCTTTCCCCCGAGAAATCCTTGGCCCACAGGTCGAGTCCGGCTTCGACGAGTATGCGGGTACGCTCGCACACGCCATGCTTGATGTCGTTGATGACCGCATGGTGAAGGGCGGTACGCCCGCGGCCGTCGACGGCCGTCATGTCAGCCCCTTTGGCGATTGCGTCAGATAGTTTCCCCGCGTTCTTCCCGTAGGTGGCGCGTATCACCGATGGCGGGTTGTCGATGACCACGTCCGAATCGGAGACGAGGACGTTGGCCACCCTCCCCAAGGCATCCGCGGCATTGACCCGCGGGTCGTCCAACGGGGATTTCTCCAGGTCGGCCTCGATGAGTCTCGTGTGCCCCTCGGGAAGCAGGAAGACCTTCCCCGCGTCTCTGTCGACGTGCGCGACGATGCAACTGACGTATTTCTTCCCGGAGTTCGGCCCATCCCCCAACAGGATTCCCGGGATGTGCATGCCAGGCCGGTCGATGGTGGGTGGGTTTTTCTCGAATAGTTGGAGGCGGTCCCCCAATTTTTCCCGGATATGCCCGTTGGTCTTCGCGGCCTCGTGGAAAGCCATGGTCGCATGACGCCTGGCGATCTCCAGGGGATCGGCTGACACCGTCGCCCCTCCCCCGAACGGCCTGAACGCCCCCTGCCCGCGGGCAGCCACATGGCCCCCGCGGGAGACGGATGGCGTCTTCTGCGGGGGGATTCTGGCGGGGACACGGGCGGACTCCGTTTCAACCCGCGCCGGTTGCCCGACATGCGTCTGGGTGGAGGGGGGAGACGTCCCCGCCACCGGTTCGCCCGCCACCCTCCCCTCGGACAGGGCTGGCTGGCCGGCCAGTGGCAACCCGTCCGCCCATGGCAGTCTGTCCGCGAGGGGGAGAGCATTCGCGAGGGGTAGACCGTCCGCGGTCGGGAGCATGTCCGCCACCACGGGGGGGAGGAGTCTGGCCCGGGGTGGGGACGCGGCCTCGAACGCCACGGCGACCCTGGCGGCCGCGACCCTGGCGGCCTCCTCGGCCTTCGCCACCGTCTCCCGGACGGAGTCGGCGAACGCCCTGACGCCATCGGCGAGACCATCGAGCGTGTCGAGCACCCGCTCCGCGACCGCCGGGGTGAGGGGACGGAGGGCGGCCCTGCACGCCTCGGCGGCGGCCCTCGCCTCCCTGGCGGCCCTGGCCTGGTCGGCCGGCAGCCCCTCCCGGCTCGCGAGCTCCTCTATGTCGGCGGCAGAGAGCAGGTCGAGGGCGTCTATCTTCCTCTCGGCCCTCGACATGTCGGACGCCATCGTGCGGGCCTGGTCGATGGTCGCGTAGACGTGGCACGCCAGCTTGTGCCTCGACAGCGCGACGTATGCGAGCGCCGAGTTCACGAACTCCGAGTGCAGGTAGAAAGAGGTGCGGAAGGTCGAACCCTGCAACTTCGATACCGTGGCGGCGTAACCGTACTGGATGTCGGGGACGGAGTCGGCGGGGATGGTGCGCGGCTCACCCCTCCCATCCATGAGCACGGTGAGGCCGTCGGGACCGACGGAGAGGATGGTGCCGAACTCGCTTTTCTCGCCGATGGTCTCGGCCCCCCTGCCCTCGCCGACGGAGAGCCGCTCGGAGAGGCATATGCGGTCACCCGCGGCGAGTTCCACGTGCCTGTCGGTGGACGTGACGAAGCGCCTCGATCCGCCACGGAGCGCCCCCGCCGCGACGAGCCTCTCCCTGATCTCGGCGTTGAGGGCGGCGACGTCGGCGTTCCTCGACGCGATGGCGATTTTCTCCGCGACGTCGTCCCGGCACGCCATGAAGTCGTCGGCGAGCTTGGAGACGGCGGCGTCGCGGTCGGCGAAGCCGTCCTGCACCGTCCCCGCGTCCCTGTATATCTGGATGGTCTCGGCGAACATGCCCCTCGCCGCCAACTCGGTCGCCCTCTTCTGATCTGCGTCGCTCTGCCTCGTTATCTTGTCTATCGTCCCAACCTCGAACGCCCCAGACTCGACGAGGCGCCGGAACGGCTTCCCCGTCGAGACCGCCGCCGTCTGGTTCTCGTCGCCCTGCAGGCCGAGCGAGCAGCCGAACTCGCGGCAGATGTCGGTCAGGGCGGCCATCTCCCTGTGCGACGCGAGGCCGGCCTCGTCGACGATGATGACCGTGTCCCGGTCCACCTTGATCCTGCCGGCGCCGATTTCCCTGACCAGCTTCGCGATGGTGTGGACGTCCTCGCCGCGTCTCTTGCCGGTGTCGGCCGATATCTGGGAGGCGGCCTTGTTCCATGCCGCGCACAGGAGCACCTTCTTTCTGTTGGCCTCGAACACCTCGATGATGCCCTCGAGCGAGGTCGTCTTCCCCGTGCCCGCCAGCGCGGAGATGAGGAACAGCCCGTTCCCCCTCGTCGCCGTCTCTATCGCGAGCAACTGGTCCGGCCTGTACTTGAAGACCGCCTTGCGGTCGCCGGTCCGCCCGCGCAACTCGGCGGTCTTCCTCCGTTCGAGCCTGCGGATGGTCCGCTCCCGCCCACGTATGTCCCATCGACTTTCGTTGTGCATGGCCACGAGGTCGTCGAACATCCTCATCTCCCCCCTCGCGAGACTCAGCGGCACATAGACAGGCTCGTCGTGGCGGGAGCGCCCGACCAGCGCGTCATACTTCGACATGTCGGCGAGGCGCAGGTCGGGGTTGGAGGCTATGCGCTCCACCCTGGCATCCGCTTGGGCGAGGGCCTCGCCGGTCGGGTCCCAGGCCGCCTCCCGGAAGACCGCCTCGCGGATGTCGGCGAGCGAGAAATAGGCCTCCCTCTCCCACAGCTTCTCGATGAGTTCGGCGTCGGAGGAGACGTGGGCGCGCTCGCGTTTCCCGTTGCCGTACTTGAGATCGCCATGCCGCTCCGCGTAGTGGATTCCCTGCTCCGCGAGGTCCTGCCGCCACAGCGGCTCCAGTTCGTCGGGGGTTAGCGTCTTCCCGTGGCGCGTCTCCGCCCACGCCTGGGCGTCGCTCGCCCCGGCCGCCCTCCTTTCCCGGATGCTCCTCGCCCTCTCGGAGTTGCGCTCGATCTCCCCGTCGGTGAATCCGGCGAGGCCGACATACTCGCCGCCCCTCGTCTTGTAGCAGTCAGGCGTGAAGCCTGCGGCGCGGAGGTTCCCGGCGAGCATCGCCGCCGCCTCCGCCCCGGCGGCCTTAAGGTTCTGCCGGATGTAGTCGGTGTCGAGGGCGAGCGTCCTCCCGTCCAGTGTCTCGACGTCGCGGACGATCTCGTTGTGGAAATGCGCGGACGGCTTCGCGATGGCGCCCGGCGAGTCTGGCCGCGCGTCGGGATGGAAGAACGAGGCCGCCGTCACGCCCCTGACCTTGTGATACTCGATCTCCACGCGCCTCTCGCCATCGGGTCCGACGACCGTCCTGCTCGTCCTGGCCCTCGCGTAGCGCTGCCCGACCTTCTCTATCCATTCCCTGTTCGTCCGCTCGAGGACCTCCATGAGCCTTTCCCTCGTCTGCTGGTCGGCGGAGACGAGCGCGAGGCTGATGGACTTGTGCCACGAGAGCGTGAGCGAGATGCCCTGGCTGAACGCGCACGGCATGTCCTTCAGGAGCATGTCGCTCGCCTCCGCGTCTTCCGTCGCCTCCTCCGCGGCGGCGAGGAACATGGCGGCCTCCTCCCGAGTGTCGGCGGCCTGGGCGAACCTCGTCATAGTCTTGGCCCGCTCGCGCATGGCCTCCCCCCTTTCGCGGGTCGACTCGACAAGTGCGGCCTGCCCGAGGAAGGGCGCGATCCTTTTCTCGATGTCGGCTGTCTCGGCCTCGACGATGGCGGCCCGCGCCGGGTCCCCAATCCCCCCGGCCCTCTCCGCCTCGAGTTTCGACATCCTCGTCTTGAGGAGGGAGAGGACGAGTCCGGCGGGGTCCGCGTTCCGCATCACCGCCGTCTCGCTGTCGAGGGCGAGCCTCTTCGCCCTCTCGGCCTCGGACCGGAGCCGACGCTCGCCCCCGCGTCCGCGCTGGGCGGCGTGCGAGCGGACGAGTTCTCCGCGCTCCGCCTCGAGCGAGGCGATCATCCTGGCCGTCCTTCGCTCGAGGGCGGCCGCGGCGACGGGGGTGAGTCCGTCGCGGCGTGCGTCGAGATCGCCACTCGCCTTAGAGATTCTTCTGTCGAGGTCGGCCAGAAGTTCGTCGTGCTTCCGGAAGCGCCACAGTTCTATCTGGGCCACGGCCCACGCCTCGAGTTCCGGCGACACGCCATGCGTCTCGGCCAGTTCGTCACGGCCGATTTCCCGGGCGCCGAAGCCGAACGATTTACGCGCGAAGTCCTGGACGTTGACCGACTTCCCCTTCAGGCCATCGGGAACGTGGCCGATCCACTGGCCCGGGGTGTGACCCCTCTCGGAAATGTATTCGAGGGGGTCCTCGACGTCGTGGTAGTCGTCCCTCCTCCGGGTGTCAATCGTGGCGATTGTCATCCCGTGCTCCCGGTTGCCCCCTTTCCCGCCGAGGCGATTGCCGTGGCGAACCTTGCGACGTCGCCCAGCCCCCTCACGATTTCGGCCTGCTGCTCGATCACTGTGTTGAGCATCAGGCGCATCCTGGCGTCACGCTCGGCCTCGTGCCAAATCATCTTCTTCTCGCCATCGGCGATGCGGTCGGTCAGGGTCTCCAACCTGCCTGCCAAAAGAGACACGCGCTCCGACAGGCACGGGTTGGTCAGCGCGACGTTCCGGAGATGCTCGGAGAGTGGGGTGCCACCGGCCGCGGAGCGGATCATCGCGGCCTCGGCCGGGGTGACCTTGAAGCTGAGCATCTCGGTCCTCCTGGACGCCGACGTCTCGCCATCCATGCCCTCAACGATCTTCGTTTTTTTGTTCTGGGGCATGCTCCCTCCCGTCGCTCCGCGGGGTTTTCGGAGAGACGCGTAAACGGGTGAGACCGAAAATTCCAGGGGTGTTACAGGAATGGTCGCCTTGGGTTTTCGTTCCCTCGTCACGCTCCCTCATTGGACTCCGCTGCTCGCTTCTTTTTGGCGGTACCGCCCTAATACACTCCCTCCGCGAGGTGGTGAAGTAAAGCGCCATTTGTCCGATTTCTGTCTGACCGTCGGAAGCCGCATGGTTGAGCGGGATTCGCCATCATCGGTGATGCCTTGGCGGGAAATCAGGGGCGTCAGCCACCGATTTTCTCGCGTTTTTTCGTTTCTCTTTTCAAGGGGTTGGAAGTGGATTCGCGGCGGAGCCGCGTAATCCGCGGGTTTGAGCACCTGCTATGGTGCTTAGCCTGGTTTTTCGGTTTTTTTGCCTTTGACTTTCGGGGGTTCTCACTCGCGGTTCGCCGTCGAGTCTGGGGTTCGTTGTCCAGTGCGGCGGATGCCGCCCGAATTGGATGCGTTTTTTGTCGCTCAATTTGGGGACGCAGGAAAATCGTCTGCGCATCCATTCCACGTCAAATGAGTTGGTCTGGCGATTCTCGCGGGGGATGGTTGGCTCGGCCGTCGCGTCTCGTCCCCATCTGCGAAAAGTTGCCCTATCCGTTGATGCCGTTTTCACGTGTCATGTCGGGAAAGATGCCGCCGCGATGTCTTGGCGGTCTTCGAGAGTTGCGAGCGGGATGTCACGGCGGAGGCATTTTTTGGTGAGGCGCACGCCGACCGTTTCCGATGGACGGACTTTCCTTTGCGTTGGAGATGCGCGAGCTTGTGTGTGCGCGTCATTCGATTGATGTGCTGAAAATGAAAAAACGAAGAGAGGAAGCGATGGCCGACAAGGAAAAGAAGAACAATGGACGAGTGAGCATCGATCAGAGGGTGAAGAGACTGCTTTCCGGCGACGGCATCAAGGGGAAGCTGGCGGGGGAACTGCTTTCATCCCTACATCCGCTGAAACAGAAGCCAGACCACTTCTCCGATTTTTGGTCTCTCGTCTTCGCTGACACGGTGCAGGCATTGTCGAGAGATGAAGTGACATACACCGACATCAAGAACGCCCTTCAACGTACGGAGATCATGAAATCGAATGGCGTTTCCTTGAAGTCGCCGCTGTTCGAACATGCGCTTTACAAGATGATCGAAGCGAGGATTGATTCGGAGGATGTGGATATTGAAGAGAAAGCTGTGCTCATCGCAGCGAGGTCGAAGCTGAGGGAGCCGCTCGAAAGTAACCGCGTGAAAAAGCCGACGGTGAAGGCCAAGGTCAACAAACCTTCGAAGGTATCGGAGCCGTCAAAACATGTGGAGATACCGTCGACATCGAATGCGGGAAGCGGACGAGCACCGGTTGCGACGCCTCCGACGACGGCCGCCGTTGTCATGCCGAAACCAGCCGCCACGACGCCAGCAGTGGCTCAAGGTCAAGCGCCCCAGCCCCTAGCCATCCAGCAGAGCAGGCCCGCAGTTCCGGCGCACCAGTCCGTCGTGACCCAGCAACGACACGACGCACAAGATAGCGCGAAGGTATGACGACATCCGCGACTTGGAAATTTTTCCGGACCGCCTCGGCCTGCGATGCCTCGGCGGTGTGGATGCGACCCCCGGTCGATGAACGACCGGGATGGCGGCTCAGCGCGGGACCAACGGCAAAGATGCGCGCGGCCCATCAGCATCCGCTGCTGGCCTTGCCGTGTGTCGCATCCGCGACAACGGGCCGCGCAAAGGATGCGGCTTTCCGTGTTCATTCGGGCGATGGCATGACGGAACGGCAGGCGCATCCGCGCCTTTGCCCACGCGTAGACACCATCGTCGCATCGCCATGGGGCACACGCCACGACGAAGATACGCGTGGACCATCCGCATCCGCTTCTGGCCCTGCCGTGCGTCGCATCCGCGACGACGGTCCGCGCGATGAATCGGACTTTCCTCGCACCTTGGCCAGAGAAGCGTCGAGGTTCGCATCCGCGAACCTCGCGACGAAGAAACAGCGTTGAAGTGGGATGACGAAGACTTGCGGCCTCGCCGGCATCCTTCCGCATCCGCGGAAACGGTGCCGATAAAAAGAAGATTAACCGAAGACGTCTGCCGCCTGCGGCGTCATTGAATCGAACCCACAGCCGCGCATCCGCGCGCCATCACCCGAAAAGGAGAAGGGAACGCAGGGGCTTGAAGCCCCGAACGAAGCGCGCCCTCAAGTATTTGAGCGGTGATTGCACAGGAGATGTCGGTTTGATATGAAAATGGAATCACCGACGAAACAGGAATGGGTATGAAATGCTTTCACGAGATCAACGGACGCAGGGGATATTTCCTCGTCGTCTCCCTTCCGTACTCGGAGGACGGATACGACTATCAGGGTGGATTCGAGAGCGACTTCCTCACTCCAGAGAACGCAGACTCCGAGGCGGAGCACATCAACGGCGGCGAGCAGTGGAGCAAGGCCATTTTTTGGCAGTATTGCGATGAGCAACCGGATTTCGGCGCCGGACACAAAGCCGTCCGCCACCTCATCGGCCCCGTCGAATCCGACATCCCCCTGCTGACGAAGGCGGAACGGGAAGGCATGAAAGAGGAATTGGCAGAACTGTCGAACATCCCCCGTAAGACGAAGGAGCAAACGGCAAGGGCGAGGGAGATTGTCAGGGCGATGAGGCAACCAAACGCCATAGGCGTTTGGGCGGCATGCGAGGCATGGCTTTACGCCATGGCGGCGACACCCACCTCGCCGACCGAAAACCAGGGGCAATGGGGACACAGCGGCAAGCTGTGAGGCGGTCGGACAGCATACATCGGACGTGACGCCGTTCCGGCCCACGCCCGCCTTGCCAGAGGCGGCAGAAGCGGCGCCAAGAAGAACGGCACACGCGAAATCTGCCGCCCGTCGGATCCGCAAGTCTCAAAGCCCGCCGGAGCGCTCCCATCCGGGAGGCGCGTCTGAGGAGTCACCGGATGCCGCGGCCTTGTCCACCTCGGCCCGGTCCAGCGCCTCTCGGCATCGTGTGATGGCATCGGACATGGCCTCGCAGACACGGAGCGACAGGTCCCTTTGGGCAATCGTGCTGGACCACGGCATGCACGCCGCCTCATCCGCCGGAAGCCATACGATTTCCCATTTCCCGAGCCTTGCGAAGAAGATGTCGACGCTGGTGTCCTCGACCGACCCGCCGACTTTTCCGTCCGGGGTCAGCCAGTACGGCCGCTCCTCGGCCACGTCCGCCACGGTGCGGAAGAGTTGCCCCTTCCTGACCGCGGCCTCGACGTTGTCGGAGACGCGTTGCGAGGTCTGCCAGTCCACGAGGTCGCGCTTCCGGTAAAGGCACTTCTGATTCGCCCCCCTGCTTCCAGATACCCCGTATTGCATGTATGCCGGCCCGCCGCCACCTGGCCTGCGCATCCTTTCGAGTTGCCGCACGGACAATCGGAGGAAGACGGCGGTCTCCGCCGTGGTCAGGGCGGCGTCGTCGGGAAGACGATGGAGGAGGTCGAGGGTTTCGAGGTCGGCGATCTTCGTCACGGGTCGGGCTTCCGCTTTCGGATGGCGCGATTCTATGCCTCGCCCCCACCCGCCTCAACCGGCTTCCTCGGACGCCCCGTCCTCGGCCTGTCCTTGGGGACCTCTGGCAGGGGTTTGGCGGGGAGCGGAGATTTGTCATCGGGCTTGAGGCTGTTCCAGACGTTCGGCCCGCGAATGAGGATGGCCTCCTCTATCTTCCGCATCCAGCGTCGCAACAGGCTCCACTCGGCGGATGTGTAGCGGTTGTGCGTCTCCGCCTGGTCGTGGTTCATGAAGAGCTTGCCGATACGGTCGGGCACCTCGAGTTCGGTGAGAATCGAGCCGAACGAGCGTCGCAGGTCGTGTCGCGTCAGGACGGGTATATCGGCGATCTCCCGGATGCGTCCGAGGAGGTCCTGCGCGTCGCTGTAATGGCCTGCCTTGTTCGCCCGGCTCCGCGACGGGAACACCCATATCCTCGCGGAGAGGGACTCCCCCAGCCTTTCAGCTGCCTCCTCCTGGCGACGACGGAGAAGCTCGACGGCGCAGGGACCAAGCGGAAGCACGTGGTCCTGCCCGTTCTTCGTCTTGTGGAAGAAGGCCCTCCCCTCCTTCAGGTCGACCCATGAGTTCGTCAGCCGCTCGCCCTCCGTGAGCATCTCGTGCCATTTCAGCTTCGCGCACTCGGTCTTCCGCGCCCCCGTCAGCAGGGTCAGGAGCAGGTAGTCGCAGCCCGTCTTGTTCTCGCGGGTGAGTCGCTTCGCCCATAGGGCCTCGAGGAACCTGCCGAAGGTGTCGGACGGCGTCAGCGGGTTCCTGACCATCTTCTCCTTCCGCTCCCGCTCGATGACGTCGCCTGTCCTGTACAGCCCTGACAGCTTGACGATGGAGAACGGGTTTGCGGTCAGGAGTGGGGCGCGGAGGGAGGCGGCCGCGGCGAGGGTCTCGACCTCGATTGCCCTCTGGACGACCGTGTAGGCCGTGCGGAACGCCTGCTCGTTGGCCGTGGCGTGCGCCGTCCCCGCCTTGAAGCGCTCGACGATCTCGTCCATGTCGAGGGCACGGATTTTCTTGTCCCGCCAATCGGCGAACCTAGCGGCGGCGCGCCTATAAACCCGCATCGTCTCGGGCTTGGCGGGCTTGTTCTTCCGGTTCTGGACATATTCGAGGAACTCGTCGAAGGCCACCCCCAGCGTCTTCTCAGCCGCCGAGAGCTTTCTCGCCGCGACGTTTGGGTTGATTTGCTTCGCCCTCATTTCCGCGCCGAGGACGGCCGCCCTGTTGCGGGCGACCTCGAGACCGTTAGGCTGGCCGAGATACTCTGCGACGCTGCCGAGCGTTGCCCGGAACGTCTTGCCCTCGACCTTGCGCTGCACGATGAAGGTCTTCCTGCCCCCCACCTTGACCCCGAACCCCAGCGGTGCGCCGGGAGAAGCGTCGAAGACGATGTACGGCTCGCCGCCGGCATTCTCTTCGTAGATAATCTTGCCCTTCTGGTCGAAGCCGACGGGCTTCCTGTCGGGGGAGAGCGACTTGAGCAGGGCGACGGTCAGTTCTGTCTTCACGGCCTTCCTCCATCTCTGGGAGACCCGCAGGCTTCCCGAAAAAAAGCACTGAACCCCTTGTTTTTGCTTTGATTCGGATTGTCGACGGGATAGCAGCTTCCCGTTTTCGTGATGTTATCCGTTTGAATGCCATCCGGGAAGCCAGAGGGAAGCCTGGGAAGCGGGGAAGATGGCGGCAAATGGCGGAAGTCGGCGGCAAACGGCGGAGCATACATACTCCGAAAGCCTTGTGAATACAGCGATTGAGGCAATACACACTTGACCGGCATGAATATCGAAAAACACACCCCGATGATGCAGCAGTACCTGCGCCTCAAGGCGCAGCATCCGGACACGCTGCTCTTCTACCGGATGGGGGATTTCTACGAGCTGTTCTACGAGGACGCCGAAAAGGCAGCGCGGCTCCTGGACATCACGCTGACCACGCGCGGGCAGTCGGCGGGCGTGCCGATCAAGATGGCCGGCGTGCCCTTCCATTCGCTGGAGCCCTACCTCGCCAAGCTGGTCAAGCTCGGCGAATCGGTGGTGATCTGCGAGCAGATCGGCGACCCGGCGACCTCCAAAGGCCCGGTCGAGCGCGCGGTGGCGCGCATCGTCACGCCGGGGACGCTGACCGACGCGGCGCTGCTTGACGAGAAGCGCGACACGCTGCTGATGGCGATGTCGCCGACCAGGCACACGATGGGCATTGCCTGGCTCAACCTCGCCAGCGGCGAGCTGCGCGCAACCGAGGTGGCGACAGCGAAGTTCTCCGCAACGCTGGAGCGCATCCGCCCGGCCGAGATCATCGTTCCCGATTCGCTGGCGCTGGCCTTCACGCCGGCCGCAGCGCTGACCAAACGGCCGGACTGGCACTTCGACACCGAGGCCGCCGAGCGCGAGCTGTGCCAGCAGTTCGCCGTGGCTTCACTCGCCGGCTTCGGCGTCGAGGACGCCGGACCGGAAGTTGCCGCCGCCGGCGCCCTCTTGCGCTACGCGCAGGCGACGCAGGCACGCGCGCTGCAGCACGTGCGCGCGCTGGTCGTCGAGCGCGAGTCGGCCTACATCGGGCTCGACGCGGCGACGCGGCGCAACCTCGAACTGACCGAAACGCTGCGCGGCCAGCCGGAGCCGACGCTGTGCTCGCTGCTCGACACCTGCGTCACGGCGATGGGCTCGCGCAGTCTGCGCCACGCCTTGCACCACCCGCTGCGCGACCGCGCCATCCCGGCCGCTCGCCACGCCGCCGTCGAATCGCTGATGGACGACGCGAACCGCGGCGCACAGGACGTGCGCGATGCGCTGAAGGGCATCGCCGACATCGAGCGCATCGCCGGCCGCGTCGCCCTCTTCTCGGCCCGTCCGCGCGACCTTTCCGGCCTGCGCGACGCCCTCGCCCGGCTCGATGCCGTGCGCGCACCGCTGGCCGGGCTGGATACGCCGCTGCTCGCCGAGCTGCACGCGCAACTGGCGACGCCCGGTGCCGTGCTCGACCTGCTCACCCGTGCCATTGCCGCCGAACCCTCGACCAACCTGCGCGACGGCGGCGTCATCGCCCCCGGCTACGACGCCGACCTCGACGAACTGCGCGGCATCCAGGACAACTGCGGCGAGTTCCTGCTGGCCCTCGAAGCACGCGAGAAGGAGCGCACCGGCATCGCCAGCCTGAAAGTCGAATACAACCGCGTGCACGGTTTCTACATCGAGGTCACGCACGCCAACGTCGACAAGATTCCCGAGGACTACCGCCGCCGGCAGACGCTGAAGAACGCCGAGCGCTACATCACACCCGAGCTGAAGGCCTTCGAAGACAAGGCGCTCTCCGCGCAGGACCGAGCGCTGGCGCGCGAGAAGCTGCTGTGGGACGAGATCCTGTCGGCCTTGCAGCCGGAGATTCCGCGCCTGCTGGAGATCGCCCGCGCCGTCGCGCTCGTCGACCTGCTCGCCGCCTTCGCCGACGTCGCCGCCAGGCGCGATTACCGCAAGCCCGAGTTCTCGGAAGAACCCGGCGTGTTGATCGAGGGCGGTCGCCACCCGGTGGTCGAGAACCAGATCGCCGCGGAGGGTGAATCCTTCATCGCCAACGACACCAAACTCGGTGACGGCAGAAGGCTGCTGCTGATCACCGGCCCGAACATGGGCGGCAAATCGACCTACATGCGGCAGACGGCCTTGATCGCGCTGCTCGCCCATATCGGCGCCTTCGTGCCGGCGACGCGCTGCGTGCTCGGCCCCATCGACCAGATCTTCACCCGCATCGGCGCCTCCGACGACCTCGCCTCCGGCCGCTCGACCTTCATGGTCGAGATGACCGAGTCGGCTGCCATTCTCCACCACGCCACCGGGAACAGCCTGGTGCTGATGGACGAGGTCGGCCGCGGCACCTCGACCTTCGACGGCATGGCGCTGGCCTTCGCCATCTGCCGCCACCTGGTCGAGAAGAACCGCGCGCTCACCCTTTTTGCGACGCACTACTTCGAGCTGACGCTGCTCGCCAACGAATACAAGGAGCTGGCCAACGTCCATCTCGACGCCGTCGAGCACGGTGAGAAGATCGTCTTCCTGCACGCCGTCGAGGAAGGCCCGGCCAGCCAGAGCTACGGCATCCAGGTCGCGGCGCTGGCCGGCGTACCGGGCTCGGTGGTGCGCGCGGCGAAGAAGCAGCTGCGCGAGTTCGAGCAGCGTGCCTCGATCAACCCGCTGCAGCCGGATCTCTTCGCCAGCGGCCCGACGCCCCAGCCGGAGCCTGTCGCCCCTGCCGAGCATCCCGCACTGGCGGCGCTGGCCGACATCGACCCCGATTCGCTGACGCCGCGGCAGGCGCTCGATGCACTCTATGCGCTGAAGTCGCAACTGGTGTGAAGCGCCTCGCCGCCCTCCTCCTCGCCTGCTTCAGCCTTTCCGTCCAGGCAGAAACCTGGCGCTTCGCACTGATCGGCGACACACCGTACAACGACTACGAGCGGCAGGAACTGCCCCGCATGATCGAGGCGATCACCGCCGAGCATGTCGATTTCATTGTCCACGCCGGCGATTTCAAGCATGGCCAGGAGGTCTGCAGCGACGCACTGTTCGAGGACAGGCGGGTACTCTTCGACGCGTCGCCGATTCCCTTCGTCTACGTTCCCGGCGACAACGAGTGGAGCGATTGCAGCCGTGTCAGCGCCGGCCATTTCGACCCGCGCGAACGACTCGCCCGGCTGCGCGAGCTGTTCATGCCCACCGACAATTCGCTCGGACAGCGGCCGCTGCAACTCGAGCGCCAGCCCGGCCCCTACCGCGAGCACCAGCGCTGGCGACTTGGCCCGGTCCTCTTCGCCAGCCTCAACGTTCCCGGCGGCAACAACAACTACCTGCGCTCCGGCGAAGCCAGTGCCGAGGCCAGGGCCCGCATGCCGCTGGTGCTGTCCTGGCTGCGCGAGAGCTTCGCCCTCGCCCGCCGGGAAGCGCTGCCCGCCATCGTCATCGTCATGCAGGCCAACCCCGGCTTCAAGCATTTCGGCAGCGGGCTGAGCGACAGCGGCTACCGGGAGTTGCTGGAAGCCCTGCGCGAGGAAGCGATGCAGTTTCCCGGACAGATCGTCCTCGTTCATGGCGACACGCACTGGCAACGCATCGACCAGCCCCTGCGCAACCCCGTCACCGGCCGGAGGCTGACCAACTTCACCCGGGTCGAGACCTTCGGCTATCCCTTCCTTGGCTGGATCAAGGTTCATGTCGATACCGACGCCCCGGCACTCTTTCGCTTCGAGACCTACGCCTGGCCGCCGGCATCCCGCTGACCGGGCTTCCCCGCCACGGCGGCACAAGCCTTATGCCAATGATTTTTCTCCGGTACAGTAAGGGCAGCCACAGACACGCAAAACCACAGACAGGCGCCTGCCCGGCATCGGGCACAGGCCACAGAAAATGAAGAACGGAATGTTTTGGGGGATGGGCCTGCGCGGGCTGCACCGCAGCCACCAGGCCGAAATGAGCCGGGTGCTGCCGATCGTGATCGCGCTGCTGCTCGGGCTGATCGCCGCATGGATGCTGCCGCCACCGGTCTGGGCGCGCGGTTTCGCCAACTATCTGCCGTTGCACACCCTGCTCGAAACGATCGCGATCGTCATCGCCGTCCTCGTCTTTGCGGTTGGCTGGCATGCCCACAGCCGCAGCCTCCCCGGCAACATCGTCCTCCTCGCCTGCGTTCTCTTCGGTGTCGCCCTGCTCGACTTCTCGCACCTGCTTTCCTATTCCGGAATGCCGGATTTCGTCACGCCCGGGTCTCCAGAGAAGGCGATCAATTTCTGGCTGGCGGCGCGCTTCATGGCGGCCGGCGCGCTGCTCGCCGTCACCGTCCTGCCGTGGCGGCCGTTCGCCTCCGACACCACGCGCCACATCCTTCTCCTCGGCGTGCTCGGGATCACCACGCTGTGCTACGGATTGTTCCTCTTCCTGCCGACGGCCATCCCGCGCACCTTCATCCCCGGCCAGGGACTGACGAGTCTGAAGATCGTGCTGGAGTACGTGCTGGTCGCCATCATGCTGCTCACGGCAGTGCGCCTCTGGCTGTGCATGCGGAAACCGCAGCCGTTCAATGCGGCGCTCCTGTTCGGCGCCGTGTGCACGCTGGGGCTGGGCGAATTTTTCTTCACCCTCTACGCCGACGTCACCGACGTCTTCAATCTCCTCGGCCACATCTACAAGGTGATCGGCTACCTGCTCATCTATCGCTCGATCTTCGTCGAGACCATCGAGTCCCCGTACCGCCAGCTGCACGCCGCCAACAATCAGCTGCTGGCAACACTTGATGCGATCCCCGATGCGCTTTTCGAACTGTCGGCCGACGGCCGCTTCGTCGACTGCCGGGTTCCCCGCCAGGGTATGCCGGGCCCCTCGCGCGAAGCCCTGCTCGGACGCCGGGCGGATGAGGTTCTCCCAACTGCAGCCGCAACGGTCTTCATGGAGGCCCTGGCCGAAGCGGCTGCCTCCGGCCATTCCCAGGGGCGGGAGATCGAAATTCCCGGTCCGGAAGGCTCCCGCTGGTTCGATCTGTCGGTTGCCCGCAAGCCCGCGACCGACGGAGAGGATCAGCATTGCATCGTCCTCGCCCGCGACATCAGCACCCGCAAGGCTGCCGAAGCCCAGCTCTACAAGTTTGCGCTGGCGCTGGAGCAGAGCCCGGAGAGCATCATGATCGCCGACCTCGACGGTCGCATCGAATACGTCAACGACACCTTCATCCGGACGACGGGCTACAGCCGCGAGGAAGCGCTGGGGAAGAACCCGAAGATGCTGGCCTCGGGCAGGACATCGCCGGAAACCTATGCGGCGCTCTGGCGTTCTCTGACGCAGCAGCGCCCATGGAAGGGGGAGTTCTTCAACCGGCGCAAGGACGGCAGCGAATACGTCGACTTCGCCGTCATCTCGCCGATCCGCGAACCGGACGGGCAGATCACGCACTATCTGGCGGTGCAACAGGAGATCACCGAGAAGAAGCGCCTCGACGAGGAACTGGAGCGTTATCGCAACCACCTCGAAGCGCTCGTCGCCAGTCGCACGCGCGAGCTCGCGGAAGCGCGGGAGCGGGCGGAAGCGGCCAGCCGCACCAAGAGCAGTTTCCTGGCCAACATGAGCCACGAAATCCGGACGCCGCTGCATACCATTGCCGGCCTCTCCCACCTGCTCCGAAGGACAACCCCTACCCCTGAGCAGGCGGAAAAGCTGGACAGGATCGACGGTGCGGCGCAGCACCTGATGTCGATCATCAACGACATCCTGGACATCTCGAAGATCGAGGCCGGACGGCTGGAGCTGGAGGCGCTGGATTTCGACGTCACGGCCGTGCTCGACAACGTCGCCACCTTCGTCGCCGATCAGGCCCGAGCCAAGGGCCTGACGCTGAAGGTGGAAGCCGGCGGCGTGCCGCGCTGGCTGCATGGCGACGAAACGCGCGTCCGTCAGTGCCTGCTCAACTATGCCGTCAATGCCGTGAAATTCACCGAGCACGGCTCGGTCACCCTGCGCGTCCGGGTGGCGGAAGATCGCGGCGAAACACTGATGCTCCGCTTCGAGGTGGACGACACCGGCATCGGTATCCCGGCCGATCGCCTGCCCAACCTCTTCCAGGCTTTCGAACAGGCGGACACCTCGACCACTCGCCGCTTCGGCGGCACCGGCCTCGGCCTCGTCATCACCCGCCGACTGGCCGAAATGATGGGCGGCGAAGCAGGCGTTTTCAGCACCGCCGGACAGGGCAGCACCTTCTGGTTCACGGCCTGCATCGGCCGGGGCCATGAAGCCGTCAGGGCGGAACCCCTGGCCACCGCTGCGCAGGCCGAAGCCCTGCTCCGAGAACGGCACGCCGGTGCGCGCCTGCTGCTGGTCGAGGACAATCCGATCAACCGCGATGTGGCGCTGGAAATGCTGGATGGGACCGGCCTGCACATCGACACCGCCGAGGACGGGCTGCAGGCGCTCGACAAGGTCAAGGCCGGCACCTACGACCTGATCCTGATGGACATGCAGATGCCGGTGATGGACGGGCTGACGGCCACCCGTGCGATTCGTGAGCTGCCGGCACACGGGGACATGCCGATCCTGGCGATGACGGCGAATGCCTTCGACGACGATCGCCGCAACTGCATTGCCGCCGGCATGAACGACTTCATCACCAAGCCCGTCGATACCGATGTGCTCTATGCCGCCCTGCTCAAGTGGCTGGGACCCCGGACGGCCGCATCGCCGGCAACGGTAAGCCCGCCGGCATCCGTCACCGCCGATGCGGAGACGGTCTGGCCGCTGGAGGAAATCCCGGGGCTGGATCTCACGGTCGGCTTGCGCCAGATGCGAGGCAACCGGAGCAAGCTGGCCAGCTTCCTCGTCCGCTTCGCACAGGCACACGCCGAAGACGCCGGAAAACTCTCGGCAAGCCTGGCGCAGGGCGATTTCGAGACGATTGAGCGCCTCGCCCATGCCCTGAAGGGGACTGCGGGAACGATCGGGGCAAACCGGGTTTCGGAGGCAGCAGCGACGCTACTGACGGCCATCCGCAAGCAGCAGGGTGCCGCGGAATGCGAGCACTGCTGTCATGCGCTGATCGACGAGCTGGAACAGCTGACCGGTGATATCGCGCGCTTGCTGGTGAGGTAGCCGGCACCGGGCTGCCCCGCTACCGGCAGATACGACAAGCGACAACAAGCAGCACCAGAAGGCGGCATCGCTGCCGCCGCCCAAGGCTCAGTGGCAGTGACCTTCTTCGCCGTCGGCGCTGTGCACGTGGCCGTGCGCCAGTTCTTCGGCACTGGCCGGACGCACTGCAGTGACGGTGCAGGTGAAGACCAGCGACATGCCGGCCAGCGGGTGATTGCCATCGAGAACGACCTTGTCGTCGGTGATGTCGGTCACGCGGTAGATGACGAAATCGTCATCGTCGCTGCCTTCCGGGCCACCTTCGAACTGCATGCCGACCTGGATTTCCTTGGGGAAGGAATCGCGCGGCTCGATCTGGATCAGCTCCTCGTCGTAGTCGCCGAAGGCTTCCTCGGGCTGCAGCTTGACCTTGATCGTCTCGCCGACCTTCTTGCCCTGAACGGCTTCCTCGATCTTCGGGAAGATGTCGTCGTAGCCGCCATGCAGGTAGACCAGCGGCTCCTTGCCGGCATCGACCAGTTCGCCGTCGGAATCGGTGACGTTGTAGTCGAGCGTGACGACGGTGTTCTTGATTACTTCGGTATTCATCAGTGCAGATCCTTTACCGCGCGCAGGACATCCATTGCGTGGCCCTTGGCGTTGACTCCATAGAGTACGTGTCGGAGAACGCCGTGTTTGTCGATGATGAAGGTCGAACGGAGAATGCCGTGCCGCTTGACCCCATCCACTTCCTTCACCTGCCAGACACCGTACTGCTTGCAGACCTCGCCCTCGGTGTCGGAGAGCAGGAGAACCGAGATTCCGTGCTTGTCGCGAAACTCTGCATGGCGGATGCAGTCATCGCGGTTGATGCCGATGACCATGCAGTCGAGGCGCTGGAAATCCGCCTCGTGATCGGAAAAATCCGTGGCCTCCAGCGTGCACTGGGGAGTACCGTCCTTCGGATAGAAAAAAAGGATGAGGTTGTGTTTACCCAGATAGCTCGACAGATCGACTTCTTCCATGTCGGCGTCGGGCAAAACGAACGTCGGTGCAGCCTGTCCCGTCTTCAGCATGTCGCCTCCTCAAAGACGCTCCCCGAATGCTGGGTTGGGCAGATTCTACACACACTTTTTCGACGCTGACTACACGCGCTGCGCAAGGAATCTGCCAATTGCGCGCCGATTGCAGGCACCACTTTCCGCGCCTATGATGACAGTGAATTTCGCGGCACCCGAGTAGTTCAATAAAATCAACGGCGTCACTCAGGACGGGCGATGCGCCGAGGTCGGAGGGAAGACAATGAACTGGTTCGACAATCTCAGCCTGCGCGCCAAGCTGGCGCTCAATTTCCTGATCAGCGGCGGCGTCCTCATCGCAGCGATCGTCTTCTGCATCCTGCAGATCCGCTCGGTCGGCAAGGACACCGAGCAGATCGCGCAGAACTGGCTGCCCGCCGTTCAGGCAGCAGCGGAGATCAGCCAGCTGCGCCTGCGCTACCGCGTGCGCAGCCTCGAATACATGCAGCCCGGCAGCGACGACGAGAAAGCCAGGATCGAGAAGTCGCTCGGCGAACTGGATGAACTGCTCAATGCTGCGTTCAAGAAATACGAGCCGCTGATCATCGGCAGCGAAGAACGCAAGATCTTCGACGAAGGCATCAAGGCGGCAGCGGCCTATCGCGGCGAAGTCAACAAGGCGGTCGCACTGGCCAAGGCCGGGCAGATGGAGGAAGCACAGCAGTTGCGCAAGACGACCTGGGTGAAGGAAGCCAACCGGGTTCGCGACCAGACCGACGCGCTGCAAAAACTCAACCGTAGCGGCGCGGAAAAAGCTTCCGCCAGCGCCGCCGCCGATGTCGATGCGGCGATTCGCGGCGGGACGATCGCGCTCGTCGCCGGCATCGCCATCGCCTTCATCGCCACCTTCCTGCTCTCCGAGCGCATGTCGGCACGCCTTGGCCAGACCGTCCGCGCGGCAAACGAGATTGCCGGCGGCAACCTGGCCGGCACCCTGCCCGCGCCGAGCAAGGACGAGGTCGGCACGCTGGTGAAGGCCATGGGCGAGATGCAGCAGTCCTTGCGCACGGCAATGCGCGACACGGCCGACAGCGCCAATGCGATTCTCGATGCCTCGCAGCAACTCAACAGCGCGGTCCAGCAGATGGATCAGTCGGCCTCGGTCCAGAGTTCGGCGGCTTCGGCGATTGCCGCCAACGTCGAGGAACTGACCGTCTCGATCAACGTCGTCGTCGACAGCAGTTGCGAGGCAGCGAGCCTGGCGGCGGCCTCTGACGAGCAGGCGGGTGAAGGGCATGCCGCCATCGAGACACTGGTCGGCCAGATCGCCGAAGTGGCGACGGTGATTCGCCGCGCCGCAGAACAGATCGGCGAACTGAAGGACGATTCCGAAAAGATTTCGAACATCGTCGCGGTCATCAAGGACATTGCCGACCAGACCAACCTGCTCGCCCTCAATGCCGCCATCGAGGCGGCCCGTGCCGGCGAGCACGGGCGTGGCTTCGCGGTCGTTGCTGACGAGGTGCGCAAGCTGTCGGAGCGCACGGCGCTGTCGACCGGCGAAATCGCCGAGATGGTCAGCGCCATCCAGCAATCGACCGGACAAGTGGTCGCCGGCGTCGCCAGCGGCGTCGAAATGGCCGACAGCAGCGTCACCTACGCCGAACAGGCAGGAGCCGCCATCGGCCGCTTGCGTGAAATGGCGCAGCAGGTGGCGGGCATCATCGGCGACCTCGACGTCGCGTTGCGCGAGCAATCGGCCGCATCGACGGAAGTCGCGAAGAAGATCGAGGACATCGCGACGCAGGCTGAAGAGGCCAGCGCCATCGCCCACCAGACCTCGCGCGCCGCAGACTCGATGACAGCCACCGCGCACGGCATGCAGTCGCTGGTCGCACGCTTCCGCATCTAGCCCCGACGAACCCGCTTCAAGGAAAGGCATCCATGTCCGCAAGAAACATTCTGATTCCCGCGCTGCCCCTATCCCTGTCCTTATCCCTGTTCCTGCTCGGCAATGCCGTCGCCGGCACGACCATCGATCTCTCGGCGGAAGCCAATCGACCGGCAGCGAATGATCTTGCGCGGGCTACGGTGTTTGCCGAAATCACGTCGCCGGCTGCCGGTGAATCGGCGAAAAAGGTGAACGCGCTGATCGCCGAAGCGGTCGCGACGGCGAAGACCTACCCGAAGATTCGCGTGCAGACGGCAGGCACCCACACCTACCCGGTTTATGCGAAGGGTGGCGGCCGCATCGAGGCGTGGCGGATGCGTTCCGACATTACGCTCGAAACGGCTGATACCGCGGCGCTGTCCGAACTGCTCGGCAAGCTGCAGGCCAGCCTGGGCGTCTCGGGCATCACATTGGCACCGTCGCCGGAAACGCGACGCAAGGCCGAGAATGAGGCGCTGCTCGACGCCATCGCAGCCTTCAAGGCACGCGCCAAGCTGGCCGCCGATGCACTCGGCAAGCCTTACCGGATCAAGCAGATGTCGCTGGGCGGACAGAGCTACCGCCCGCCATCGCCCTTGATGCGGGCGGCACCGATGGCGGCGATGGAGGCTGCTGCGCCGATGCCGGTGGAGGCTGGCGAATCGCAGGTCAGCGCCACGGTGAGCGGACAGATCGAACTGGCCGACTAGGGGCAGCCGGAACGGACATTCAGCAGCCCGAAGGCAGCGGCGCGCCGGGCAGGCCTATTTCCCCATCCGGGTCGTGAACAGGCTGGCGGCGATGATCATGGCGCCGCCGATCCACTCCTGCAGCCCGAGCAGTTCGCCGGCGAGCAGCCAGGACGAGATGGCAGCGAAGCCGACTTCGGAGAGCATGATCACGATCGCCTGATTGGCCGGGGTATGGCACAGCCCGAACTGGACGACGAGGTTGATCGCCAGCAGCAGGGCCCCGACCAGCAAGACCAGCCCCCATGTTGCTGCAGGAACGGATGCAACCGGCGGCAGGTCGATGCCACCGAGCAGCAACCCGAGAACGACGACGCCGAGAAACGAAACGAGGATCCGCTGCGACACCGGCAGCTCGCGGGACTTCCGCGAGATGACGTTGAACAGCGCGAAGCAGAACCCGGCACCAAGCCCGTACCAGTCGGCCAGATCGCGTGGCAGCGGCATGCCGGTTTCCGGCCGCCAGAGCATGGTTGCCGCACCGGCGAGCGAGAGCGCGACGACGAAGGCACCGAAGCGGTTGAGACGCTCTCCGAGCAGCAGCCAGGCCAGCAGAACGGTCCACAGCGGTGCCAGGTAGAAGAGCAGCAGAACGCGCATCACCTCGCCGGTCAGCGTCGCCATCACGTAGCCGATGTTGCAGCCGCCGGCGGCAAAGGCCAGCGCCAGCATCAGCCACGGATGCGCCGGCCGCGTCGGCACGGGGCGCCAGACGAGCAAGGCCAGCACGAAGGCGATGGCATAGGTGAGCGTCGTCGAGGAAATCCCGTCGAGGCCGGCATCGCGCAGCACGCGATAGGGGAACCAGATCAGTCCCCAGACGAGGGCGCCGGCAAGCAGGGCGGCGAAGGCGACACGGCGCTCATGCAGCACCGCTGCCGAATCCTTGCTGCCGACCGTTCGCGTTTCTTCCGCCACCTGACGATGCCCCTTATAATTCAGGACTCAACGAACCCTGCCCTCATCATCCCACGTGAATCCATATCTTTCCCGGCTGCAGCCCTACCCCTTCGAGAAGCTGCGGCAACTTTTCGCGGGCGTCACGCCCGATCCGCAATATCGCGAAATCAAGCTCTCGATCGGCGAACCGCAGCATGCAACGCCGGAGTTCATCAAGCAGGCCCTGACCGCCGGCCTCAGCGGGCTGGCGAATTATCCTACCACGCAGGGTACGCCGGCCCTGCGCCAGGCCATCGCTGCCTGGATGGGCCGCCGCTACGGCCTCGACGGCATCAATCCGGAAACCGAGATCCTGCCGGTGAACGGCTCGCGCGAGGCGCTGTTCGCGTTCGCGCAGACGGTGATCGACCCGTCGAAGGGTTATGTGCCGCTGGTCGTCAGCCCGAACCCGTTCTACCAGATCTACGAAGGCGCGGCCTACCTCGCCGGCGCCGAGCCGCGCTTCATCAACACGCTGCCGGAGAACGACTTCGCCCTCGACCTCGATTCGCTGTCGGATGCCGACTGGGCGCGCGTGCAGCTGATGTTCGTCTGCTCGCCGGGCAACCCGACCGGCAAGGTGCTGAACCTCGACGACTGGAAGAAGCTGTTCACGCTCGCCGACAAGTACGGCTTTGTCATCGCCTCCGATGAGTGCTATTCGGAACTCTATTTCGAGGAAGGCAAGGCGCCGCTCGGTAGCCTGCAGGCGGCGAAGCTGCTCGGCCGCAGCAACGAACGGCTGGTCATGTTCTCCAGCCTGTCGAAGCGTTCGAACGTGCCGGGCATGCGCTCCGGCTTCGTCGCCGGCGATGCAGCGATCCTCAAGCAGTTCCTGCTCTACCGCACCTACCACGGCGCAGCGATGAGCCCGGCGATCCAGGCAGCCTCGGTCGCGGCCTGGAACGACGAGGCGCACGTGGTCGAGAACCGTCGCCTGTACGCCGAGAAGTTCACGCAGGTGACGCCCATCGTGTCCTCGGTGTTGCAGACCGGCATGCCGGACGCAAGCTTCTACCTGTGGGCCAAAACATCCATTCCGGATACCAAGTTCGCCCGCCGGCTGCTCGCTGAATATAATGTGGTGGTCCTGCCGGGCAGCTTCCTCGCCCGCGAGGCGAACGGGGTGAACCCCGGAGCCGGTTTCGTGCGCATCGCGCTCGTCGCACCGCTCGCGGAATGCCTTGAAGCGGCGGACCGCATCAAACAATTCGTGTCAAAACTCTAGGAAGAACAACATGCAGCAATTCCAGCAGATCATCGAACAAGCTTGGGAAGACCGGGCCTCCCTGCAACCCGGCACCGCACCGGCCAAGGTCGGCGAAGCCGTCGCCGCCGTGCTCGCCGAACTCGACGCCGGCCGCATGCGCGTCGCCGAGAAGATCGACGGCGACTGGGTGACGCACCAGTGGATCAAGAAGGCTGTGCTGCTTTCCTTCCGCCTCGAAGACAACAAGCTGATGGACGGCGGCCCGATGCGCTATTTCGACAAGGTGCCGACCAAGTTCGCCAATTTCTCGCAGGAAGACTTCGTGCGCGGCGGCTACCGCGTCGTGCCGCCGGCCACCGCCCGCCGCGGCTGCTACCTCGCGAAGAACGTGGTGCTGATGCCTTCCTACGTGAACATCGGCGCCTACGTCGACGAAGGCACGATGGTCGACACCTGGGCCACCGTCGGCTCCTGCGCGCAGATCGGCAAGAACGTGCACCTCTCCGGCGGCGTCGGCATCGGCGGCGTGCTGGAACCGATCCAGGCCGGCCCGACCATCATCGAGGACAACTGCTTCATCGGTGCCCGTTCGGAAGTCGTCGAGGGCGTCATCGTCGGCGAGGGCTCGGTGATTTCGATGGGCGTCTACATCGGCCAGTCGACCAAGATCTTCGACCGCGAGACCGGCGAAGTGACCTATGGCCGCATTCCTCCGGGCTCGGTCGTCGTTTCCGGCAACCTGCCGTCGAAGTGCGGCACCTACAGCCTGTACTGCGCGGTGATCGTGAAGAAGGTCGACGCCAAGACGCGCGCCAAGACCAGCATCAACGAACTGCTGCGCGGCGACTGAGCCAGAACTTCAAGGCGGAGACAAGAAGATGATTCTCGACAAGCTATTCCAGCTGATGTCCGAAAAGCAGGCGTCGGACATCTTCATCTCCGCCGGCGCGCCGATCCACATCAAGATCCAGGGCACGACGGTTCCGGTCAACCAGCAGGTCATGGATTCGGCGATGATCGAGAAGATCGCGCTGGAGCTGATGACGCCGGACCAGACGAAGACCTTCGAGGCGACGATGGAGATGAACCTCTCCTTCGGCGTTCCCGGCGTCGGCAACTTCCGCGTCAACATCTTCCGCCAGCGCGGTTCGATCTCGATCGTCGTCCGCTACATCCTCGGCAACATCCCGGAACTGCCCAGCCTCGGGCTGCCGCCGGTACTTGCCGACCTGATCATGGAGAAGCGCGGCCTGATCCTGATCGTCGGCTCCACCGGCTCCGGCAAGTCGACGACCATCGCCTCGATGCTGGATCACCGCAACATGAATCGCTCGGGGCACATCCTGACGATCGAGGACCCGATCGAGTTCCTGTTCAAGCACAAGAAGTCGATCGTCAACCAGCGCGAGCTGGGCATGGATACGCTGGACTGGAACAGTGCGTTGAAGAACGCCATGCGCCAGGCACCGGACTGCATCCTGATCGGCGAGATCCGCGACAAGGAAACGATGCAGGCCGCCATCGCCTACGCGCAGACCGGCCACCTCTGTCTCGGCACGCTGCACGCCAACAACAGCTATCACGCGCTGAACCGGATCATCAACTTCTTCCCGCTGGAAAGCCGGACTTCGCTCTACCTCGATCTGTCCGTCAGTCTGCGCGGCATCATCTCGCAGCGCCTGGTGAAGAAGCCGGACGGCAAGCGCATGCCGGCGGCCGAGGTACTGCTCAACACCCGCCATATCGCCGAGCTCGTCGAGCGCGGCGAGGTGCAGGCGATCAAGGAGGCGATGGAACAGTCGCTGGCGCCGGGATCGCAGACCTTCGAGCAGGATCTGTTCAGGCTCTACAAGGAAGGCGTGATCACCCTCGACGAGGCCCTGGCCAATGCCGACTCGCCGACCAACCTCTCCTGGCTGATCAACAACTCCGAATTCGGCAGCGACAAGACGGAAGAGAAACGCCAGGAATCCTCGATGGAATTCGGCACCAACAGCCAGAGCGGCCCCTCCTTCCAGGAATTCACGCTCAGCCTTTCCGACACCCCGGAAGAAAGCAAAGATGCCACTTGACCCGACGCTCGGACTCACCGAGCAGCTGATTTCCCGCCGCTCGGTGACCCCCGAGGATGGCGGTTGCATGCCCCTGATCGCCGAGCGCCTCGCCGCCATCGGCTTTGCCTGCGAATACATCAACCGCAACGGCGTCACCAACCTCTGGGCGCGCCGCGGCAGCGCCGCGCCGCTGCTCTGCTTCGCCGGCCACACCGACGTCGTTCCTACCGGCCCGCTCGACCAGTGGTCCTCCGACCCGTTCGTGCCGACGCACCGCGACGGCCTGCTCTACGGCCGCGGCGCCGCCGACATGAAGGGTTCGCTGGCCGCCTTCGTCACCGCCAGCGAGGCCTTCGTCGCCGCGCATCCGCAACACGCCGGCTCGATCGCCTTCCTGCTCACGTCCGATGAGGAAGGCGACGCCACCGACGGTACCGTCGCCGTCACCGAGACGCTGAAGGCACGTGGCGAAGGCATCGACTTCTGCGTCGTCGGCGAGCCGACGGCGGTGAACACGCTCGGCGACATGGTCAAGAACGGCCGCCGCGGCTCCCTCTCGGGCAAGCTGACGGTGAAGGGAATCCAGGGCCACATCGCCTACCCGCATCTCGCGAAGAACCCGATCCACCTTGCCGCACCGGCCATCGCCGAGCTCGCGGCAACGGAGTGGGACCGGGGCAATGCGCACTTCCCGCCGACCACCTGGCAAATCTCGAATATCAAGGGTGGCACCGGCGCCACCAACGTCATCCCCGGCACCGTCGAGGTCCTCTTCAACTTCCGCTTCTCGACTGCGAGCACGCCGGAAGGGCTGCAGCAGCGGCTGGAAGAAACACTGCGCCGGCACGGCCTCGACTACGAAATCAAGTGGACGCTCGGTGCCCGCCCCTTCCTCACTGCCGAGGGCGCGCTGGTCGACGCGGCGCGCGCCGCGATCCGTGACGAACTCGGCATCGACACCGAACTGTCGACCACCGGCGGCACGTCCGACGGCCGCTTCATCGCCCAGATCTGCCCGCAGGTGATCGAGATCGGCCCGGTCAACGCCACCATCCACAAGATCGACGAATGCGTCGAAGCGGCGGCACTGCCGAAGCTCTCGGGCATCTATCGCCGCATCCTCGAACGACTGCTCGCCGCCCATGCCTGAACACGCCCACCCGGAACTGTGCACCCTGCGCGACCTGCTGCGGTTCGCCGTCAGCCGCTTCAACGAGGCAGGTCTTTTCTTCGGCCACGGCAGCGACAACGCCTGGGACGAAGCCGTCTACCTGCTGCTGCACTCGCTGCATCTGCCGCTCGACCGGCTGGAACCCTTCCTCGACGCACGACTGACGACGGGCGAGCGCAACAAGGTGCTCGACATCATCGAACGCCGGGTACGCGACCGCACACCGGCTGCCTATCTCACCAACGAAGCCTGGCTGGGAGAGCACCGTTTCTATGTCGACGAACGCGTCATCGTGCCGCGCTCGTTCATTGCCGAACTGCTTGAAGAACAACTCGAGCCCTGGATCGAAGACCCGTGGGCAATACATAGCGCCATCGACCTGTGCACCGGCTCCGGGTGCCTCGCCATCCTCGCTGCCCTCGCCTTCCCCGAGGCCCAGGTCGATGCGATCGACCTGTCCACGGACGCACTTGCCGTCGCCACGCGCAACGTCGCCGACTACGGACTGGAGGATCGCGTACGCCTGGTGCACTCCAACCTTTTCGCCGGTGTCGCCCGCCAGCGCTACGACCTGATCATTTCCAATCCGCCGTACGTCAACGCCGAGTCGATGGCGGTGCTGCCCGAGGAATACCGCCGCGAGCCGGAAATGGCGCTGGCCGGTGGCGACGACGGACTCGATCTGGTGCGCATCATGCTGAACGAGGCCCGCGATCACCTGAATCCGGGAGGACTGATGATCGTCGAGATCGGACACAACCGCGATGCGCTGGAAGCAGCTTTCCCGAACACACCGTTCACCTGGCTGGAAACGAGTGCCGGCGACGAATTCGTATTCCTGCTGCGCCAGGAAGAACTGCCCTGAATCGGCGGGCCACCTTGCCCACACGGCATGAACCGGTAGTCGCGACTCCTACAAAAGTGATAGCCTTCAAACTTCTCACCACGGATTGGCAATTTCATGGCTGACAAGACAGCACTCAAATTCCTGGTGGTGGACGATTTCTCCACCATGCGCCGTATCGTCCGCAACCTGCTCAAAGAACTCGGCTTCAACAACGTCGAGGAAGCCGAGGACGGCGCCATCGCCCTCGCCCGCCTCAAGTCGGGCGGCATCGACTTCGTCGTCACCGACTGGAACATGCCGAACATGGATGGCCTCACCCTGCTCCAGTCGATCCGTGCGGATGCAGCACTCAAGCACCTGCCGGTCCTGATGATCACGGCCGAAGCAAAGAAGGAAAACATCATCGCTGCGGCTCAGGCCGGTGCTTCCGGCTACATCGTCAAGCCGTTCACGAGCGCGACGCTGGCAGAAAAACTGAACAAGATCTTCGAAAAGATGGGGGTTTGAATGGCAACGAAAAGCACCGCCAAGGCAAAGATCGCCAAGCCGGCCAAAACGGCAGCGAAGCAGCCCGTGAAGAAAGCACCGGTCCGTGTCGCCGTGGCCAAGAAGGCTGCGCCGCGCAAGACTGCATCGAGCAAACGGGCTGACAGCACCCATGTCCTCGATGAACTCAAGGGACTGGCGCGCGAGCTGAAGGAAGCGGCCAAGGGCCTGAACAAGAAGGCGGCACACAACCCCAAGGCAGTTTCGTCGATCCTCGGCAACGTCGAGCGGATGACTGCCGATGCGGCCAACAAGTCGCTGACCGAAGCGGAAGTCGCCAAGCAGCTGGTTGGCGCGACGCTCGATTCGCTGTCGAAGAACTGGAGTCGCCAGGATATCGAAGCCAACCTCAAGCTGGTCAGCGGCCATCTGACGAACATCATCGTCGCCCAGGAATTCCAGGACCTCGCCGGCCAATCGCTGCGCAAGGCGATGAAAGCCCTGGTCGGTGCGATCATCGTCGTCGAGGGCGGTGGACCAACGGAAGAGAAGCGGCTGTCGCAGGCAGAAATCGACGGCCTGCTGAAAGACCTGATGCCCTGAGCGGCAAAATACGACAGGTCGGCTGCAAACAAAAAAACGGCGAGTGATTTTCATCACTCGCCGTTTTCTTACAGCTGGGGCGACATACCGGGATCGAACCGGTGACACCTGGAATCACAATCCAGTGCTCTACCGACTGAGCTAATGCCGCCGTCGAAGAAGGCCCGCATTCTACGACGGTCATTTGCTTCTGTCTACAGGCTTTTGCAGAAAATCGACATTTGTCTGAATTGGCGCGGGCATCACGGCATTTGATCGACCGTGATATTATTATCGGCTTAATTTTTTTCTCGGCTCCGTAGTCACAAGGAATACTCATGGAAGCAACCACTGCACAAGCTAACGAACTCGAACGCCGCGTCGACCTCTCCATCGCTATCGCCGATGTCGAGAAGGAAATGGAACAACGCCTGAAGCGCATGGGCAAGAACATGAAAATGCCTGGCTTCCGTCCGGGCAAGGTGCCGTTCAATATCGTCAAGCAGCAGTATGGCGACCAGGCCCGCCATGAAGTGCTGTCCGAGGAACTCGACCGCGTCTTCGGCGAAACCGTCACTGCCCAGAAGACCCGCGTTGCCGGCTATCCGCGCATCGAGCCGAAGGTTACCGAAAGCACCACCCACCTCGAATTCACCGCCATTTTCGAAACCTACCCGGAGTTCGCCATTGGTGACCTCGCCGCCTCCGAAATCGAGCGCCCGACGCTGGACGTGAGCGACGCCGAAGTCGACAAGACCCTGGACATCCTGCGCAAGCAACGCGTCTCCTACGCCGACACCGACCGCGCAGCCGCCAAGGAAGACCGCGTCGTCATCGACTTCCTTGGCAAGAAGGACGGCGTACCGTTCCAGGGCGGCCAGGCCAACGACTACCCGTTCGTTCTCGGCCAGGGCATGATGCTGCCTGATTTTGAAAACGCCGTTGAAGGCGCCAAGGCTGGTGAATCCAAGACTTTCGACCTGACCTTCCCGGCCGACTACCACGCCAAGGATCTGGCTGGCCAGACGGTCCAGTTCGAGATCACTGTCAAGCAGGTTCAGGCCCCGAAGCTCCCGGAAGTTGATGCCGAATTCGCCAAGGGCATGGGCATCGCCGACGGCGACGTCGCCAAGATGCGCGCTGAGATCGAAAC
>VFQM010000525.1_pt1 | contig 41675 bp, 34 predicted proteins | sample 3512391 | NCBI WGS metagenome assembly VFQM01 (sample SAMN10412369, study PRJNA504923) | tailings metagenome | isolation source: Replicate 1 from Balatoc abandoned mine | place: Philippines
CGCCGCAGGCAGGCAAGGTCGCGCCGGAAGCGGTGGCGCTGCGCGCCCAGCCGCGCCCGGTCACTCGCTTGAACCGGCGCACGCTGGCCATCCTCGTCGGCGGTCTGTCGGTCGCCGTCCTTGGGGCCACGATCTGGTCGCTGCAACCGCAGCGGCGCGGTACGGGCGAGCAAACCGAGCTTTACAACGTCGATCGCGTCTCGAAGTCCGAAGGGCTGGATGCGCTGCCGACGGACTACTCGAAGCTGCCACCAGCCTTACCGCCCGATGTGCCCGAGCTGGGGCCGCCGTTGCCCGGCGACCTTGGCCCGGCCATCGTCGCTTCGCAGCAGCCGGTGACGCCGGGCTATTCGCCGCCAGGCCATGATCCCGAAGATGCCTTGCGCAAAGAGGCGGACGCGGCGGCGGCCTCGTCGGTGTTCTTCCGCTCGGGCGGCCAAGCGCAGACCGCCGCCACGGTCGCGCAGGCAGCGCCGGGGGCTGCAAGCACGCTTGCGGCCTTCGATCCGCTCGCTGCTGGGCCTGCCTCGACGGCGGCCCAGCCTGCCGACCCGACCGCCGCGCAGAACCGGCAAGACCAGAAAGAGGCGTTCCTGAAAGCCGGTTCTACGGAAACCCGCAATTCCGGCAATCTGGCGCTGCCCGCGTCGCCGTATCAGGTGATGGCCGGAACGGTGATCGCCGGTGCGTTGGTGACAGGCATCAAGTCGGACTTGCCGGGCGACGTGATCGGCACTGTGACGGAGCCGGTCTATGACACGGCCACCGGCAAGTTCCTGCTGATCCCGCAGGGGTCGCGCATCCTCGGGCGCTACAACAGCCAGGTCAGCTACGGGCAGAGCCGCGTACAGGTAGTGTGGAACCGGATCATCCTGCCCGACACGTCCTCGCTCACGCTCGACAACCTTGTTGGCACCGACCCGGCCGGTTACGCCGGCCTGGAAGACGATGTGAACTGGCATTGGAATCGCATCGTCGCGGGCGCTGTGCTGACGACGCTGCTGGGCGTCGGCGCCGAGCTGGCTGCGCCGGAGAACCGCCAGGACGGCAACCGCATCGTCATCGCCGGCCGTGACAGCGCCCAGGACAGCATCAATCAGGTCGGCCAGGAGATCACCCGGCGTAACATGAACATCCAGCCGACGCTGACCGAGCGGCCTGGCCTGCCGGTGCGGATCATCGTCAACCGCGACCTGGTGCTGCGGCCGTACCAGCCGCTGTTCTTCAATCGGGGAGCTTCGCAATGATCGCGACCAAGAAGCTGCGGCTCGGGCCGCTGCCCAAGACCGAGAACGTCAAACTGACCTTTGCCTGCCCGGCCGGCCTGAAAGCCGACCTCGACCGCTACGCCGCGCTGCACGCGCAGGCGTATGGCGAGGCCGTCGATGCAGAAAAGTTGATCCCGCACATGCTTGAGGCGTTCATCGCCGGCGACCGAGGATTCAGGAAAGGAGCGGCGCCCAGGGCCACGCCACCGAAACAGCCCTGACGATGGGGACGCATCCGCTGTCACCCACGACGAAAGCGCAGCCCATGGGCTGCGCTTTCGCTTTGAGCGGTGGATTGCGACAAGTCGGGGCTATGATGACCATGCTATCTTGCCCGCTGCGCCGCCCCCAGGCTTACCACCGCGAAACGCCTATGCGGCACCTAGCTCAAAAAGCGGCAAGAGCAAGCAACGGCCAGAATCTGGCCTAACCTGTTGCCCCATAAGACCTTTCGCCTGGCTGCATGTCTGCATGAAAGACTTGACAGCGGACATTTTTCATGGCCGCATGGCCGGGGCCGGACGATGGGGCGCGCCTCCTACAATGCCCAGCCCATGCGTGTGCTCGTCTGGCTGTTGCGCGGCTTCGTCTTCTTCGCGTTGTTCGCGTTCGCGCTGAACAACCAGCAGACCGTGGTCGTGCACTGGTTCTTCGGGGTCGACTGGAGCGCACCGCTGGTGGTGGTGGTGCTGATCGCCTTCGCCGTCGGCACCGGGCTGGGCGTGCTGGCCATGCTGCCGGCGTGGTGGCGGCAGCGCCGCCGCGCCGCGACGGTGGCCGCGCTCGCGCCCCCGGCGCCCGCGCCGCCAGCGCCGGCGCCAGCCCGCGCCGGCCCGCCCTCGGCCTTCGACGGCGAACCGCCGCGCGAGCTGCTGTGAACGCATCGCCCTCGCCTGGCGCGTCCGCGCACTGAGCCATGGACCTCGACCTGCAATGGCTGCTGATCGGCCTGCCCCTGGCCTTCGTGCTGGGCTGGCTGGCCTCGCGGCTGGACCAGCGCCAGTGGCGCCGCGACCGCCGCGACGCGCCGCGCGCCTACTTCGAGGGCCTGAACCTGCTGCTCAACGAGCAGCAGGACAAGGCCATCGACGCCTTCATCGAGGCCGTGCAGCTGGACCCCGACACCACCGAGCTGCACTTCGCGCTCGGCAACCTGTTCCGCCGCCGCGGCGAGTTCGAGCGGGCCGTGCGCGTGCACCAGCACCTGCTCTCGCGTGCCGACCTGAAGACGGCCGACCGCGAGCGCGCACAACACGCCCTCGCCCAGGACTTCGCGCGTGCCGGCCTGTTCGACCGCGCCGAGGCCGCCTGGCGCGCCCTGCTGGACACGCGCTACGACACCGAGGCGCGGCTGGCGCTGCTGTCGCTGTTCGAGCGCTCGCGCGACTGGTCGCAGGCGGTGGACACCGCGTCCGACATGGAACGCCGCGGCGACGGCTCGTTCGCCACGCGCATCGCCCATTACCACTGCGAACAGGCGCTCGAGGCCGCCGCCGCCGGCCAGGCCGAGGCCGCGGCGCGCGCCCTGGCCGCCGCACGGCAGGTGGCGCCGCAGGCACCGCGCGCGTGGATGCTGTCCGGCGAACAGGCCTGGCGCGCTGGCGATGCCGAGGGTGCGCTGCGCCACTGGGACACGCTGCGCGCGTGCAGCGCCGCGCTGTTCGCGCTGGTGGCCGCCGACTATGCGCAGGCGGCCCGAACCGCGGGGCGCGCCGATGCCGGCCGCCAGGCCCTGGCCGAGGCCTATGCCGCCGAGCCGCGGCTGGAGACGCTGCGCGCCCTGGACACGCTGGACACCCCGGCGGGCGAGGCACGGCCCCCCTCCGACGAGGGTGTGGCGCGGCGTCTCGAGCACCTGGCCCGCCAGCCGAGCCTGGGTGCGGTGGCCGAAGCGCTGCAGATCGACGCCGTACGCTGGCCCGCCGGCACCCAGGGCCGGCTGCAGGCCGCGGTGCAGCGCGCCGCGCTGCCGCTGCAGCGCTACCGCTGTGCCGCCTGCGGCTTCGAGGCCCACCACTACTTCTGGCAGTGCCCTGGCTGCCAGGGCTGGGACACCTACCCACCGCGCCCGCTGGAACAGCAGTGAGGCCCCCGCCGGGGCGCCGATGACCGCGCCTGCACGCCTGGGCCGGCCCCGCCATACCGACGGCCGCCCAGCGCCACTGGCTACCGCCGACTGACGGCCCACGCGCCCCGTCCTCGGCTCCCCCGGCCGGGTGGCACCGCCGCCCCCCCGCCCGGGAGGCCCGCCGCAGGGTGATGGCCCACGCCGGCACGGGTTCGAAGAATGCCGATCGAACCTGCTGCGCGGTGCAGCAGGCCGTCCCAGGAGATCGCCATGTTCCGCACCCTCATTGCAGCCCTGCTGCTGTCCCTGTCGTTCGGCGCGCTGGCCGCCGTCGAGATCAACAAGGCCACCCGCGCCGAACTCGAGGCGCTGCCCGGGGTCGGCACCGCGCTGTCGGAGCGCGTGATGGCCGAGCGGCAGAAGGCGCCGTTCAAGAGCTGGGCCGACCTGATCGAGCGCGTGCGCGGCATCGGCCCGGGCAGCGCCGCCCGGCTCAGCGCCGCCGGCCTGACGGTGGCCGATGCACCCTACACGGCGCCCAGCCGGTAACTCTCACGCGGTAACCGCCCCGAATATCGGACAAATAGTTCAGCTCATCATCAGTTGTACATTTGCCCGACGTTCGGGTCGGAATCATGTGCATTTCGCGCTTGGAACGTCACTGTCCTGTGATTCAATGCGCGACATGCAGAAGCAGACCGCTCCGGAACGATCCGACACGCTTTCCCTGCACATCGCACTGGTCGACGACGACCGCGAGTACACCGAGTTCCTCGCGCAATATCTGCGCGAGCGCGGTGCGCACGTCGATGTCTTTCCCGACAGCAACGACCTGCTGGCGCACCATGACCCGTACGGCTACGACTTCTACGTGCTCGACCTGATGCTGCCCGGCGTCGACGGCGCCGACCTCATCAAGGTGCTGCGCCGGCGCACCGACGCCGGCCTGCTGGTGGTCTCGGGGCGCCTGGCGCCCGATGTGTTCCGCCAGGTCATCACCGCGGGTGCCGACATGTACCTGGCCAAGCCGGTGCAGTTCGAGCAGGTGGCGCTGGCCATCCAGGCGGTGCAGCGGCGCATCCAGTCGGCCACCGCGGCCCAGACCATCTGGCGCCTGGACCAACGCGCCCGCCAGCTCATCGCGCCGGACGGTGCCCGCGTGGACCTCTCCGACGCCGACATGACGCTGATGGAGTGCTTCCTCACCGCCGATGGCGAGGTGGTCAGCCGCGACACCCTGCGCCAGCGCCTGGGGCGCGACGCCGACAGCGACGGGGCAGACGGCCTCAACGCCACGATCTACCGGCTGCGCCGGCGGATCGAGCGCGCCACGCCGGTGCTGGTGCCGCTGCAGTCGCGCTCGCGCGTGGGCTACGTCTTCAAGGCACCGCTGAAGCCGGCCTGAGCCGGCTCCGGCGCGGGAGCCGCGCCGCCGGTGCAGCCCGGCCGGTCAGTCGTCGGCCGGCTCGGTGACGATCAGCCGCATCGTGGTGCCCTCGGCACCGGTGCGCGCCACGCTGGCCTGGCCGCCGTGCAACTCCATCACCCGGCGCACGATGTACAGGCCCAGCCCGTGTTCGGCGCCGGGCGTGTGGCGGCCGCGCGCGCCGCGCTCGAAGACATGGTCGCGCAGGCCGGGCTCGATGCCGCTGCCCTGGTCGACGACGTCGATCACCAGGCCCAGCGGGTCGTCGGAGTCGGCCAGCCGAACCGTCACCGTGCTGCCGGGCGGGCTGTACTTGAGCGCGTTGGACAGCAGGTTGCGCAGTGCCAGCCGCATCAGCCCCATGTCCAGCGACACGGTGCGTGCCGCGGTCTCGCGCTGGATCGCCACGCGCGTGCGGTCGGCGGCGGGCATGTCGGCGATCACCAGCGCCAGCAGGGTGTCGAGGTCGGTGTCGTCGCGCTGCACCGGCCCCTGGCGGGCCAGCAGCGAGGCCACGGCCAGCGTGTTGTCCAGCCGTGCCATCACCTGGCCGAGCACCGCCTGCGCACGCAGCAGCCGCGGCGCCACCGGGCCCTCGCCCACCGCGGCCAGCGACGACATCGCGCTCTGCATCGCCGCCGAGGCGTTGTTCAGCGGCTGGCGCACCTCGTGGGCCAGCACGTCGAGCATGGCGTCCCGCTCCTGCAGCATCGACGCCTGCACCTCGGCCTGGCGCTGCAGTTCCAGGCGCAGGGCCTGCTCGGCCTGCAGCCGCTCGGAACGCTCGTGACGCTCGGTCACATCGCGGATCGCGCCGGCCACGCGCGGACGACCATCGGCACCATCCACGCGCTCGGCCCAGCAGTGCAGCCACAGCAGGCGCCCGCGGGCGCTGGTGGCCGGCAGCTCCACCTCCCACGGCCGGCCCTGACGGGCGGTGGCCGCCAGCGCCTGCAGCACCTCGCGCCGGCGCGGCCCGGCCACCCGGCGCAGGCACTGGCGCAGCGTCAGCGGTCCGTCGGCCGGCAGGTCCAGCAGGGCGCGCGCCTGCGCCGTCAACGCCATGCGGCCGCTGGCAGGGTCGAGCTCCCAGCCGCCGATGCGCGCGATGCGTCCGGTGCGCTCCAGCAGCGCCTGGCTGGCCTCGAGCTGCCGCCGCGTGCGCTGCGCCTGCGTCACGTCCCGCGCCGACAGGATCAGCAGGTCGCGCCCGCCGATGCGCACGCCATTGGCCACCACGGCCACCTCGATGCGCGCGCCGTCGGCACGCTCGAAGATGGAGTCGAACCTCAGGTGCTGGCCCACCGCGAAGCTGCGCAGCACGTGGTCGACCTGGCCGGCCGACCAGCGCCGCTCCCAGCGCATCACCTGCGAACCTTCCAGCGCCTGGCGGCTGAGCCCCAGCATCGTCGCGAAGGCATCGCTGAACTCGACGAGCCGGCCGGTGCGGTCGAGCACGTGCACGCCGTCGCTGATGGTCACCAGCAGCGCGCGCCAGCGCGCCTGCTCGGCCTGCACCTGCTGGCGCTGGAGATCGTCGCGGCGCCAGGCACGGGCCACCATCAGCGACGCGGTGGCCACCAGCGCGATGGCCATCAGCGTGATCGTGACCGCAGTGCCCGCCTCCCGCCGCCAGGTGGTCAGGGTGTCCACCGTGGCCAGGCCGACGATCACGCGCAGCGAGGTGCCGGGCACGCGGCGGTAGGCGTTGGCGCGCTCGATGCCGTCCATCGGCACCACCGCGAGGTAGGTGCCGGCCTCGGGCGCACGCGCGAGGGCCTCGAGCAGCTCGGCCGACGTGCTGCGCTGGCCCAGGCCGCTGCGCGGGTGCGGCGGGTCGGTGTGGCGCGCCACCAGGGCCAGGTCGTCGGTGCGCAGCGACACCGCGCTGCGGCCGCCCAGGTCCAGCCCGGCGAACAGCGCCTCGAAGCGGGCCACGTCGAAGTCGGCCACCACGGCCGGCGCTCCCGGCGGCCCGGCGGCGCGCGGCGAACGCGCCAGCCGCACGTGCCAGCGTCCGTCGGCGTCTTCCCGCGGCCCCACGATCACCAGGCGGTCGGTGGCGGCCGCACGCAGCGCATCGCGCACGTCGGCCTCCAGGGCCTCGACCGGCACCGCGCGCAGGCGCTCGGCCGACGGCACGCCGCGCACCACGTCGCGCGCGGTGGCCTGGGTGCGTGCCGGGTCGCCATCCTCGGCCACCAGGCGCAGCTGGCGCAGCGCCAGGTCCACGAGCGCCAGCTCGGCGGCCACGTTCTGCGCCACGCTCTGGGCCAGGCTGTCCACCGCGTCCAGCGCGCGCTGCTGGTGCAGCCGGCGGCTGCCGTCGAGCAGCGTGTGGACGAGCAGCGCCAGCACCGCCGCCACGGCCACGTTGGCCAGCACGAGCCACAGCAGCCGGCGCCGCGCCGGGGTCGGGGTTAGAGTCGACACGGCCTGCATTGTGGCCGCTGCCACGCCCTCCGAAACGCCGATGACGACCCCTGCACTCGACGCCGCGATCGCGCTGGCCGCCGCCCACGAAACCCCCTGGCCGCGCGACCCGGCCGGCATGCCGCCACCCGGCGGCCAGCCCTGGGGCCTGCACCACAACGACCCGGCCCCCTACGACCGTCTGCGCGGCCCGGTGCATGCGCGCGGCCCGCAGTCGGGCGTGGTCTGGCAGCACGGTCGGCCGTTGGCGGCCTGGGGCGAGCCGGCGCGCCCCGACCTGACCTTCAGCGTCGCCAAGACCGTGCTGGCGCTGCTGGCCGGCGTGGCGCAGGGTGACGGCCTGCTGCCCGACGAGCACGCGCCGGTGGTGCAGCGCCTGCCCGGGATCGGCTTCGACGACACGCACAACCGAGCCATCACCTGGGCCATGCTGCTGGAGCAGACCAGCGAGTGGGAAGGCGCCAGCTTCGGCCTGCCCGACACCGTGGACCGCTGGCGCAAGGTGGCGCAGGACCCGCGCACGCCCGGCGGGCCCAAGGGCGGCGCACGCCCGCTGCAGGCACCGGGGACCTACTGGGAATACAACGACGTGCGCATCAACCAGCTGTCGCTGGCGCTGCTGCACCTGTTCCGCCAGCCGCTGGAGCAGGTGCTGCGCGAGCGCATCCTGCGGCCGCTGGGCGGCGGCGAGGGCATGGCCTGGCGCGGCTACGACGACGCCTGGGTCGACCTGCCGGGCACCGGGCGGCTGCCCAGCGTGCCGGGCGGCTCGCACTGGGGCGGCGGTCTGTCGATCTCGTCGCACGACCTCGCCCGCCTGGGCCAGCTGCTGCTGGACGACGGCGCTGGCCTGCTGCCGGCCGGCTGGGTGCGGCGCATGGCCACGCCCTGTGCGGTGGCACCGTTCTACGGCCGGCTGCTGTGGCTGAACCGCGACGGCAACGCCTTCCCGGGTGCGTCGCGCGAGAGCCTGTTCATGCTCGGTGCCGGCGGCCACGTGGTCTGGGTGGACCCGCCGCGCCGCGCGGTGGTGGTGCTGCGCTGGCTGGACGCGGCCTGGCAGGCGCCGGTGCTGCGCGCGTTCGCCGACGCGCTGGACGCCACCGTCGTCAGTGACGGTCAGTCGTCGTAGTCCCGGCCCTTGCCGCGCCCCTTGCCTTTGCCGTTCCCGCGCGGGTGGACATGGTGCTCGTACCACTCGTCGCGCACGAACACCACCGGCACGCCGCAGGCGCCATAGCTGCTGCAATGCTTGCGCCAGTTCTTGCGGTGGCCCGGCGGCACCCACATGTAGACCGGCTGCACGGGCCGGCCCACCACCACCGCGGGCTGCGTCACGATGATGGGCTGGGTGTAGACCACCTGCGGCTGCGGGAAGCGGCCGATGTCGATGCGGCCGTAGACCCCGGGTTGGCTGATGCCGATGGACACGCCGATGTCGACGTCGGCGGCCCGTGCCGGTGACAGGGCGGCCAGCGACAGCACGGCCGCGACGAGGCTGGCAAGGGCGGGGCGAGCAGGCATGGGCAGTCTCCTGGAGTGAAACGATAGACATCCAACGCGGCGGCCACCGTGGCGGTTGGCGGCGTCACAAAGCCTTACCGTCGCTGACCCGGCGCAACGGCGCGGTGGGGGGTCACGCCGGCTCGTAGACCACATCCACCTCGCCGCCGGCCAGCTGTCGCCAGCGCAGCAGCGCCTCGTCGCTGGGCCAGAAGCGCCCGCCCTCGCCGAGGTCGAGCTCGGCCACGGCACCGGGTCGCTGCAGCCGCAACCGCACGCCCAGGCCCTGCACCAGGGTGCCCACCTCGCTGTCCACCCGGCGCGCGGGCCAGGTCTTCACCAGCTCGGCCAGCGGCGCGCTGCCACCGCGCAGCGAAGGCGCCTGCACGGCCAGGTAGCGGCCGAAGCGGGCGCGCGCGGCCGGGAGGTCCCACACCGCCACGATGTTCAGCCGCAGCCCGCCGGCAAAGCGGTCGGGCTGCACCTTGCCCTGCACCACCAGCAGCTCGTCCTCGCGCAGGATCTCGCGGTGCAGGTCCAGCAACTCCTCGCCGGCCACGGCCTCGATGCTCTCGCTGCCGTCGTCGAGCTTGAAGATGGCCACGCGGCCGCGGTTGCCGTTGATCACCCGCACCTCGCCCACGATGCCGGCCACCAGCTGCGGCTCGCGCGCCTCCTGCAGGTCGGCGATCGGGCGGCGGCAGAAGCGGCGCACCTCGTCGCGGCTCTGGTCGAAGAGGTGGCCGCTGAAGTAGAAGCCCAGCGCCGACTTCTCCTGCGTCAGCCGCTCCTTGATGCTCCAGGGCTCGGCGGCCACCAGCGCAGGCTCCTGCTGGCTGGAGCCATGGGTGTCGCCGAAGTCGAACAGCCCGCCCTGCAGCGCATTGGCCTCCTGCGTCTCGGCCCAGTCGAAGGCCAGGCCCACGCTGGCCAGCGCGCGCGCGCGGTCGGGGTGCAGCGCGTCGAAGGCGCCGGCCTTGATCAGCGCCTCCACCACGCGCTTGTTGACGGCCTTGCGGTCCACGCGCGCGGCGAAGTCGAACAGGCTGCGGAAGGGGCCGCCGCCGCCGCCGCCAGCACCTTCTCGCGCGGCCACGATGGCCTGGATCGCCCCCAGACCGGTGCCCTTGATGGCCCCCAGGCTGTAGCGGATGAGCTTGTCGCCCTCGCGGCCCGGCACCGGCTCGAAGCGGTGCACGCCGCGGTTGACGTCGGGCGGCTCGAAGGCGATGCCGAACAGCCTGGCGTCGTCGATCAGGACCTTGAGCTTGTCGGTGTCGTCCTGCTCGATGGTCATGTTGGCCGCGTAGAACTCGGCCGTGCAGTGCACCTTGATCCAGGCCGTGTGGTAGGCCAGCAGCGAGTAGGCGGCGGCATGGCTCTTGTTGAAGCCGTAGCCCGCGAACTTCTCCATCAGGTCGAAGACCTCGTCGGCCTTGGCCTCGGGGATACCCTTCTCCAGCGCGCCGGCGCGGAACTTCACGCGCTCCTTGGCCATCTCCTCGGGCTTCTTCTTGCCCATGGCGCGGCGCAGCAGGTCGGCGCCGCCGAGGCTGTAGCCGCCCATCACCTGCGCGGCCTGCATCACCTGCTCCTGGTAGACGAAGATGCCGTAGGTCTCCGACAGCACCGGCTCGAGCAGGGGGTGCGGGTAGGCGATCTCCTCCTTGCCGTTCTTGCGTGCGCAGAAGCTCGGGATGTTCTCCATCGGGCCCGGGCGGAACATCGCGTTCAGCGCGATCAGGTCCTCCAGCCGCGTGGGCCGGGCCTCGCGCAGCATGCCCTGCATGCCGCGCGATTCGAACTGGAACACCGCCTCGGTGAGGCCATCGCTGAACAACTTGTAGACCCGCGGGTCGTCCAGCGGCAGGTTCTCGTAGGCGAACTCGGCGTGCTGCGGCCGGCGTGCGCGGATGAACTCGCGCGCCAGCTCCAGGATGGTCAGCGTGGCCAGGCCCAGGAAGTCGAACTTCACCAGGCCGATGGCCTCGACGTCGTCCTTGTCGTACTGGCTCACCGCGCTGTCGCTGCCCGGCTGCTGGTACAGCGGGCAGAAGTCGGTGATCTTGCCCGGCGCGATCAGCACGCCGCCGGCGTGCATGCCGATGTTGCGCACGATGCCTTCCACGCGCGTGGCCAGCGCCAGCAGCTCGGCCACCTCCTCGTCGGCGGCCTCGCGCTGCTCGAGCTCGGGCGCCTCCTTGCGTGCGTAGATCACGCCGCTGTCGGGCTCGTCGGGCACCTTGGCCAGGGTCACCGTCTTGCCCGGCGGCGCCGGGATCAGCTTGGCGATGCTGTCCACGTGGCCGTAGCCCATGCCCAGCACGCGGCCCACGTCGCGCAGCGCGGCCTTCGCGGCCATGGTGCCGAAGGTGGCGATCTGGCTCACCGCCTCGCGGCCGTACTTGTCCTTGACGTAGTCGATGACGCGGTCGCGGTTGCCCTGGCAGAAGTCGATGTCGAAGTCGGGCATCGACACGCGCTCGGGGTTCAGGAAGCGCTCGAACAGCAGGTTGTAGCGCAGCGGGTCCAGGTCCGTGATCAGCAGCGCGTAGGCCACCAGCGAGCCGGCGCCAGAGCCGCGGCCCGGGCCCACCGGGCAGCCATGCGTCTTGGCCCACTGGATGAAGTCCGACACGATGAGGAAGTAGCCCGGGAAGCCCATCTTGACGATGGTCTGCAGCTCGAACTCCAGCCGCTGCACGTACGCCGGCCGCTGGCGCTCGCGCTCGGCGTCGTCGGGGTAGAGGTGCCGCAGGCGCTGCTCGAGCCCCTCGTGCGAGGCCTTGCGGAAGTACACCTCCAGCGGGCTGCCGTCGGGCGTGGGGAAGTCGGGCAGCCGGGGCTTGCCCAGCACCAGCGTCAGGTTGCAGCGGCGCGCGATCTCCAGCGTGTTGGCCAGGGCCGAGGGCAGGTCGGCGAACAGCGCCGCCATGTCCGCCGCCGGGCGGAACCACTGCTCGCGCGTGAAGCGGCGCACCCGCCTGGCATTGGCCAGCAGTTCGCCTTCGGCGATGCACACGCGCGCCTCGTGGGCGTCGAAGTCGTCCGGCTCGAGGAACTGCACCGGGTGCGTGGCCACCACCGGCAGGCCGAGTTCGGCCGCCAGCGGCACCGCGGCGCGCACGTGCGTCTCGTGCGTGGGCAGGCCGGCGCGCTGCAGCTCGAGGTAGAAGCGGCCGGGAAAGCAGGCCGCCAGGCGCTGCGCGGTGGCGCGTGCACGCTCGCGGTCGCCGGCCAGCAGCGCCTGACCCACCGCCCCCATGTCGGCACCCGACAGCGCGATCAGCCCATCGCCCAGCGTCTGCAGCCAGTCCCAGCGCACCCACGCGGTGGTGCGCTGGGCGTTGGTCGTCCAGGCGCGCGCCAGCAGCTCGCTGAGGTTGAGGTAGCCGCCCCAGTCCTGCACCAGCACCAGCAGCCGCGTGGCCGGGCCGCCGGGCACGTCGGGCTCCATCCACAGGTCGGCCCCGATGATGGGCTTGACGCCCTTGCCGCGGCAGGCCTTGTAGAACTTGACGGCGCCGAACAGGTTGTTCAGGTCGGTGATGGCCAGCGCCGGCTGACCGTCGCGGGCGGCGGCACGCGCCGCGTCGTCCACGCGCAGCGTGCCGTCGACGACCGAGTATTCCGTGTGGGTGCGCAGGTGGACGAAGGGGCTCATCGGGGCATTCTAGGAGTGGCCCTGGCTTGATCCGGGGCATGGCCAACGCGGGCGGTGGCGCTTAGGATGGGCCCGTTCCCGGTCAGGAGGCCGGGTCCCGTTGACCCTTCACAGGAGACCACGATGGACCTGAAACTCCAGTTCCTCGACAGCTTCGCCGCCCGCGGCAGCGACGGCAAGGACTACAAGGTCTGCGCCTACGAGCGGCAGCGCCGCGACGAGACGGTGCACGACGGCCAGGACCGCTGGCTGCCTACCGGCGTCACCGAGTACCGGCTCGACGGTGGCGACCAGGTGGACGCACGCGCCGACGGCACGATGACGGTGATGCACAGTGGGGTGATGCTCACGCGCCACTGAGCGCGTGCGTCGCCGGGCTCGGCAGCGCCCTACACTGCCCGGCATGCATGGCAACTCCCGGGCCGCGCCGCGCGGCCGCCCCCGCTGATGGCCTGGCTGCGCAAGCTGGTCGGCGCGCTGCTGATCCTCACGGCGATCGCGGTGTCGCTCTCGCGCGAGCCCGATCGCGCGGTGGAGACCCTGGTGTCGCGCTGGGGCCCGCCGCCGTCGAGCTTCGTCGAGCTCGGCGGGCCCGGCGCCGCGCCGGTTGCGGACGCCCTGGCCGGCCAGCTGGTGCACCTGCGCGACGAAGGCCCGCGCAGCGACCCCACGCCCATCGTGCTGCTGCACGGCACCTCGGCCAGCCTGCACACCTGGGACGGCTGGACGGCCGAGCTGTCGAAGACGCGCCGCGTGGTGCGCCTGGACCTGCCCGGCTTCGGCCTCACCGGCCCGCGCGCCGACGGCCGCTACGGGCTGGACGACGACGCGCGCTTCGTGCTCGCGGTGCTGGACCACCTGAAGCTCGGGCGCGTGGTGCTCGGCGGCAACTCGCTGGGCGGCCGCATCGCCTGGCGCGTGGCCACGCTGGCGCCGGAGCGGGTGGACCGGCTGCTGCTGGTGGACGCCGCCGGCCTGCCCGACAGCCTGGGCAGCATCCCGCTGGGCTGGCGCATCGCGCGCACCCCGGTGCTGGGCAAGACGGTGGAGTGGATGCTGCCGCGGCCGATGGTGGTGCAGGGGCTGGTGGCCGTCTACGGCGACCCGGCGCGCATCGACGACGCGCTGGTGGACCGCTACTTCGAGCTCACGCTGCGTGAAGGCAACCGCGCGGCGCTGCGCCAGCGCCTGGTGCAGTTCGTGCCCGGCGAACACGCGCAGGCCATCGACGGCATCCGCCAGCCCACGCTGATCCTCTGGGGCGGGCGCGACCGCGTGATCCCGCCCGAGGCCGCGGCCGGCTTCGAGCGCCGCATCCCCGGCAGCCGGCGCGTGGTGTTCGACGCGCTCGGCCATGTGCCGCACGAGGAAGACCCGGCCGCCACGCTGGTGCCGGTGAAGGCCTTCCTGGGCATCGACTGACCGGGCGGGTGCCACCGCGGCACCTCAGCCGCCGCGCTTGTCGCGGTCGCGCTGGCGGGCGGCCTTGTGGCGCACCTTCCACAGCTGCCGCTGCGCCTCGCGCTCCAGCGCGCTCATCGCGTCGCGCTGCACCTCGCGCTGCATCTTGTGGAAGTTGCGCAGCCGCTCGGGCGCGACCCGGTCGCGCACCGCGCAGCCGGGCTCGTCGTGGTGGCGACAGTCGCGGAACCGGCATTCCAGCGCACCCTGCGCGATCTCGTCGAACACGCCGTGCAGCGCCTCCATGTCGGCGTCCAGCCGCAGCGTGCGCAGGCCCGGCGTATCGATCACGCAGGCGCCGCCGGGCAGGCGGTGCAGGCTGCGCGCGGTGGTGGTGTGGCGGCCACGGCCGTCGCCCTCGCGGCTGGCCCCGGTGCGCTGGCTGGCCTGGCCGAGCAGCGCGTTGGTCAGCGTGCTCTTGCCGGCGCCGCTGGAGCCCAGCAGCACCAGCGTGCGGCCGGGCAGGGTCCAGCGCGCCAGCGCCTGCGCCGGCTCGGCCCCGGTGGCGTCCAGCGCCATCGCGTCCACGCCCGGCGGCAGCAGCGCGCACACCGCCTGCAGGCGGCGTTCGGCGAACACCGGGTCGCAGAGGTCGGCCTTGGTCAGCACCACCACCGGCTCCACGCCGCCCAGCCGCGCCAGCGCCAGGTAGCGCTCCAGCCGGCGCAGGTTCCAGTCATGGTCCAGGCCCATCACCAGCAGCGCGGTGTCCACGTTGCTCACGATCACGGCGCGCACCGATTTCTCGCGCCCGTCGTGCTGGCGACGGGCCAGCTGCGTCAGCGGCGGCACGCGGGCCTGCACCCACCACTGGCCGTGCGGGTCGCGCCCGGCGTGCACCCAGTCGCCCACGGCCAGGCCGTCGTGCGGGCCGGCCGCGTGGCACAGGGCCGGCAGTGCGCGCGCCGGGTGCGGCTGCACGCCGTCGTGCAGGGTCAGCGCATCGCGCTGCACCTCCACGATCCGGCACAGGAAGGGCGCCGCCGGCGGCGCCACGAAGCTGTCGACGTGCCGGCGCATCGCCGGCGTGAGACCGATGGCCGCCAGTGCGGCGGCCTGCTGTTCACAGAGCATGGAACGGGACTTCCTTCGCGAAGGGCACGGATGTGCCAGGCCGGCGCTGGCCAGGGCCAGTGCCGGATGCGCAGACGGGGAAGTCGGCAGCGGCGGCGGGTCAGCGGGCGACCCGCCCGCGTTCAGCGGTGCAGGGCGCGCGGTGCCGCGGCGGCCGACAGGGGGGCAAGATCGATCGTGACCATGGCAACCTCCTGTGGCGGGGTGAACGAAGGAGCGCGACTGTGCGCGCGCAGCGCGGTGCTGTCAACGCCTACCATTGCCGCGTGTGGCCGCTGTACATCGATGCGCACCTGCTGGTGCTGGACAAGCCGGCCGGGCTGCTCTCGGTGCCCGGCCGCACCGAGCCCGACTGCCTGTCGGCCCGCGCCCAGGCGCTGTGGCCCGACGCGCGCATCGTGCACCGGCTCGACCAGGCCACCTCCGGGCTGCTGGTCATGGCGCGCGGCCCGGAGGCGCAGCGACGGCTCGGCTGGGCCTTCGAGCGCCGCCGCGTGCACAAGACCTACGAGGCGGTGGTGGAAGGCACGCTGGCCGACGACGCCGGCAGCATCGCGCTGCCGCTGATCGTGGACTGGCCGAACCGTCCGCGGCAGGTGGTTGACCTGCTGCGCGGCAAGCCGGCGCTCACCCACTGGCGCGTGCTGGCGCGCGGCGCGGGCCGCACGCTGGTGGCGCTGCAGCCCGTCACCGGCCGCTCGCACCAGCTGCGCGTGCACCTGCAGGCCATCGGCCACCCGATCGTGGGTGACGACCTCTACGGCCATGCCGGTCCGCGCCTGCTGCTGCATGCCCGCGCGCTGACGCTGCCGCACCCGGAGGACGGGCGGCCGATGCACTTCGAGTGCCCGGTGCCCTTCGGGCTCGACGGCGTGCCCGATGCCGCATCACCGCATGCCGCGCCATCGGCTACGCTTGCCGGATGAAGATCTTCATCGTCACCGGTGCATCGCGCGGGCTGGGCCGCGCGATGGCCGAGCAGCTGCTGCAACCCGGCCACCGCGTGCTGGCCATCGCCCGCCGGCCCGACCCGGCGCTGGCCGACGCCGCCATCGCACGCGGCGCGGTGCTGGAATCCTGGGCCCTGGACCTGGCCGACGCGCCCGCCGCGGCGCGCCGGCTGGCCGACTGGCTGGCCACGCTGGCACCGGCCGACGCGGCGCTGGTCAACAACGCGGCCACGTTGTCGGAGCCTGCGCCGCTGCGCGACAGCACGCTGGCCGAGCTGTCGGCCGCAGTGCGCGTGGGGCTGGAGGCGCCGCTGCTGCTGAGCGCGGCCTTCCTCGACGCCACGGCCGCCTGGGGCACCGACCGCCGTGTGCTCAACATCTCCTCCGGCCTGGGCCGGCGCGCCATGGCCGGCAGCGCCAGCTACTGCGCCGTGAAGGCCGGCATGGACCACTTCTCCCGTGCGGTGGCGCTGGAGGAGTCGGCCCGGCCCGACGGCGCGCGCATCGTGTCGCTGGCGCCCGGCATCATCGACACCGACATGCAGGTGCAGCTGCGCAGCGCCGACCGCCAGCGCTTCCCCGACGGCGCGCAGTTCGAGGCCTTCAAGACAGAGGGCCGCCTCGACAGCCCCGGGGCCGCCGCCGCCAAGGTGCTGCGCTTCCTGGCGCGCGAGGACTTCGGCCGCGAGCCGGTGGCCGACGTGCGGCAGGCCTGACACTCAAGCCGGCGCCCGGCCGGCCGAAGACGAGGGACGCCCGCGAGGGCCTGCTCTGATGTCCCTCACCTTCACCGCCCTGCAGACGGGCCAGGCCGCGCGCAGGCACTGGCAGGCCTCGTCGTCCGACGCCGCCGCGGCCATGCGGCGGCTCTCCAGCGGCCTGCGCGTGCAGGGGGCGGCTGACGACGCGGCGGCACTGGCTATCGGCCAGCGCCGCATGGCGCAGCTGCGCGGCATGGACGCCGCGCTGCGCAACGCCAACGACGGCATCTCGCTGGTACAGACCGCCGAGGGCGCCCTGGCCTCCGTCACCAACCAGCTGCAGCGCGTGCGCGAGCTGGCGGTGCAGGCCGCCAGCGCCGGCACCTCCGACCGCGCGGCGCTGCAGCAGGAGGTGGACCAGCTCACGCGGGAGATCTCGCGCACCGTGCTCGGCACCACCTTCAACGGCCAGTCGCTGCTGGCCAGCGACCGCCGGCTGGACTTCCAGGTGGGCAGCGGCGGCGGCAGCGACGACCTGCTGAGCCTGGGCCTCACCGACCTGCGCACCGGCGCCTCCGGCGTCACCGCCACCGCCGCCGCCGCCGCCGACGTGGAGGAACCCGGCTTCGCGCCCCAGATGCAGGTCTTCGTGAAGGTGGTGGTCAGCGGCAAGACCGTGGCGCTGGAGGTGGAGGCCAACGACACGGTGGAGAACGTCAAGGCCAAGATCCAGGACAAGGAGGGCATCGCGCCGGAGCGTCAGCGGCTCTTTTTCGCCGGCAAGGAGCTCGAGGACGGGCGCACGCTGGCCGACTACAACATCCAGAAGGAATCCACCCTGCAGCTGGAGATCGCCAGCGACCCGGCGCCGTCGCCCGGCGGCCTGCGCAGCTTCGATGCCGACACAGCCGCCGGCTCCTCGCTCGACATCGGCAGCAGCGCCGACGCGGCGCGCGCCGCGATCGCGCTGATCGACGCCGACCTCGACCTCGTGGCCGGCGTGCGCGCCGGCCTGGGTGCGTGGCTGGGCCGCTTCGACCGCGTGGTGGGCCAGCTGCAGGACGCCCGCACCCACCAGTCGGCCGCGCAGTCGCGGCTGCTGGATGCCGACATGGCCACCGAGGCCATGCGCCTGGCCCGCGCCCAGGTGCTGCGCGACGCCGGCGCCGCCATGGTCGCCCAGGCCAACGCCCAGCCTGCCAGCGTGCTGTCCACACTGCTGCGCTGACGCGGCCTGGCGCGCAGGCTCAAGTCCCGGCATTCGCCGGCCGACAACAAGTGCTCGGCCCCGTCACACCCGTGGGAGTTCGCCATGTTCGGCTGGATCGGTTCCTTTCGACGCGCCTCCGCGCCGCCGGCCACGGCCGGCGCGGCACGCGCCGCGGCGCCGCCGACCGCTGCGCCCATGGCCCCTCGTGCGGCCGACCGGCCCGCCGACAGCCTCGCCGCGGACGCCCTGCGACCGAGCGCGCTGGGCGGGCTGCTCGAGGCCGGCCCGCCGCTGGCCACCCCGCCCGCGGCCGGGGAGCGCAGCCTGCTGCAGGCGCTGGACACGCAACTCGCGGCGCCCCAGCTGCCGCCGGACCTGCTGCCCCGTGCCGCCGGCGTGCTGCCGCCGCTGCTGGCCCTGATGCGGCAGGAGTCGCCGTCGCGCACGGCCATGGTGCAGCAGGTGCTGAAGGACCCGCTGCTCACCGCCGAGGTCTTGCGCGTGGCGCGCAGCACCTACTACGGCGGCCGGCCGGTGGACACGCTGGAGGCCGCGCTCGACCGCATCGGCACCGCAGGCCTGCAGGCCGCCACCGCGCGTGTGCTGCTCAAGCCGGTGTTCCAGCCGCAGGGCGGCGGACTGGCCATGCGCGCGGCGCCGCGCGTGTGGGAACGCGCCGAGCACAAGTCGCTGCACTGCGCGGCCTGGATGGCGCGCCGCGGTGGCGACCGTTTCGAGGGCCTGCTCGCCGGCCTGCTGCACGACACCGGCTGGCTGGCGCTGCTGCGCCTGATGGACCGTGCCGGCCTGGGCCTGACGTGGCCGGCCAGCCGCGCCCTGGACGCCGCGCTGGACCGGCGCAAGGACCGCGTGTTCGGCCGCCTGGTGGCGTCATGGGACCTGTCGCCCGGGCTGGTGGAACTGGCCGCGGCGCTGCAGAAGTCGCCGCTGTCGACGCTGGACCTGCCGCTGGCCGCGGCGCTGCGGGACGCCGACGAGGCCCTGGCCGACAGGCCACGGTCCGACGCGCCGGCCGCCACGGCCTGAGCCCGCCGCGGCGCGCCCCGCACCCGATCAGACCGGGGCCGCAGGCGCCCCCAGCGACACCCCGATGGCCCGCGCCGCGCGCCAGAGCTCGTCGTCCGGCGGCACGCGGCGGTTGCGGTTGGCCACGTCGGCAATCGGCACCGCCGTGCAGGCCCCGCCCTGCAGCGCCACCATGTGGCCGAAGCGCCGCTGGCGCACCAGCTGCGCCGCGGCCACGCCGAAGCGCGTGGCCAGCACGCGGTCGAAGGGCGTGGGTGTGCCGCCGCGCTGCACATGGCCCAGCAGCGTGGTGCGCACCTCGCTGTCCACCAGCGGCTGCAGCCGCTGCTGCAGCCAGTGGCCGACGCCGCCCAGGCGGATGGGGTCGGGGCTGCTCTCGATGGTGCGCATCACGGTCATCGACTCGCCCTGCGCGGCCGCGCCCTCGGCAATGCAGATCAGCGTGCAACCGCCGGCGCGCTCGTTGGCGCGGCAGCGCTCGGCCACCACGTCCACGCTGAACGGCTGCTCCGGGATCAGGATCACGTCGGCACCGCCGGCCAGGCCGCCTTCCAGCGCAATCCAGCCGGCGTAGCGGCCCATGGTCTCGGCGATCATCACGCGGCCGTGGCTGCGCGCCGTGGTGGCCAGACGGTCCAGCGCCTCGGCCACCACCGCCACCGCGCTGTCGAAGCCGAAGCTGCGCTCGTTGTGCGCGATGTCGTTGTCGATGGTCTTGGGCACGCCCACCACCGGCAGCCCCAGGCGCTCGAACCGGTGCGCGATGCTCATGGTGCCGTCGCCGCCGATGGCCACCAGGGCGTCCAGCCCGAGCTCGCGCACGTAGGCCATGGTGTCGGCCGACACGTCGGCACCGCCGGCGCCGAACCAGGCGAAGGGGTTGGCCTGGTTGTGCGTGCCCAGGATGGTGCCGCCCTCGGCCAGGATGCCGGCCACCGCCGCCGCGTCCAGCGGCCGCACGCGGCGTTCCACCAGACCGAGGAAGCCGCGCTCGATGCCGGTGACACGCACGCCGTCGGCCAGCAGCGCCAGCGTCACGGCGCGGATCACCGCGTTCAGCCCGGGGCAGTCGCCACCGCCGGTGAGCACGCCGACGTGCATCACGCCCCCGCCATCCAGGCCGCGAGGTCGGCCTTGAGCTGCTGCAGGTCGGCCTCGCGGGTGTACATCATGTGGCCGGCGTCGTAGTAGCGGTGGTGGATGCGCGCCCGCACCTCGGGCGGGATGTCCAGCTGCGCCAGCGACCAGTCGCTCGCGCTGTAGGGCGTGCCCAGGTCGTAGCGGCCGCTGGCCACCAGCACGCGCAGGTGCGGGTTGCGGCGCAGCGCGCGCGACAGGTCGGGCGCGGTGGTGGTGAAGCCGTTGCCACGGCGCCCGCCGCGGTTCCAGTCCCAGGCCTTGTGCGTGTCGTGGCTCAACACCTCGTAGCGCGTGTCGCGCTGCAGCCCCAGGGCCTCGGCGAACCACGCCATGCCGGCCATGGTGTAGGCCGGCGCGATGGCCTCGATGCCGGGGTCGAACTCCCAGTCGCGGGTGCGCATGGCCGCCATCGGCCCGGTGCTGCGCGACTCCAGCCGGCCCACGATGCGGCCCTGCGCGCGCATCGCCTCGAAGAAGAAGGTGGTGTCGGCGATGCGCAGGTTCTTCTCTTCCACCAGCGCGCGCGGCAGCCCCGTGAGCTCGGCCACGCGGCGCGCGATGCGCGCGCGGCGGTCGTGCGACAGCCGCGCGCCGGCGTGCAGCGCGGCCACGTAGTCGTCGGCCACGAAGGCCTCGGCCGCGGCGCGCGCGGCCTCCGGCGACGCCGCCGGCGCGCCCTTGAGCAGCCCGTGGTACTGCGCGGTGTTGGCGAAGGCGGGCAGGAACAGCGCGTAGGGCAGGTCGTTGCCATGCGCGAAGTCCAGGCTCTGCAGGTCCATCGCGCAGGACACCAGCACCAGCCCGTCGAGCTGCACGCCGGCGGTCTGCAGCGCGTCGGCCAGCGCGGCCACGCGCGTGGTGCCGTAGCTCTCGCCGGCCAGGTAGACCGGCGAGCCCCAGCGCCGGTGACGCGTGAGCCAGACGCGGATCACCTCGGCCAGCGCGGCCACGTCGCCGTCCACCGACAGCACGCGCTTGCGGGCGTCCTCGCCCGCGGCCACCGACCAGCCGGTGTGCGGCGGGTCCACGAAGACGAGGTCGAAGTGCTCGAACCAGGTGTGCGGGTTGTCCACCACCGCGTGCGGGGCGGGTGCGGCGCTGGCGTCGTCGGGCACGACCACGCGCTTGGGCCCCAGCGCACCCAGGTGCAGCCAGATCGATGCCGAGCCCGGCCCCCCGTTGAAGGCAAAGCACACCGGCCGGCGCGCCGGCACCGCGCCCTGCAGCAGGTAGTGGGTGGCCATCACCGCCGCTTCCGGCGGCGCGGCATCCTGACCCGGTGCCGCCACCGGCAGGAAGGCGGCGCCCACGGCGTAGTCCAGGCCCAGCCCGTTGGCCAGGCGAACATGGCCGGTGCTGCCCGGCGGCTGCAGCGCGAGCAGTTCGTCCACGCGCGCGCGCTGGCGGGCGGCCTTGTCGTCGGTGGGGGCGGGCGGGTTGCCTGCGGGTGGGGTGTCGGCCATCGGTCAAGCCCTGCGGAGCATTCGATGGCCGGCGACGATACCGCAGCCGCGGCGCCGGATAATCGGCGCATGAGCCCTCACGACGCCGGCGCGCGCCCGCAACGCCACCTGCTGCGCATCTTCGTCACCGGGCTGGTGGCCGCGCTGCCGCTGGCGGCCACGGTGGCCATCTTCTGGTGGGCGGCGAGCCTGCTGATCCGCTGGCTGGGCCCGGGCAGCGCGGTGGGCCGCGTGCTGGGCGCGGTGGGCCTGGGGGTCACGGAGTCGGAGGTGGCCGGCTACGCCATCGGTGTGGCGCTGGTGGCTGCGGCCATCTTCGGCCTGGGCCTGCTGGTCGAGGCGGGGCTGCAGCGGGGCCTGGCGCGCGTGGTCGACGGCATCCTGGAGCGCATTCCGCTGGTGCGCAGCGTGTACGACCTCGCCCGCCGCATCGTGGCGCTGGTGGCGCAGCGGGAAGGCAGCACGCCGGGCATGAACTCGATGAGCGCGGTGTGGTGCCACTTCGGCGGCGCCCCGGCCGAGGGCGAGCCCGGCCGGGCCGCGGTGCTGGGCCTGCTGTCCACCCGCGAGCCGGTGTGGATCGACGGCCGCGCCTACCTGGGCGTGATCGTGCCCACCGCGCCGGTGCCGGTGGGCGGCGGCCTGCTCTACCTGCCGCAGGACTGGGTGCGGCCGGCCGACGTGGGCTTCGAGGCGCTGACCAGCATCTACGTCTCCATGGGCCTGACCTCGCCGCAGCACCTGCAGCGCCGGCCGGCGCCGGACGCGACCGCGCCCTTGGCGCCTGCCGCCGCCACCCCCGCGTCGCCGCCACCCGGCCCCTGACGCCGCATTTACATTCGGATGCGCGGCCGCCGCCAACCGGCGCGCCACGGCGCGCGTTGAGCGACGCAGCGTGGCCGCCCCGGCCCGCGCCGCCCAGGAGGACCCCTTCATGCCTGCCACCCCCACCCGCCGCGCCACGCTGTGGCCACTGGCCGCCCTGCTCGGCGCGCTGTCCATCGCCACCGCCACAGAGGCCCTGGCGCGCGAGACCAGCGTCACCGGCCCCAAGGGCAACACCGCCACGCGCGAGGTCGAGCGCGACAAGGGCCAGGTGAGCACCAGCACCACCGGGGCCGGGGGCCAGACCCGCGAGCGCACGCTGGACCGCAGCGCCGACGGCACCAGCAGCACGGTGACGCGCCGCGACGGCAGCACCCTCACGCGCGAGACCGCGCGCACCGAAGGCGGCAGCACGTCCACGCTCACCGGCAGCAAGGGCGGCTCGGCCACCGCCGAGACCACGCGCACCGAGACCGGCTCCACCACCACCGTCACCGGCGCCAACGGCAAGACGGCCACCGTGGAGCGGGAGCGCGGCGCGCTGCGCGAGCGCGTGAAGGCGCGGCGCGACGGCCAGCCGTAGGCCCGGCGGCGCCACGGCGCCGCGGATCGGCGCCGTCAGCCGCCGATCATCTGCGCGTAGCGGCCCAGGTCGACGTTGCCGCCGCTGACGATCACGCCGATGCGCCGGCCGCGCCAGTCCCAACCCGGCGGCAGGCCGGCGGCGCCGCCGGCGTCCAGCACCGCGGCGGCGGCCAGGCAGCCGGTGGGCTCCACCACGAGCTTCATGCGCTCGGCGAAGAAGCGCATGGTGTGCACCAGCTGCTCGTCGCTGACGGTCAGGATGCCTTGCACCAGGGCCTGGATCACCGGGAAGGTGAGCTGGCCGCTGTGCTGGGTCTGCGCGCCGTCGGCGATGGTGCGCGGGGTCTCGATGTGCACGATCTCGCCGCGCGCCAGGCTGAGCTGGGTGTCGTTGCCGGCCTCGGGCTCCACGCCCCAGACGGCGATGCCGGGCTGCAGCGCCCTCGCCGCCACCGCGCAGCCGGCGATCAGCCCGCCGCCGCCCACGCAGACCAGCAGCGCATCGAGTTCGCCCACCTCCTCCAGCAGCTCCAGCGCCGCCGTGCCCTGCCCCGCCATCACGTGGGCGTGGTCGTAGGGCGGCACCAGCGTCAGCCCGCGCTCCTGCGCCAGGCGCCGGCCGATGGCTTCGCGGTCCTCGGTGTAGCGGTCGTAGAGGATGACCTCGCTGCCGGCCTGGCCGGCCTGGTAGCCGCGGGTGGCCGCCAGCTTCGCCGGCGGGGCGTCCTGCGGCATCACGATCACCGACGGGATGCCCAGCAGCCGCGCCGACAGCGCAATCGCCTGCGCATGATTGCCCGAGCTGAAGGCGATGACGCCGGCCCGCCGCTGGGCCGGCGAGAACTGCGCCAGTGCGTTGTAGGCGCCGCGGAACTTGAAGGCGCCCACGCGCTGCAGGTTCTCGCACTTGAAGAACAGCCGCGCGCCGCTGCGCTCGTCGGCCGTGCGCGAGGTGAGCACCGGGGTGCGGTGGGCCACGCCGGCCAGGCGGGCGGCGGCGGCACGGACGTCGTCGAGCGAGATCGCGAGCGGGGGTGTCATCGCGCAAGCATAGGGCAGCAGCCGGCCCCCGTCCGCCCGACGGCCGGTCCGGCCTCAGGGCCCCTGAAAGCCGCCGCGGCGGAAGGTGAGCACCAGGGTGTCGCGGTGCGCCGGCGCGCCGGCCGGGCCGTCGGGCTGGATCGGCGTGCTCTCGTGGATCACGCGCTCGTCGTCCAGCAGCAGGGCGCTCCAGGGCTCCGCGAGCGTGAAGCGCAGGCCCTGCGGGCCGCGGGCGTCGAACACGCGCGTCTCGCCGCCCTTGATGCCGGTGCGCGCCACCAGCACCACGGCCACCAGGTCGACGCCGTCGCGGTGCGCGCCCTCGGGCGTGGGCCGGCCGATGCCGCCCTCGCAGTCGATGCGGAAGGGGTGCGCCTCGACGAACCAGCGCTCGCCGGGCCCGGCGGCGCCGCGCAGCGTGTCGGCGTGCCGCGCGAGGCCGGCGAGCAGGCGCGCCCAGGCCGGGTCGTCCACGAGCGACTGCGGCAGCGGCTCGAACCAGCGCTCGATGCCGCCGTGCAGCGCGTTGTATTCCACCGGCTGCCAGTGCGCGCGGTGCGGCACGGGCGTGATGCGGGTGCTGTCGACGATCAAGCAGCCGTGGCGGCGGCGGCGGTAGCGGCCGCCGTCGCGCAGGTGCTGGTCGGGCGGCAGCGCGTCCCACAGCGACTGCCAGCGCGCCTGGTCGGCGGCGGTGGTGTCGGTCAGCGCGCGCAGCGCGGCGGCGTCCAGCACGGCATAGCCGGCGCTGGCCAGCTGCGCGTCCAGGTCGCGCAGCGCGGTCAGGGGGGGCGTGGGGCTCACGGGCATCCTCGGGGCCGAGCCCGGCGGGCTCGCGGGCCTGGAGTGTGCACTCCAATCGTGCGTCAGCCCCGGTTGGGGTTGCGGCGTTAAGGTGGCGTCATGAATGCGCTGCCGCCCCAAGAAACCCGCGCCCTGGCCGGCACCGTGGAACTCGTCGATCTCGTCGACTTCAAGTGGCTCATGACCGCCGAGGGGCTGGCCGTCAACATCGACCGCCTGCGCAGCGACAGCGCCTATGCCCGCCGCGTGTTCGACGCCGCCGATGCGTCGGGCAACGTCACGCTGCGCCGCATCTCCGCCGAACTGCAGCGGCACCTGGCGGCCGGCGGCTGAGCCCCCCGGCCCGGCGCCGCCGGGCCCGGTCGGTCGCGGCAACTGCGCCGGCAACGGGCCGCACTTCCCCGCCTGTGCCGCCGTCCGCTCGTGCAGCATCGCAGGATGCCGTGGTTCCGCCAGCGCGCACCCCAGATCGACGTTCCGGCCGAGCAGCGCCGGGTGGTCGAGGCCGTGCTGCGCAGCGCCACCACGCTGGTGGCGAGTGACGACGACCCCCGCCACATCATCAGCCGCCACTGCGAGGCGCTCACGCGCCTGGCCCCGCACATCGTGCTCGCCTGGACCTGGTTCGGCCCCCCGTCGCCCGACCGCATCCGCCCGCAGGTGGTGGCCGGGGCGGCGTCGGCCTACGCGCAGGAGCTCGACATCGCCCGCGACTGGCTCACCCGCCACGGCCCGGCCTACCGGGTGCTGGACGGCCGCCGCCTGGAGCCTTTTGCCGTATCGGGCCGCTCGCTCTACGGCCCCTGGCGGCGGGCGGCGGCCGAGCACGGGGTGCGCCAGGTGCTGGCGCTGCCGCTGCGCTCGTCGGTCGACGACCAGCGTGGCCTCTTCGTGCTCTATGCCGACCGCCCCGGCTACTTCGACGACGTCGGCGTGGGCCTGTTCGACGCGCTGGCCGGCCTGTTCAGCGCCGTGCTGTCGCGCGCCGCCCGCAATGCCGAGCTGTCCCAGGCGGCACGGCTGGACGTGCTCACCGGCCTGCCCAACCGGCGCGCCCTCGAGGTGCTGGAGCCCTCGTCCACGCGGCTGTCGGAGGCCGACCCGCCGGCCTGCGTGCTGCTGGCCGACATCGACCACTTCAAGCGCATCAACGACCAGTGGGGCCATGCGGCCGGCGACGACGCGATCCGCCGCGTGGGCGGCGCGCTGCGCGAGGCGCTGCGCACCGAGGACACCGTGCTGCGCTGGGGCGGCGAGGAGTTCGTGGTCTGGCTGCCGGGCCTGGACGGCGTCCGTGCCGGCATCGTGGCCGAGAAGCTGCGCCGCGCCGTGGCCGAGCTGCCGTCGCCGGCACTCACGGTGTCCATCGGCGTGGCCACGCTGCAGGTGGGCGAGACGCTGGCCGACGCCATCGCCCGGGCCGACCAGGCCATGTACCTGGCCAAGCAAGGCGGCCGCAACCGGGTGCAGGCCGAGGCCGGCACGGCCGCGCCGGGCACGGACCGCGCCGAGACCCCGGCCGAGGCCTGAGCCAGGGCGCGGGCAGCCTCGGCGCGCCACAATGGCCCGCCGCCCATGACCGCCCCGTCCATCCGCGCCACGCTGCAGCACACCGCGTTCCGCACCCTGCTGGGCGGCGGCACGCTGTACTTCATCGGCAGCTTCATGCAGTCCACCGCCGCGGCGTGGATGATGGTGGAGATCACCGGTTCGTCCTTCCTGGCCGCCCTGGTGCAGACCGCGGTGTTCCTGCCGATGTTCCTGCTGGCGCTGCCGGCCGGCGTGCTGGGCGACATTGCCGACCGCCGGCGGCTGATGCTGGGCGCGCTGGCGGCCCAGGCCGTGGCGGTGGCGCTGCTGGCGGTGCTGGGCCTGCTGGGCAAGGCCGGGCCGGCCAGCGTGCTGCTGCTGATCTTCGCCGCCGGCTGCTGCACGGCGCTGATGTCGCCGGCCTGGAACACCGGGCTGGCGGAGTCGGTGCCGCGCGATGACCTGCCGCAGGCCATCACGCTGGTGGGCATCGCCTACAACGCGGCACGCGCGCTGGGGCCGGCCTTTGCCGGCGCGGTCTACGCGGTGGGCGGCGCCGGCCCCAACTTCGCCGCCGCCCTGGCCGGTGTGCTGCTGATGGCCTGGACGGTGCACCGCCACCCGCCGGCCCCGCACCCGCCGTCGCGCCTGCCGGCCGAGCGCCTGTGGGGCGGCATGGTCAGCGGGCTGCGCTTTGCCTGGCATTCGCCGCCGGTGTTCGCGCAGCTGGTGCGCACGGTGGCCTATGCCGCCGCCGGCTCGGCGCTGTGGGCGCTGCTGCCGGCCATCGCCGCGCAGCGGCTGGGCATGGGGGCGGCCGGATTCGGCTTCCTGATGGGCTGCATGGGCACCGGCGCGGTGGCGGCCGGCCTGCTGATCGGCCGCTGGCGCGTACGCTACGGGCTGGAGCGGCTGGTGGCCGCCGGCTGCGTGGTGTACGCGCTGGCCATGCTGGTGGCGGCGCTGCTGGCCTGGCGCTGGGGCGTCTACCTGGCGCTGCTGGCCGCCGGCGGCGCCTGGATGGCGGTGATGTCCACCTTCAACACCGCCACCCAGACCAGCGCGCCGGGCTGGGTGCGCTCGCGCGCGTTGGCCATGCACACGCTGTGCGCGCTGGGCAGCTTTGCCTTCGGCTCGGCGCTGTGGGGGGCGCTGTCGGACCTCATCGGCCTGCGCCTGGCGCTGTGCGCCGCCGCGGCGCTGATGCTGTCGGGCCTGCTGCTGGTGCGGCGCTACCCGCTGCGCATGGGCGAGGCGCACGACGTCACGCAGGCCGTGCCCTGGGAAGACCTGTTCGTCGCCCACGAGCCCGACCCCGAGGCCGGCCCGGTGGCGGTGGAGATCCGCTACCGCGTGCGGCCGGAGGACACCGAGGCCTTCCTCGACGCCATCGGCGCGCTGCGCGCCCCGCGCCGGCGCGACGGCGCGAGCTTCTGGCGCGTGTACCGCGACCTGTCGGACCCCACGCGTTTCGTCGAGCGCTTCATCGTGCGCTCCTGGGCCGACTACCTGCACCAGCGCGCGCGCCAGACGCTGGCCGACCAGGCGCTGGAGGCGCGCGTGCGCGCCTTCGTGCCCGACGGCGAGCCCGTCGTCACCGACCACTACATCGCCGAGCGCTGACGCCCGGCGGGTCGGCGCGGCCCGCCGGGCCGTCCGTCAGGCCGCCACCGCCGGCCCGCCGCGCCGCCGCAGCCGGCCCGCCAGCCGGGCCAGCAGGCGGAAGGCCCAGCGCAGCATCAGCAGCGTCAGCAGCGCCTCCACGAAGGTGAGCGTGAAGGCCAGCGCGAACGGCCAGCGCTCGGCGCGGCGGCGGAACTTGGCCAGCGCGCGGTCGCGCGAGGTCTCGATGCTGTCGTAGAAGCTCGGGATGACCAGCAGCGTGAGGAAGGTGCTGGTGATCACGCCGCCGATGATGGCCACCGCCATCGGGCGGTAGAACTCCCCGCCCTCGCCCACGCCGACGGCCACCGGCAGCATGCCGGCCACGAGCGCGAAGGTGGTCATCAGGATCGGGCGCAGCCGCTGCTTGCCGGCCTCCACCAGCGCAGCCTCGCGGTCCATGCCCTCGGCCTCGCGCACGCGCGCGGCGTCGAGCAGCAGGATCGCGTTCTTCGCCACCAGGCCCATGAGCATGATCACGCCGATCAGGCTCATCAGGTTGAGCGTGCCGCCGGTGAGCAGCAGCGCCACCACCACGCCGATCAGGCTCAGCGGCAGCGACAGCATCACGCCCAGCGGCGCGGTGAAGCTGCCGAACTGCATGACCAGGATCAGGTACATCAGCGCGATGCCCGACACCAGCGCGATGCCCATGTCGGTGAACACCTCCTGCTGGTCGCGCGAGGCGCCGGCCAGCTCCAGCCCGTAGCCGGGCGGGAAGTCCATGCTGCGCGCCAGCTTCATCGCGTCGGCCGTCACCTCGCCGGGGCTGCGCCCCTGCGCGTTGGCGGCCACCGAGATCGTGCGCTTGCCATCCACGTGCTGGATCTGGCTCGGCCCGCGGCCCATGGTCACGGTGGCGATCTGCTCCAGCGGCACCATCTGGTTGCCGCCGACCACGGTGATCGGCAGGCGCTCGATGTGCGACGCCTCCAGCCGGTCCTCGGGGTGCAGGCGCACGGCCACGTCGCGCGTCTCGCCCTCGGGGTCGACCCAGTCCCCGGCCTCCACGCCGGCGAAGGCCACGCGCAGCGCCTGCGCCGCATCGGCCACCGAGATGCCCAGCGTGTTGGCCAGCCCGCGGTCGAGCTCGATCTGCATCTCGACCTGCGGGTCCTGCTGCGACAGGCCCACGTCCACCGCGCCCGGCACCTGGCGCAGCAGCTCCATGTAGCGCTGCGTGATGTCGGTCAGCACGCGCGAGTCCGGCCCGGTGAAGCGGATCTGCACCGGCTTCTGCACGCCGTTGTTCAGGTCCTCGATGACCACGTACTCCGCCCCCACCAGGCGCGCCAGCCGGGTGCGCAGGTCGCCGGCAATGGCCCGGGCGCTGCGGTCGCGCTCGGTGCTCTTGCCCAGGTCGACGAAGATGCGGCCGCCGTTGGGGTTGACGAAGCTGTTGGTGGCACGCACCTCCGGGATCTCGCGCGCCAGCGAGGCCGCGGCCTCCACCTTCAGGCGGGCGTAGTTCAGGCTGCTGCTGGGCGGCGTGCGCACGTCCACCGCGATGGTGCCGCCGTCGGCCGAGGGCAGGAAGCTCGAGCCGCCGAAGGCGCCCTGCAGCGCCACCGCCGCCACCAGGCTGGCGATGGCGAAGAAGGCCATCCAGCGCCGGTGGTGCAGCGCCCACTCGATGACGCGGCCGTAGCCCACGGCCTGGTGGTCGAACCAGGTGTTGAAGCGCTGCAGCAGGGCGCTCAGGCCGCGCTTGGGCGCGTGGTGATGGCCCGGCGGGTCGCCCCAGTAGGCCGACAGCATGGGGTCGAGCGTGAAGCTGATGAACAGGCTCACCAGCACCGAGGCCACCACGGTCAGGCCGAAGGGCCGGAACCACTCGCCCGACACCCCGGGCATGAAGGCCACCGGGATGAACACCGCCACGATGGAGAAGGTGGTGGCCGCCACCGCCAGCCCGATCTCCTTGGTGCCCTCCAGCGCCGCGGTGAAGCGGTCGGCGCCGCGCTCCATGTGGCGCACGATGTTCTCGCGCACGACGATGGCGTCGTCGATCAGCACCCCGATGGCCAGCGACAGGCCCAGCAGGCTCATGAAGTTCAGCGTGAAGCCCGCCAGCCACACGGCGATGAAGGCCGCCAGCACCGAGGTGGGCAGCGACAGCGCGGTGATCAGCGTCGAGCGCCAGGAGTTCAGGAACACGTAGACCACGAACACCGTCAGCCCGGCTCCGAACACCAGCGCGTGCACGACGTTGTAGAGGCTGTCGCCGGCCTCGCGGCCGCCGTCGCGCGTGACCTCCAGCGTGGTGCCCTCGGGCAGCTCGCGGCCGATGTCGGCCACCATCGCGCGCACCGCGTCGGCCACCGTCACCGTGCTGGCGTCGGGTGCGCGCGTGACCGACAGGCTCACGTTGGGGTTGCCGTTGCGCAGCGACAGCGTGCTGCGCTCGGCGAAGCCGTCGCGCACCTCGGCCACGTCGGCCAGGCGCACGAACTGCTCGCCCCGCTTCTTGACGACGATGCGGCCGAACTCCGCCGGCGACTCGATGCGGCCGACCAGGCGGATGCTCTGGTCCTCCAGCGTGCCGCGCACCTTGCCCACCGGCGCGGTGGCGTTCTGCGCGCGGATGGCAGCCACCACCTCGGTGACCGACACCTCGTACTCGCGCAGCTTCTGCGCCCGCAGCAGCACCGACAGCTCGCGCCGCAGCGCGCCGCCCACCTCCACCACCGCCACGCCGGGAATGCCGCGGAAGCGGTCGGCGAGGTCGTCCTCGGCCAGGCGCGAGATCTCGGCGTGGCCGAGCACGCTGGAGGACAGCGCCATCTGCATGATCGGCTGGGCTGACGGGTCCACCCGCGTGAGCACCGGCTCGCGCATCTCCACCGGCAGCTTGTAGCGGATGCTGCCGATGGCGTTGCGCACCTCGTCGGCGGCCACGATGAGGTCCTTGTCGAAGTCGAAGATGAGGACGATCTGGGCGTTGCCCTCGCTCGCGGTGGCCCGCACCTCGTCGACCCCGGAGATGCCCTGCAGCGCCTTCTCGATGCGGTTGACGACCTCGCGCTCCACCGTCTCCGGGCTGGCGCCCGGGTAGGGCACGTTGACCACCAGCACCGGCTCCTCGACGTCGGGGATCTGGTTGACGCGCAGCTTGGACAGGGCCAGCAGCCCCAGCGCCATCAGGCCGATGATGATGACCACCATCGCCACCGGCTTGCGGACGCTGAATTCCGACAACAGCATGTCCGTCTCCCGCCTACTGGCCCGCCGGCGTGCCCGCCGCCGACGCCGCACCGGCCGGCGCCGGCGCGGCCTGCCAGGCCTGGCCGTCGACCAGCGTGCTGCCGGGGTTGCGCAGCACGCGCTCGCCCGCCGCCAGGCCCGACAGCACCGGGAACTCGCCGCTGCGCGGGTCGCGGTCGCCCAGCCGCACGGCCACCTTCTGCAGCGTGCCCTGGCCCACGCGCCACACGTGCGCCAGCTCGCCGGCGCGCACGATGGCGCCCTCGGGCAGCGTCAGCGCCTGCACGTCGCCGCTGTCGATGCGGCCCTCGGCAAACAGCCCGGCCACGCGCGGCGCCGATGCCGGGTCGGCGAAGGCCACCATCACCGCCACCTGGCGCGTGGCGGCATTCACCGCGGCGTCGATGCGCTCGATGCGGCCCTCGAAGGCGGCGTCGCCGAAGCCGTTGATGCGGAAGCTCACCGCCTGCCCGAGCTTCAGCGCCGCCAGCCGGTCGGCCGAGACCAGGCCCTCGAAGCGCATGCTGCGCGGGTCGATGACCTTCAGCAGTTCCTTGCCCACCTGCGCCGTGTCGCCGGTGGAGGCGCGGCGCTCGCTGACCACGCCATCGAAGGGCGCGCGCACCAGCGTGCGCTGCAGCTGCTGGCGCGCCGAGACCACACGCGCACGGGCCGCGGCGAGCTCGCTCTGCGCCGCGTTGCGGCGCACCTCGGCATCCTCCAGCGCCTGGGTGGAGGTCATGCCCTGGGCCTGCAGGGTCTTCAGCCGGTCCACCGTGCGTTCGGCCTGGGCGTAGCCCTGGGTGGCCGCGCGCAAGGCCTCCTCGGCCGAGGCCAGGCTGTCGCGCAGCGAGGTGTCGTCCAGGCGCAGCAGCAGGTCGCCGGCGCGCACCGTCTCGCCGTTGTCCTTGAGCACCTGCACCACCACGGCGCCGACCTCGGCGCGCAGGTCGGCGCGGCGCGCCGGCTGCACCGAGCCGGTGATGACCGGGCCCTGGGCCAGGCGGGACGGCGCCAGGGTGCGCAGGTCCTCGGGGGCGAGCAGCAGCACCGGCGGGGTGGCGGCGGCGCCGGCGGCCGGGGTGCTGGCGGGCCGGCTGCATCCGGCGATCAGCACGGCGGCGAGGGCGGTGGCCAGCACGGCGGCCGGCCAGCGGGCCGGGAAGGGAGACAACAGCGGCATGGGGTCCTCGGGGTCGCCGCCCGGGCCGCTGCGGGACGGCGCCGGACCGGCGAGTGGTCGGGGGGGTATGGATCAAAGGCCGCGAGCGTAACGCCACCGGCGGGGCGCCGGCCATCCCGATGCGACGAAACGACGGCCGGCCGGGGCGGACGGCAACGGCGGACGGCTGGCCGGCCGGGCGCCGTCCGGCCGGCACCGCGTCGCCCGGGGGACAGGCCGGGCCGGGGCCGGCCGGCCACAATCCCCGCCATGGGAACGCTCTACCTCGTGCGCCACGGCCAGGCCAGCTTCGGCGCGGCCGATTACGACCAGCTCAGCGAACTCGGCCAGCGCCAGTGCCGCCGCCTGGGCGAGCACCTGCGATCGCGCGGGGTGGCCGTGCAGGCGGCCTACAGCGGCACGCTGCGGCGGCAGGTGCAGTCGCTCGCGGCGATGGCCGAAGTCCACGGCGCCGTGCCCGAGGCCACGCGCCTGCCCGGCCTGAACGAGTACGACAGCGAGGCCGTCGTGCGCGCCCTGTACCCGGAGATCCCGCCGCCGCCCGACCCCGCCGACAGCTTCCGCCACCACTTCAGGCTGCTGCGCGAGGGCCTGGCGGCCTGGATGGCCGGGCGCACCGCGCCGGCGGGCATGCCCGCCCATGCCGACTTCGTGGCCGGCGTGCGCGACGCGCTGGACCGCGTGCGCACCGGCCACGACGGCGACGTGCTGATGGTCTCCAGCGGCGGCCCGATCGCCCATGCCGTGGGGCTGGTGCTGGGGCTGGCGCCGCCGGCGGTGATCGACCTCAACCTGCGCCTGCGCAACAGCGCGGTCACCGAGTTCCAGGTCACGCCCAGCCGCTGCCTGCTGGTCAGCTTCAACGGCATCGGGCACCTGGAGCACGGCGTCGGGCCGGAGTGGGTGACCTACGCGTAGGCGCCGGCGACGCCGGGGCACCCGATCCGGGCGGTTCCGGCCCGGCACGTTTCGTGCAGCATCGCGGCCCATGTACTGCACGCTGGACATCGAGGCCTCGGGTTTCGGCCACCACGGCTACCCCATCGAGGTGGGCTGCGTGCGCGAGGACGGGGAGTCCTGGTGCACGCTGATCCGCCCCGAGCCCGGCTGGACGCACTGGGACGACGCCGCCGGTCGCCTGCACGGCATCACGCGCCAGGCCCTGCAGGCGCACGGGCGGGACCCGCTGTCGGTGTGCCGGCGGCTCAACGAGATGCTCGACGGGCGCACCGTCTACTGCGACGGCTGGGCCCACGACTACCCGTGGCTGGCCCGCCTGTACGACGCCGCCGACCTGGTGCCCAGCTTCCGGCTGGAGACGGTGCAGCGGCTGCTGGACGACGCCAGCCGCGCCCGGCTGGACCCGGCGCTGCAGCGGCTTCGCGCCACGCTGGGCCGCCACCGCGCCAGCGCCGATGCGCGCGTGCTGCAGCAGGCACTCGCGCAATCCCTCGGCGGCTGAAGCCCGTGGGCGGACGGGCTCGGCGTCAGCGCTCCCGGTCCTGCAGCAGCCGCCACATGATCTTGCCCGAGCCGCTGCGCGGCAGCGCATCCACGAACTCGACGATGCGCGGCACCTTGTACACCGCCATGTGCTCGCGCGCCCAGGCCATCACGTCCTCGGCGGTCAGGCCGGCAGCGTCGGGCCGGCGCACCACCACGGCCTTGACCGTCTCGCCGCGGTAGGCGTCGCGGGCGGCGATCACGCAGGCCTCCTGCACGCCGGGGCAGCGGTAGAGCATCAGCTCCACCTCGCTCGGCCAGACCTTGAAGCCGCTGGCGTTGATCATGCGCTTGAGGCGGTCGGTGATGAAGAAGTAGCCCTCCTCGTCCATGTGGCCGAGGTCGCCGGTGCGGAAGAAGCGCTTGCCGTCGATCTCGACGAAGGCCGCCCGCGTGGCCTCGGGGTGGCCCCAGTAGCCCTGGAACACCATCGGCCCGTGGGTGACGATCTCGCCGGTCTGCCCTGGCGGCAGCGGCTGCAGCGTCTCGGGGTCGACGATGCGCGAGTCCACGCCGAAGATCGGCATGCCCAGGCACTGCAGCTTGGCGCGCTCCGGCGGGTTGGCGTGCGAGGGCGCGGCGGTCTCGGTCAGGCCGTAGCCCTCGGCGAAGGTGAGGCCGAAGCGCTCGCGCAGCCGCTCGGCCACGGCCTGCGGCATGGCCGCGCCGCCGCCGGACAGGTTGCGCAGGCTGGACAGGTCGAAGCTGTCCAGCGCCGGGCTGGCCATCAGGTCGACGATCATCGTCGGGATGCAGGTCCAGTGCGAGATGCGGTGGCGCGCGATCAGGCGCGCGGCCAGTTCCCGGTCCCAGCGCGGCAGCAGCACGGCGGTGGCCCCTTCGTACACGTTGCCCAGCACCAGGTACACCAGGCCGGTGATGTGGAACATGGGCACCACGCCCAGGGCCACCGTCTCCGGGCCGGCGTGGCTCCACTGCCCGCCCACGGCGTTGGCCATCAGCGTGCGGTGGGTGTGCATGCAGCCCTTGGGCAGGCCGGTGGTGCCGGAGGTGTAGGGCAGCACCGCCAGGTCGTCGGCGCCGGCGGTCAGCGGGCCGGGCCGCTGGCCTGCGGCCAGCGCGTCGGCCCAGGCGGTGGCGCCCTCGGGCAAGGGGCTGGCGTCGTGCAGCCAGGCCAGCACCGGTGCCGCCGGGACCTCGGCCGGGTCCACCACGGGCGGCAGCGCATCGGCCAGCGTGGCCACCAGCAGGTGGCGCAGGCGCTGCGCCTCGGGCAGCCGGGCATCGGCCTCGCGCACGGTGGCCGCGAGGTCGCGGCTGGTGATCGCGAAGCGGGCAGCGGGGTCGGTGATGACGTGGCCGAACTCGTCGGCCTTGTTCATGGGGTTCACCGGCACCACCACGCCGCCGGCGCGCAGCACGGCATAGAAGGCCACCACCCACTGCGGGCAGTTCTGCATGAACAGCAGCACCCGCCCGCCGGGCTCCAGGCCGCTGGCCTGCAGCCAGCCGGCCAGCGCCTCGGCCTGCGCCATCAGCGCGGCGTACGTCAGGGGCCGGCCCAGGAACAGGTAGGCCGGCTTGTCGGGAAAGCGCGTGGCGCTGACCTCGAGGTTGAACCACAGCGAGGTGGCGGGCACGGCCAGCGCGCGCGGCAGGCGGCGCGGCCAGTGCGCCAGGTGCGGGGCGGCGGGGGACGGCGGTTCGGTGGTCGGCATGGCGGGGTGCACGCTCCGGCGCGCTCGGGTTCAGGGCGAGGGCCGCTGGCGCTGGGTGGCGAACCACTTGCGACAGGCGGGGTGATCCTTCTGGTCGGCGCGCGCGCATTCGCGCTCCATGCACCACACCAGTGCCAGCAGCACCCGTTTGCCGCAGAGCGCCGAGGGCTCGTCCGACACGGCCGCGGCCAGCGCGGCCGCCGCCGGCGCGGCGCCGGAGGCGGGCGGCACGGACGCGGCGACCGGTGCCGGCGCGGGCGCGGCCGCTGGCGGCGGCGGGGTGGCGGCCGCCGTGTCCGTGCCGGCGCGCGGGGCGGCGGCCTGCGCCTCCCCCGGCGCCAGCGGGCGCACCGGCGGGCGCGCCGGCGGGCGCTCCGCGCGCGCGGCCGGCTCGGGCCGGGCCGCGGGGTCTGCGGGGCTGGCGGCGGGCCCGGGACTCGCGGTCGTCGGGGTGGCAGAAGGCACGGGGCCCTGTGCCGCGGGCGTGCCCGGCATGGTGGCCGAGGCGGGCGCCGCGGCCGCCACGCGCGCGGGGTCGGCCGCGGCGCTGGCCGCCGGCGCGGCGGCGCCGGCCGCGCCGTCGGCAGCCGGCGCGCGGGTGAGCCACCAGGCCAGCGCCGCGGCGCCGGCCACCAGCAGCCCCAGGGCCATCGGCGCCACGCCCCGCGCCCGTCGCTCCCCCGGCCATGCCCCGACCGCCGAGCCCCCGGCCGGTCCGGGCGGCGAGGGGGCGGGCGATGCCGGCGGCGCGGGCGAAGGCGCAGCCGCTGCCGGCCGCTCCACCCGCGTGGGCGCATCGGCAGAGGCGGCGGCTGCCGGCGGCGAGGCCATCGGCACGGTCGGCATCGGCACGGTCGGCATCGGCACGGTCGGCATCGGCACCGTCGGCATCGTCGCGGCGGGCGCCAGGTCCAGGGCCAGGTCGGGCACGGCCCCGGCGCCGCGCGACGGCACCGGCGCGCGGCCGTCGAGCACGGCGCGCAGCGCCGCCACGCTCTGCGGCCGATCGCCCGGGCGGGTGGCCAGCATCCAGTCCACGGCGGCGCACAGCGTGGGGTCCACGCCGGGCAGGCTGCGGCTGGCCAGCGGCGGCAGGTCGTCGTGCAGCGCCCGCGCCGTGGCCGGCGGCGGCGGCGCGCCGGTCAGCAGGAAGTGCAGCGTGGCGCCGAGCGCATAGAGGTCGGTCCACGGCCCCTGGCGCGACGCGCTGGCCTCGGCGTACTGCTCGATCGGCGCGTAGGCCGGCTTGAGGATGGCCGTCAGCGCCTGGCTGCGGTCGCCGATCACGCGGCGCGCGGCGCCGAAGTCCAGCAGCACCGGCCGGCCGTCGGGCTCGACCAGGATGTTGTCGGGCGCGATGTCGCGGTGGTAGACGCCTTCGCCGTGCAGCAGCTCGATGGCACCCAGCAGCGGCACCAGCAGCGCCCGCAGCGTGGCCTCGTCGGGCGGGCCCTGCATGGCATGGCGCACGGCGCGCAGCGTGCGGCCGCGGTACACCGGCATGGCCATGTAGGCGGTGTCGTGCTGCTCCCAGAAGCGGTACACCTTCAGCAGCGACGGGTGGTCGAAGCGCGCCAGCAGGCGGGCTTCGTTGACGAAGGATCGCAGCCCCAGCGCGAAGGTCTCGGCGTCGGCCGACGAGCGCAGCGAGACGTGCAGCGTGGCCGTGCGGCCCGCCAGCGACGAGGGCATGTACTCCTTGATGGCCACCTCGCGCTCGAGCGCGTGGTCCATCGCGCGGTAGACGATGCCGAAGCCACCCACGCCCAGCACGCCGAGGATCTCGAACTCGTGCAGCCGCGTGCCCGGCGGCAGGGCGTTGGCCGGGGGGTCGGGGCTGACGGCGACAGGCGGGGCGGCAGGCGGCATCGCCGTGGAAGCTTAGCAGGGGGTGCTGCCTACAATCCGCCCGTGCGCGACACCCGGTGCCATCACCTTCCCCGCCGCCGCTGCGTGGCCCTGGCGATGGGCCTGCCGCTGCTGCTGCAGGCCGGCCGCGCCGCGGCGCTGGAGCCGCCCGGCGGGCCGGTGGTGCTGGAGGTGCGCGGGCGCGTGCAGCGGCAGAACCAGGACGGCTGCGCCTGCTTCGACATGGGCATGCTGGCGGCGCTGCCGCAGGTGAGCTTCCAGGCGCGCACGCCCTGGTATGCCGGCCCGCGGCGCTTCACCGGGCCGCTGCTGCGCGACGTGCTCGCCGCCGCGGGCGCGCAGGGCGCGCGCCTGCGCCTGCGTGCGCTCAACGACTACCGGGTCGAGCTCCCCTGGGACGATGCGCAGCACCACGGCCCCATCGTGGCCCGCCTGCTCGACGGCGCGCCGATGGCCGTGCGCGACAAGGGCCCGCTGTTCCTCATCTACCCCTTCGACGACCGGCCGGAGCTGCGCAGCGCGGTGTACTACTCGCGCTCCGCATGGCAGCTGTGGAAGATCGAGGTCGAGTGACGCCGTCACCGGGCCACGGCGGCCGCCGCGGTCTGGCGGCCATCGGCGGGGTGATGGCGCTGGTGCTCGGCGCCGTGGTGCTGGTGCAGGGGCGGCAGCTGGCGCTGTCGCAGCAGGCGCTGCGCTCGGGCGACGGCTACTCGGTCACCAGCCTCTACCAGCTGGAGGTGGAGACGCTGCGCCTGCGCGACCAGTGGCGCATCACCCAGGACACCGCCGATCCGGCGGCGCTGGACGCGCTGCGCCTGCGCTACGAGATCTGGGTCAGCCGCATCGACCTCGCCCGCACGCCCACGCTGCAGGCGCTGATGGCCGACGACCGCGCCTATGCGCAGACGGTGGCGCGCCTGGAGGCCTTCGTCGCCGAGACCGACCGCGTCTTCGCGCCGCCGGGCCGCCCGCCCGACCCGCTGGCCCTGCGCGGCGCCTTCGAGGCCTTCAATGCGCTGGTGGCGCCCGTGCACGAGGTCTCGCTGGTGGCCGCGCACCGGCTGGCCGAGCGTGCCGATGCCGGCAACCGCGCGCTGCAGCAGCAGAGCCGGCTGGGCGTGGCGCTGTCGGTCTTCCTGTTCGCGCTGTGCGCCGTGTTCGCCGGCCTGACGATGCGCCAGATGCACCAGCTGCAGCAGCGCCGGCTGGCGCTGGAGGACCTGACCCGCCGCCTGCGCGAGGCGCGCGCTGGCGCCGAGGCCGCCAGCGACGCCAAGAGCGTGTTCCTGGCCAACATGAGCCACGAGATCCGCACGCCCTTCCAGGGCCTGCTGGGCATGCTCTCGCTGCTGCGCGAGACCGGCCTCACGCCGCGCCAGGCCGAGCACCTGCGCGTGGCCACCGAGTCGGCCGACCATCTGTTGGCCATCCTCAACGACATCCTGGACATGTCGCAGCTGGAGTCCGGCCGGCTGACGCTCAACCCGGCGCCGGTGGCGCTGCGCGAGCTGCTGACGCAGACCGACGCGCTGATGCGCGGCCAGGCGGCGGGCAAGTCGCTGGCGCTGTACCTCGACGTGGAGCCGGTGGTGCCCGAGTGGGTGGTGGCCGATGCCACCCGCCTCAAGCAGATCCTGTTCAACCTGCTGTCCAACGCGATCAAGTTCTCCGAGCGCGGCAGCGTGGCCCTGGACGTGCGGCTGGACCCGGGGCCGCCGGAGCGGCTGCGCTTCATCGTCACCGACACCGGTGCGGGCATGGACGCGCAGACCCTGCAGCGGCTGTTCCGGCGCTTTTCGCCCGGCGACCCCACGCTGCAGCGCCGCCACGGCGGCACCGGGCTGGGGCTGGAGATCTCGCGCAACCTCGCGCGGCTGATGGGCGGCGACATCACGGTGGAGAGCCGCCCCGGCGAAGGCAGCCGCTTCTGCCTGTGGCTGCCGCTGCAGCGCCACGTGCCGCCGCCGGCGCCGGCCGCCGCCGAGCGCAAGGCCGAGGCGCCGCTGCGCACGCTGGACGTGCTGGTGGCCGAGGACCACCCGGTCAACCGCCAGTACATGGCCTCGCTGCTGGAGGCCCTGCACCACCGCGGCCACTTCGTGCCGGACGGCCGGCAGGCGGTGCAGGCACTGCAGCAGCGCACCTACGACCTGGTGCTGATGGACCTGCACATGCCCGAGCTCGACGGCATCGGCGCCACCGTGGCCATCCGCGCCCTGCCCGACCGTGCGGCCGCCACCGTGCCCATCGTGGCCCTCACGGCCGACGCCTTCCAGGACACGCGCGAACGCTGCCTGCTGGCGGGCATGAACGACTTCCTCACCAAGCCGGTGAGCCCGCAGGACCTGTCGGGTGCACTGCGCCGGCTGTTCGGGCAGGAGGCGGCCGATGCCGCCCCCGCGCCGCTGCCGTCCACCGCCCCGTTGCCGGCACACGCCGAGCTGATCGACCACGAGGCCGTGCGCGCCGCACTGCAGGGCATGGCGCCGGCGCGGCTGTCGACGCTGATCGCCGCCTTCCTCGACCAGGGCACGCAGACCGTGGAGCACATGCGCACCGCGGTGCGCACCGGCCAGCCGCTGGACCTGCGCGTGCACGCACACGCCGCCCGCGGCGCCGCGCTCAACCTCGGCCTCGCCGCCCTGGCGCAGACGGCGCAGGCCCTGCACGAAGGCGCGGCCCACCTGCCCGCGCACGAGGTGGCCCACCTGGTGCAGCGCTACGAAGGGCTGCTGGCGCGCACGCGGCGCGCGGCGCAGGAGGCAGGGCTGCTGCAGGGGTAGGAGTCTGTCGATGCAGGCGTCCCGCAGCGCGGGCTTGAACTGGCGCAGGGCGGTCCGCGCCTGCGGGTGATGACGGCAACGACCGACGGCTGGCCGCTGCCATGGGCGTCCAGCGCGGCCCGGACCAGAACGGTGCCAGGCGCTTTGCCCGGCACCAGGGCGAGCAGCTGGTGTGCATGCGGCACCGGATCGCCGAAGACGGACGCACCCGATTCACCCGGGTGGAATTGCGGGCCGAGTGCACACCCATTGCGGCCCGTCACCCTTCAATCATTGCGCCGCGTCAGTCTGCAGGATGCAAGTCCACCCGGTCGCATCTGATCTCCAACCCTGCCACCGGGGACCCGAAATCCGGGGTCTGGCGGTTGCCATGCATGATCGCCAAGGGACTGCGCCTTCTGAACTTCCATGTGGCAGCACCAGGGTAGACCCACATGGGTGCCTAAGGCAGCATCTGGCGGCATGAACCGCTTTCTTCCCAGATGGACCTGGTGTGGGCTACGGTCTACAAGACGTTAGGCCTCGCAGAACATACACATGCAGCGCTACGTCGCCATCGGGGCATCACTCGCGTTTACTGTCGCACTTGTTGCTTTTCTTCTCGGAAGCTGGTTCCCCCTTCTGCCAAGCCCAGTGATTGCGGTTGTCCTGTTTGTCTGTCCATCGTATGTCTTCTTCGTAGCAACCGCCGCCTGCGAACCGTTTGATGCGTGTTCATGGTCCATGTTCGGGTGGGTGGCGGCAGCGAACGTACTCCTCTACGCGGCATTGGCAATCGTCCTCTGGCTCACGCGAGAACGCTGGAAACCCGCTCGCTTAGGCGTACTTGCGGTACTAGCCGCTGTGTCCTCGTGGTGGGTATCGCAGTGGGTTTAGCGCGACACAACACCAAGTCGGCTCGTGGTTTGTATCAACTGGCTCGCTGCAGTGAGTACGGCGTCAGCACGCGCAATGTAGCTAGCGCGCATGCGCCGCGAGCGAGGCCTAAACCCTTAGAGGGACTTCCTCTCGTGTCAAGCGGCATTTGCATTTGATCGTTGTCGTCGAGTCGACACCCGAACTGCGCTGCCCCCGAGGACCGCGAAGACGATGTTGGCGAGATCGTTTGCAACGCACAGAATGGCCACAAGGCGTCCGCTTCCGAGTGAGTCGATGAGATTCATAAGCCCATCATGGCACTCGCTGCCCTCTGCCGCCAGCCGGCAGGATCGGGACGGGGAAGTCCCTTTCACTCGTTGGGCCTCAGAAGCCACACGTTCCGAGAGCCAGGCATGATCAAGTCCGTGGGCGGTGTCGCTGTCCTGCCGAAGCATCGGCTGTCTTGCCATTGCGGCACGGTTGTCCTTGAACTCGACCTGCCGGATGGGATCGTGGACGCCCGCCGTTGTGACTGCTCCATCTGCCGTCGAAAGGGCGCGATCGTCGCGTCCGTGGCACTGTCTGGAATCAAGGTCATCCAGGGCGCCGAGGCATTGAAGCTGTACCAGTTCAACACCAAGGTGGCCAAGCACTACTTCTGCTCGAACTGCGGCATCTACACCTGAAGTTGCCCCGCTTTCACGGACACCTTACCCTTTGAGTTCAAGGAGTCCGAGA
>VFQM010000528.1_pt1 | contig 41533 bp, 43 predicted proteins | sample 3512391 | NCBI WGS metagenome assembly VFQM01 (sample SAMN10412369, study PRJNA504923) | tailings metagenome | isolation source: Replicate 1 from Balatoc abandoned mine | place: Philippines
AAGCACGGTTCCGTGAGAACGTAAGGGTGAAAATCCCTTGCGTGACTCGATTAGCCGCTATTTTAAAATTAATGTTTCTCCGAAAAATAGTAACTTTATAAGACAAGTAATATATAATGTCTAAAGAAGAAATTAAATCTGAAATCAGTAAAGTTCTGGATCAATTTTCAGACAAAGCTTTGACTGAACTATTAGCATTTTTAAAAGAATTAGATTCAAAGCAGCAATCCTCGGTCTCAACCGATGCTTTATTGAGCAGGATTCTCACAGAAGACAAAGAATTATTAGCGAAATTGGCCCAATGATTTCATTACAGGAAGTTGAAAAAATACATCAAATCCTTATTTCTGAATTCGGTGGTGCCAACGGTATCAGAGATAAAGATTCTTTAGATTCTGCTTTATCTAGACCTTTTCAAACATTTGACGGAAAGCATCTCTACCCTACACCTTTAGATAAAGCTGCCTCATTAATCGAAAGTATTCTCATTAATCACCCATTCGTGGATGGTAATAAAAGAACAGGATATGTTTTAATGCGTCTACTTTTATTACAAAATAACTTAGACATAGCAGCTAGTCAAGAAGAGAAGTATTCGTTCGTTATCAACATTGCCTCTGGACAATCAAAATTTGATTCCATTGTCAACTGGTTAGCTTCGCATACCGTTAAAACAAGCGGCTAACAAAAGGCTTTACGCCAGTTGGACACCAGCAATGGCCCATCAGCTTTGGAGTTTCAATTGGGCTTCAGTAATTTGGCTTTAGCTAATCGAGTAATTAGTGACCAAGCCAGCAGTAGGAACACAGATCTCAACTGCAGAAGAAACAAATAGCCAAGAATTAGTAAAAGCTGCAAAAGCCGATACTTTAAAATTCACTTCAGCTATACGTGCTATATTTCAAGACAGTAAAGGAAATTATTGGTTTGGAAGTCATAACGAAGGCGTAAGTTTTTAGAATGGAAAATCATTTCTATATTTTACAAAGTTTCAAGGGTTAGCAGACAATCAAATCCGCTCAATCCAAGAAGACAAGAATGGAAAAATTTGGATTGTAACTGCTAAAGGGGCAAGTGTGCTTGAAAATGGATCCTTAAAGAATTATCTCACTAATACCAACGAACCAAAAACTGAATGGAATAAAACCAATGGAGATTTATGGTTTGGTAAGCTCCCCGGTCAATCTTCAGTAGACAGATTTTCAGTTTAAAACTTATCCCACCTTTCTATAATTATATAAAAAAGCCTGGTTTTAACCGGGCTTTTATATTTTGATGTTAGCGTGCTTTTTTCTTTGGATCTGCCTTCTTCTGAGCAGTACTTTTCTTTTTTGTAGGTTTATTCTTCTTTGGTTCAGCGTTCTTTTTTGACATAATTTAGATTTAGGGTTTGAATAAATTGTTGTCGGCTTAACCGACAGTTAACTGTTTAAAGGTAAGCCTATAATGACAAAGATAATTTTTTAGAAGAAAGGTTACAGGAATATTGCTATTGACGGTAGACGGTAATCCAGAAGCCTTGTCTTTAAATGCAAACTTCTTTTTTATCATCAGAATTCCTTTTAATGCTGTGTAATTCTTTATATGCTTAATTGCTAGTTTGCAAATTTCTTGCAAAATGCTTTAATGATAATTTGTACCTTGAATTCTATAAAAAGTGTATTCTTTTATGTTACAAGCATTTCCTACAAAAAATGGAACAGGAATATCAATATTTGGTGATTTTAGAGAATTGAATTTGCTTTATGATACTATTCATCATTTTGGATCTATTCTTGACGAAAATAAGTATCCTGAGAAGGCACAGCATCTATTGCTGATGAATTTTGCCTACGAAGTCAGAAAGTCTTTTTCAGGACAGAGGTTTACTAAAAAAATTAAATTTGAAGGAGATGATTTTGAACATACTTTATATGGGTTTCAATTGGTTTGGACTGACATTTTAATTTTCATGAATGTGTTAAGATTCAACGCAGGCTTCATTCAAAGTGACAAATTGCATCAGGCGGTAATGTATGGTCTAGAGTATATAGTTGAACAGGCCATGTTTGATTATGATCCTGAAGGGGCTAATGAATTAAAGAGTTTTATTGGGCGTAGAATAAATATTCACAGTGTCTATGCCTTTATTATTTATCAAGCGCTTCATATAAAATTCATTTCAACGAGTCCAGGTAAGCCTAGATTTAGAAAAATACCAGTCTTAATATCAGGTTATTTTTCTGAATGGGGGCAATTTTATAAAAGCTTAATTTCTTCATTTAAAAAATCTGCTAAAGAAAATAAGTGTGAAATAACAGATTTAGAATTTTCTGAATTTCCAGAAATTGTATGGTAACAATAACTAAATTGAAGAAACGTCTTTGTAAACTGCCGCCTTTAAAACAGTTGGCCATTTCTTTTATCTTAAATTGGTTTTTTTGGCTCATCACGCGGTTACTTGCCGATCAATTCATTTTTGACGAAAAGCATTCATGGAAGTCCAATTTGTTTCATGCAACCTGGATGTCTTTCTTTATGACCATTCCTTTTAATTGGAAGTTGATAAAAAAACTATTTCAATTCCAAAACAAAGATTCCATAAAATCTTCAGTATGAATTCAGTCTCCCCCAACATATTTGTAAAAGATATTTATGCAACAGTAGATTTTTACAAGCAACTCGGATTTAGCGTTGTTGCATCTGTTCCAGAACAAGGCGACTTAGTTTGGGTAATGATGACCAGCGGTAATATTAGTTTTATGTTTCAGACATTTGAAAGTTTGGGCGACGAATTGCCAACAATTTCTAGAGATAACGGCGGTTCATTGCTTTTATATATTCAGACTACAGAGATTAGAAAATTCTTTGACCAAATAAAAGACAGGGTAAAAGTGTTAAAAGGACTGTATAAGACTTTTTACGGCGCAACAGAGTTTTCAATTGAGGACAATAACGCTTACGTATTAACTTTTGCAGAAGATGAAGACATTTAAATATTAAACTAATGCTAACCATATCCATCCAAGACTGCCTATGCGTAATAAAGCTGCTACCAAAGCTTATTACATTCACAAATTGGGATTTCAGAATGTAGGAATTTCAGACTATGAAGGGTATTTAATGGTCCAAAAGGATAATATTGAAATTTTCTTTATTGAATTCAAAGAAATTAATCCTAAGGAAAATGGGGTAGATATACACCCCAATGGCTCTCTGGAGATCAAACCTTTGGGGCAAAAAGAATTTGCTTTACTTGATCCAGACAATAACTTATTAACTTTCGGTCAGAGCCTTTAACCAATTAATCTTACAAAAAGCATTTCGCATCCGAGTACTACATTTTCCGTATTGTCAATTAGCCGAAAATTTCGCTAATTGTGTCCAATACTGAATAAGCTATTATGAAACAAGCCACCATCTCTATCTGCTTTTTATTAGCAGGCATATTTGCTCAGGCACAACTGGCATTCGAAAAATATCAAGCAGCAATTAAAGCGTTGGAAACTCGAACAGAAAGCCAAGCAAAATCCGATGAAAGAGGAAAAGCCCTTGCCCAATTTTTTGATAGCAGAATTAAAGAAGCCAATAAGGAAAAAGCTATACAGGAAACACTTCCATATTTACGTCAGTTAATCGATTACGATTTTTTGGCTGCTTATAATTTTTTGGTGAGACTCGATAACCAGGATGATATGGCAATATTTATGAACAACCATTTCTCCAAATACGAGCAAAACTTGTTCAAGGTGGTAGCAAGGCACAAAACCTCTTATGCCAATACATTGAATGCCCCTGCCTATCCATCTAATGTGCCACCTCCTGGTAGAGGATTAAAGGGAAATTGGCCGAACTCAGTAGTTGCCAAAATTCCTGTAATTGGTTTAGATGAATTGAATAAAGGCTATGCTGCTTATCAAGCTCAAAAGTATTCCGAAGCAATGGATTGGTTTATTAAATCAGCCGAAAAAGGAAATGCAAAGGGTATGGAAAGTGTTGGGCTTTTGTATTTTGAAGGTTCAGGAGTAGAAAAAAGCTCTACTACTGCGCTAGGTTGGTATCAAAAAGCATCGCAGGCAGAACCTAATGAACTAGTTTATAAAGATTTAGTTGCTCAACTGAGCAATGGCAAGGCTGAATTTTTTGACGGTAGTGCTTTCTATAAAGCAGGGAATTACGAAAAAGCAAAAGGCTTTTTTCTTTCAGCGGAACAAAAGGGGCATTTATCCAGTTCTTTTTTGCTCGGGGTAATCTATTATGAAATTGAAAAGAATTATGTCAAAGGTAAATCGCAATTTCAAAAAGCTGCAGATAAAGGAATTATCAAAGCAAAAGAAGCTTTGCGATTAATTGAAGAGGATGAAAAGGCAGCGATGGCAAACCAAAATCTAAAAACCTTCAAGGGTACAAACGGGAAATTCGGTTTTCAAGATTCAAGTGGAAAAGAAATCGTCTCCCCAAAATACCATAAAACCAAATCCTTTTCTGAAGGAATGGCTGCCGTAAGCATCATGGATGCTGGCACGGAGAAATGGGGGTACATTAATGAAACTGGAAAAGAAGTCACTGCCTTCATATATGGGGATGCACTTCCTTTTTCGGAAGGACTTGCCGCAGCAAGACCGCTGGGTAAAACCTGGGATGCATTTTATGGGTTTATCGACAAAACAGGGAAGCTGGTTATTCCACATGACTACCCTTTTATATTTGATATGAATATGTCGGATGGCTGGACTTTTAAGAATGGGAAAGCTAAAGTGTATAAGGATAAAAGATTTTTCTTTATTGACAAGACAGGAAAGGAGGTAAAATAAGTTCAAAAAATACGTAGTATACGGTATTGTCTCCTTTCATTGGCCTTCCTACATTGCCACTCATTTGGGTCACATATATCATCTTTAAAAAGAAAATCATGAAAATAATAAACTTGTCATTCTTGGCATTCGCAGTTCCTTGTTTGCTTGCGGCACAAACTAAAGTGGATATTATGTCCATAGACCTTAACGCAAATGGGAAAACCAAAACATCCAAATTTGTAAAAGCAACCTATGACAATGAAGCAGGAGCTAAGTTAACTTTTGTTAATATTGATTGTGAAGGTAATACGAGTGTTGTTGGAAATACAGCAACCTTTACGGCCAAAGAGCTTGACTATCATTTAGAGCATTTGTATTTTGATAGAAATTTTACTTTTAAAAATCTTGAAAAAGAGAAAATAAATGGATTAAACAATGTCCTTCCTTTATATCCAGTATTGGGGCAAGATTATTTAATTAATTCTAATTATCATTATTTGCCTGGTGCCAATGCCAAAGGTGGCTGGTTAGATCAATATGCTTTAGGGGTAAAAACAATTGCAATGGATAAAGGAGGTTTTTATGCTTGCGATCAAAAAATTGTTCCTCAGAAACAATCTGTTCAAATTTCTTTTCCAGGTGAAAGTATTCTTTATGCTTATTCAACCATGGATGGGGTTTATTTATTAACCCAAAATAGCCAATCAGAAACAACGGTAAATATTCGATTTTTTGATCATGCTGGAAATCAAAAATCAAGTTCAAGTGTATTGTTTAATTATGGCATGGCTTCGAAAGTAAACGTGTTGAACAAAGCCAATGGTGGATTGGATTTAGTATTGATTGCTCAACCAACGGATAAATACAATAAATACGGAATCAAAATTGATAAAATAAAATCTAATCCATTAGAGTTTGAATACATTAGAATTGATGGATTAAACCTGAATGTGAAAGAGCGATTTACATTCAATGCCCAAAGTACCCAGTGGTATCCTGAAAATGTTGTTGAAAGCAATGGTGCGGTATATGTTTTTGGCGCTGCAGCAAAGAAAGTAAAACTGAGCGAGTATCATTTTGGGGGTATCATGACAACAGAAGGCAGTAGTTTTCAAAATTGGCTGAGAATTGATGAATTGGAAAACTATCAAATTTTAAAGGTTAAAGGTGATAAAGCTGAGTATGTGAAAAGTTATGCTCCTGACGATATGTCTAGAGCACAGTCTCTAGTAAATGGCTCAAAGGGTAATAATAATCCCAACGGATATTTTAGACTTCAGGAAATTAAAGTTGTAGACGATCATCTTTATATAACGGGTCAGAATTCGTCGATGGGTAAGGATGGGGATGACAGAAAACAGGAGTTTATGATGCTGATAGATGATAAGGGTGAGTTAAGCAAGTTATTCTATGTAGGAAAGTCTAATTATTCCAATTCAAATATGTTTTTTTCTTCGGATAAAAAATCTGTTTATTGGGCCATCTACGATTACAGTGATTATACTGTAAGGGCCAATAAATTGATTCCTGTGCAAGTATTAGCTGGCGGAAATTTAGTGGGCGGGGATGACAGAGTTTTCACCAGTAAGAGAAAGATTGACGAAGGTCCATTATTACAAATTGTAAAAATTGATCTTGTAAGTAAAGTCGCTGGTGATATTGAGACTTTTGGGAAAGATGAATACACGCTATTTGATGAATGTAAAATTCTCTATGCTAATCCATCAGAAGTAGCTTTCTTGGGCTTGGCAGGTAAGATAAACGAAAGAAGTGCAAAAGTAATTCGGCTAAAACTATAAGAATACTTTTTTCTATGACTTTGCGTAAAAAGCTTTCCTTCCTGCTATTTTCACTAATAGCCATTACACCAATTTCGTTTATTGATGCACAATCCGTATTGCCTGCATACAAGGCCCTAAATGACGGACTATACATTACTACGGCAAATTTTGCGCTGTATCGAATTGATACCAGTGGCAAGCCTACACAAGTACAAGCTGCCCCTGCTGATTTTGCTGCACCTGTGAATGTGTGTGAAGATAGTCCAGGGCTATTTTGTGCCGGTTATGAAACCAACGATGGTCGTATTGTTATTTACCGAAATGCCATTACTCGAGAGGAGCCTTATATTTTTACCCCAAAGCCTAACCGTAAGTTACTTCAAATTTTACCTTATTCAATGAGGTCTGGTCCAATGGTCATGTGGGCCGATGGGAATAAATTTATTACGACCTATTTAGAAATGCAGAATGGCAAAATAGTAGAAGAAGCCGAAAAAATATATGAATTGCCAAGCACCCCTATAGCAGCATTTGGTCCCGAAAAAGAATTGTATGTCAGCTGTATTTCTAAACCTGGAGGGCGCATACTCCATTACAGAATAGCAGCTGGAAAATTTGAAATAGAAGATGATATAAAAGGCTCTTTGGTGGCTAGCAATGCCAGCGGCAACGAATTTAATATCATAACAAGAGGTCAAAAAGGGGCATTAACCGATTCCTTTTATTATAAAATAAATGGGGCAGTTGCTGGATCAAAACCGCCTACGGCAGGAAACTTTTCCTGTCTTGCATTATCTGATGATGGTTTAATTGTGGCCAATGAAAAAGGGGAATGTTGGATAGGTACAATTGGTTATCAAAAATACCCTCATCCAATTAACTGGAACAAACTTGTATTGCCAGAACAGGGTATTTCAGGGACAACTTTTTATGTTGATGAAAATGGCAGAAAAATGCCTGTATTCTTAACCAAGCAGAATAAGTTGCTTTGGCCAAAATTAGATTCAAAGTATAATATTGGGTATTCAAAAATCAATGTACAAAATCTGCAACCCTTGTTGGTTAAAGGCAATTTTACAAATAAAAAAAAGGTGACTGTCAATCCAAATTCAACAGAGCCAGTGGTTGGGGGCGTATTGACTGGGGTGCAGGGAGGAACCGTAACCATCGATGATGTTAAATTGATGGACAGAGGTTACTGGGCTGTTAATTCTCGCCGGAGTTATACCGATTGGCCCAACCGACAGCAAATAATAGACCTTGATGGAGATGGTTTTACAGATATGTTAACTAGTTATAGTGAAGCCGGATATATAGACATGTACTATGGTAATGGAACCGCTAGGGCATCTAGGTTTACTAGGCTGGCATTAGCCACCAACGGCAAGGGGCTGTTGGTAGCAGCAGCAGATTTAAACAAGGATAAAAAAACCGATCTTGTCGTACTAAATCTATTGGATAGCTCACTCCAATTGCTAATATTAGAAAGAAAAAACTATTATGTAAGTATATGGCTGGGCAAGTTTGGCATTGCAAATTTTGTTTTAGACGATTACAATGCCGATGGCAATATAGATATTCTTGCCCCAGGTGGAATCTTTCTTAACAATGGAAAGGCAACATTTACGCATTACCCCACCAACAAGATTGAAAAAAATGCCATGGGATTTTGGGTAGGCACCAATGTTGGCCCCGAATACTTAGGTGGCAATGGCGATATAGATGGCAACGGTAGTATCGACTTTGTAAAAACGGCAGCTGGTAAAAATTTGTATGATGGTATTGAAGTACAATTGATGCCGTTGGAAAAAAATCTTCAAACAAAGACACTTAATGAGCCGCTGGAAAAGATAGCAATTAAAACACCTTACGATATTGAAAGTGTAGCTGTAGCAGATATAAATGGGGATGGGAGAGCTGATATTTTTGCGCTTTGCAAAAAGGACTTCAAAATCTTGTGTTATATCAACAAAGGCAATAAAGCCTTTGAATTGACTGAAATAGCAACCCAAAGTAACCCTTCCGAAATGTATCGAAGTCCTTTATTGGTTAGAGATGTAGATAACGATGGTTTGCAAGATGTGGTTGCTTCGCTCGGGGGCTATCCTCAGGTATTTGGATGTAACCAAAAAAATGAAAAGCCAAGGTTAAAGTTGCCGATCACTGATAATGTAAAATATAGGGAAATGAATTATGGCGCTCTTGCCATAGGTGATATTACTGGAGATGGTGTTGCCGATCAAGTTGTTTTTCAAGCAGCGCTGGATAAAGTAGATGGTATGGTATCGTGTGGTGGCAACGATTATTGCATGGCTCTTACTTTATACAAAGGAAGAAAAAGTGGTACTGACCTTGTATTTGAAGGGAGAGAATCTCCCAATAGCATGGAGAGTTTAGCTGAAATAGGACGTAAACAAACCGAAGCCAGAAAAGCAGCCGCAGCCAGAAACAACAACAGCAATAATCAACCTAATACTACTACTACAGAAAATGGACAGGGAAAGATCAATGAAAGTTTTACTGAAAGATTTGATTTTTATAGAACCTGGAATAAAGGGGAAAGCCCAGGAAAATATAATTCAATGCCGAATGCTGTAAAATTTGAATTTTCTCCAAATAAAATTGAGAAGTATTGGCTACGTGGTACATTTAATTTACGATGGGAATTAGCAGAATCCTACACCATTATTTACAGTGAAATTAGAAAAATGGAGGATGGGACCCTTGCATATTTATATCAAACTAGTTCTAAATATCAAATTGGCTTGAATAGGGGTTCCGTTAAAAATATCATCATTTTTGATGGAACAGTAAACCTTGAATATGTATCTCGGTAAGGGTTAAAGAAAGCAAAAAGGGGTAGTAAAACTACCCCCTCAATCTCCGACTCATACAAGTCGAAAATCCCCCTTTTTTATAATAAACTTGGTTTGGTTTGTGCCGTTGAAGTACTGCTTCTTGTGCCACGACCATCTTGCTTTGCTACCCCGCCATCTTCATCCCCTCCTAATGGTGGTTTGTCTCCAAAATTACAGAATACAAAGTCCTTGCTTTCCAGGCTTATCAGCTGAAGGGTTTCTACATTAAAATAGCATTGAACTATAGGCAGACCTTTGGTCTCTTTGATGGGTGTAATATTCAATTTTGCTTTGCCGGCTTGTTTGCTATTGTCAAATAAATATTGAATGTACTTAGGATCCGCAGCGTACATTACGAAACCCGTTGTTACGCCATTGGCAGGATTAAACACATCTACTCGGTAAGGATTCCCCATCATCACAAGTATTATTGGTTCGTGAACAATGGTGGGTTCTTCAATTCCATAAGCAGTTACATCACCTGGTTTTATGCGCGCAGTTGCCTTAAAAATTTCTTCTAATCCATTCACTTTTGCATCGTTGATGCGCGTCTGAAATTTAACAATCAATCGGGCAGAAGCCAATGCGTAGCTGTTTTCAGGAAACAATAAACTGAAAGCTTGTTCTTTGTTCTCAAAGTAAACAATACCTGTTTCCAAATCAATGCGGTTGAAGAACAATGTAAATTTATTGTTCGTTGGCTGACTAAATTCCTCTTTGCTATCTATGGTTATAGGAGTTCCTTCTACGGACAATTGTAGGTAGTTCCAATTGGCCTTAGTTGCTTCCTTCTTCAGTTTATCCCAGTTGTTAAGCTGTAAAGACAATACGGTACGGAAACGCAATGGATTGCTACTAACAGGCTCAATTTGCCATTGAATGGCTTTGGCATCGGCTACTTCTTCCTTAAGTTTTTTAGCTTTAGCAACTTCGTTTGACAGTTCTCGCATTTCAAAAAGCGGTTCGCGGGTACAGGCAGTTAACAAGGCGACCGTAGCTGCGAGTAAAAAGATTTTTTTCATTTTGAATGAATTTAGAATACAAATTTGTGCACATTTAACTGCTGTTAGGGAGCCAATAGATAAAAGCACTTTTTGAGTTGATGAATTGTAGGATTTTGCCAATAATCGGGCAGCTTCCATCCATAAAAACCCAATACAATCGTTTATTTTTACTTATATCTACGATTATATGACCCGATTTTTCTTGTTTTTTTGGCTGTATGGAGCTTGCTTCGCTATTCAATCTTTTGGTCAAACTTCACCACTGTCCGATAGTATTGTGCAACAACTGAAATTGGTGCCTGATTCTGCCAAAGCAACCTGGTTGTTGCAAAAGGGAAGTGATCTTACAGCTGCCCATCCACAACAGGCCCTACCCATTTTAAAAGCAGCAAGAGAGTTGCTCATGAAAAGCTCTAGGGAATCTTTAAAAGCAACTGTGTTGAACGATCTGGCAACCTGCTATACCCAGTTGGAATCGTATAGCGATGCACTGCCCTTATTGTTAGAAGCAGAAAAAATACTGCTTCGCATAAAAGCGGATAGTCTGTTGATTGATACCTATACGAACTTGGGGATTTTGTATGAACGTACCGAAAAATATGAAAAAGCCATTGTCTATTATAATAAGGTAAGAACCTTGCTAATAGCCGGAAATGCTTCTCCTATGGAATTGGCTCGTAACCTAACCAATATTGGCCATGCGCAGGAGGGATTAAAACTGTTCGCAGCTGCAGTGGTTACTTATGAACAAGCGCTCCAATTGTGCGAGCAGAACAATATCCCCTTTGGGATAGCTCTGTTGAACCAAAACTTAGCCAGCGTAAAACTGCAGCAACAAGCATGGACAATTAGTCGACAATATTCTGCTAGGTCTATTGCCATTGCAAAAGAGAAGAACCTTCCTCGTATTGAAGCAGCAGGGTACGAAAATATGGGTGCTTCCTGGTTGGGGCAAAAGAACTATCTGGAATCTATTCACTGGTTGCAAAAGGCAATTTTTAAGGCAAGGCAAATCAGTTATCACAAAACCGTCATGTCTGCTGCCAATATGTTGCATGAATGTTACAATGCTTTGGGCAATAAAGATTCTGCTTTGTTCTATTACAAAACATACACGCAGCTAAAGGATTCTTTGTTTACTTCGGAAAGGAATAAGCGCATTGAAGAATTACAAGCGATTTATGAAGCGGAGCAGAAAGAAGCAGCAATCCGAAACCTGCAACAGCAAAACGAGTTGGCACTGCTAAACAGTCAACGGAAAAATATACTGATTGGGGCTTTGTTAAGCATTTTCCTACTGGCCGTAATAGGAGTAAAGTTTTACTTAAGCCAGAAAGAAGAGCAAAAGAAGCGAGAACAATTAGAACAAGCATTGCGTGTAGCCGAAGAAAAGAGAGTACTTGCGCAACAAAGAAATGAGAGTGAACTGAGCTCGCTGAAAGCTCAAATGAATCCGCATTTTATTTTTAATGCCTTGAACTCTATTCAGGAAATGTTTTTGCTTGGAGATAAAAAGATTGCGGCTGAACAGCTGGGTAGATTCTCCGACTTAACGCGTACCATTTTGGATTCCTCTGGCAAGCAGAAGATTGCATTACACGATGAGTTGCAAATTTTAAATGATTATCTAAGTTTAGAACAATTACGGTTCGAGGAAGATTTTTCCTTTCATATTGAATTAGCAAATCATATTGATCCTTATGCAATACAATTACCTCCCATGTTGATACAACCGTATGTAGAAAACGCGATTAAACATGGTTTGATGCACAAAGAAGGGCCAAAGCATTTGAAGCTATTCATGGAGTTAATGGATACTGATCTATTAAAAGTAGTGGTAGAAGACAATGGGGTGGGCAGAAAAAAAGCAGCATATTATGCGTCTATGCGACCTAAAAAACACAACTCATTTGCAACCAGTGCCAATGAAAGAAGACTCTCTTTGTTGAATGAAGACAATGATCGAAAAATTGGCGTTTTGTTTGAAGACCTTTCAGAAGCGAATGAAGCAACTGGTACTCGCGTAACAATAACCATCCCTTTGTAACCCTAGGAAACCAAATATGAAAGCATTAATTGTAGACGATGAGGCAAAAGCCCGCCGAATTTTAGAAACCTTACTGAAGGAATATTTTCCACAGATTAACTTACTAGATAGCGCGGCCAATGTTCCCGAAGCGCTGCGTGCCATTCACCAGCACCAGCCCCATTTGGTATTTTTAGATATTGAAATGCCCGGTTATACCGGTTTTCAGCTCTTGGAACTGATTGGTAAACCCAGTTTTGAAGTCATTTTTACAACGGCTTATGCCGATTATGCTTTACAGGCATTTGAAGTGTCTGCAGTTGATTATCTGCTGAAACCCATCCGTATACCCAAATTACAACAGGCGGTAGAAAAAGCCCTCCTGCGCATTTCAACAGCGGTTTCTAATGAAGCAAATATAGATGCCCTACAACAAAATCTACAGTCAAATCATTTGCAAAAACTAGCGGTTCCAGTGGCAGATGGACTTTTATTTGTAGATACCAATGATCTTGTATTACTTGAAGCAGAAGGCGCATATACCCGTTTACACTTATTAAATCAACCCCCTGTATTAATCAGTAAAATGATCAAGGACTTTGAAGTGGTGCTTGAGCAACATCCCGATTTTTTCCGTTGTCACAGAAGCTATCTTATTAATATGAATCATGTGGTAAAATACAATCGGACAGACGGTGGTAGTATTGTGCTACGCAATGAAAAAGAAGTTATGCTTGCCCGCGATAAGAAAGAAGCTTTTCTTAAGCAAATTGTGAATTTTAAAATTTAATTTTAAAAAGAAAATACCCTTTATTCCGTATTGTATCACTGGTCGAAAACTACTAGATTGAGACTGTTTAATTTAGAAGACAGCAGCAAAGCCAGCAATAAAATGAAACCAATAGATAAAGTAACCCTTGCAGTTGCCCTTTTGCTAAATGCCATTACAAGCTATGCACAGTCACCCATATTCTCCAGTCGCAACGCCTATGATCCCCAAAAGAATACGATTGGCAGGGCACAGTACGATTTTATTTACAATCGGTTGTATACCCAGGATATAGGTTGGGATAAAACAAGCTCATTTGGCATAGAAATTAAGAGCAGAAACAAACAGTACAATAAGATTTATCTCTTTAGAGATTATATTCAATCATATACAGAAGGGAAGAGAACCTACCTCTATATGGCTTATATTGAAATGACCCCCGATGCCAGTGGGGATAAAAAAGAGCAGTTACGGGTGTTTTTTTCAGACCACAATATCAGAGAAAAGCAAAGGTGGACGAATGATACAAGAACCGCGAATGAGAAGGAAATAGGCGCAGATATTGATAACAATCCAATCGTGTTGGCAGAAACCCAGCCTGATGTGTTTCTGGAAGTAGATCGTTACTATGAAGGCAACAGTAGCCCTAAAGTAAAAGCTTTCGGAACTACCACCTATATCTACGATGTAAACAGCCTCCATCCCAACAAATCCCCAATAATGATTGGAAAGCTATTCCAGTATAAACCTGAACTGCTGCGTAAGTATATTTTTGAATCTGCTAAGCTGGTGAATTATCATGCCAATGGCATTGTATCTGGCACTATTGATTATATTACTAAGGAGGGTGGGCAGATTCTTCCTATGTACCGAATGGAAAAGCTGGACGAGAATGGAAAACTAACAGAAGTAAATTTCAATGATATCTTCGGCATTTATATGGATAGTGGTAAAGTCTATTTTAAAGGAGGACTTGGTATTCCAGCAGGGGTTAAAGAAAAATGGCCAGGAGCTTTTCGCGATCTCAAAACCGATCTTAATTTGCTGGAAGAAATTAATCAGAAACTTACCAGAGAACCTGTAGAAAATAAAGAACTGCTTCGGGAATTCTTTGTCAATTTTAATAAGCTCGAAGAATATGAATTGATTGATGAAACCCGAAAGACCGTTTTTGGAAAGCCTATCAAATACATCTATAAAGGCACGTATAATAAGGAGGGTGTTCCGCATGGCTGGGGGATTATGTACGCTACTAACACAGATGATGAGTATTTTCTGGGACAGTTTACCGATGGCTTGCCAGATGGCATAGGTATACGAAACAATTTTAAGCTGGATAAGCCCGAAGAAATCTATAGCAGCAGAGGTTTGCATGTTGGAAACCAATTGGTTTATGGCACTAAATATGCCCGCGCAGTAAATGGAAACGGTTCATATGCTACCCATGGCGATTTCAGATTAGGTGAGCTGAACGGGACGGGTATTCGCATCTGGTCACGGAGTGATGGAGTTGGTGACGTAGCAGTGGGTAGTTTTAAAGATGGACAACTGCACGGTGCAGGGAGTGTTTATGACAACAAAAAGTCGTTGGTTGGCATATTTGAAAAGGGATCCTTCGTATCTGGTAATAGCATTACCGATAAGATTTATGACGACAGATACTATCCGGGTGCGGTAGTGCTTTACCAGGGTAAAAAATATGTAATCATGAAAAAAGGCAATGGAATGTTTTTGCTAGATGATGGCAGTTCGGTTTCTACCAAAGCTGATCTAACGCTTACCGGTGAACGTTCCCTTCGGTCCAAAGCCTGTCTTATTTGTAATGGGACGGGCTTCCTGAAGCCTACAACCAATACCGTGTTCTCGGGGGTAACTAAAACAGAGAAAACCTATCAAACGGGACCAACGGGGTATATCGTTTGGGAAAAGACCACCAAATCTACCACCGCGCCGGTGACTACTTCCCGAACGAATCGTTGCACGGCGTGTGCGGGTGGATTAGCAGGCAATGAGCCTGTGCCATTAGGGGCTAATAAAAGATAGGCGGCAATTGATTTTACCTTTCAAACAGGGAATACCATTCTGTATTAATTATTAAAATAAACTGTGATTTTTTTGATGTTTCTGCGTATAATACTGTTATAAATTAATATTGGCAGATGCATATTGAACAGGATAAGGATAATTTTCTCAAAAAAATAGTTGATAACCAAGGAATTATCATAAAAATATGCAACTCATATTGCAGTAATAAGTCCGATAGAGAAGATTTAGCTCAAGAAATTATTTATGCACTTTTAAAAGGCAACAAAACATTTAATCCTGATTTCAAATTTTCTACTTGGATGTATCGGGTGGCACTGAATGTTGCAATTTCATTTTATAGAGTCACAAAAAAATTAAATCATACTATTTCATATACTGAATCTTATATAGAAATGGAAGATTCAATAATTGATAATTCTTTTGAAAAGGAGAAAATCAATTTATTGCAACTGCAAATTGCAAATTTAAAAGAATTAGATCGAGCCTTGATAATACTATATTTTGAAGAAAAAAGCTATAAAGAGATAGCTGAGATTATTGGAATCACAGAAACCAATGTGGCTACTAAAATAAATAGAATAAAGGAGAAGATTAAACACGCAATTAATAACTCAAATAAGTAATATTTATGGAAGACATAGAATTAAAAAGTATTTGGAAGACAATGAATAAAAATTTAGAAGACGCCAAAACTTTAAACCTTAAATCTTGGGAGTTAAATTTAAAGACTTTCGAACATTTGCAGAATCATAAAGCACATTCAAAACTTAAATTATTAACATCTATTAAAAAATGGACCGTGGTCTTGGGTATTTTATGGGTTTTTGTTTTAGGTATTTTGGTCTACGGCAATCACTTCAAAAACTTATATTTTACATTCTCATTAGTTATGCTGATGTCTTTTTCAATTGCAGCAATAGTTGCATACACAAAGCATATTATTCTTATTCAGAAAATAAATTTTAGTGAAAGTGTAGTAGAGGCGCAAAAAAAGCTAACAGAGTTGCAAGCTTCAACCATAAAAATCAATAGATTATTATGGTTGCAAATGCCTTTTTATACAACTTTATTTTGGAGTTCAAATTGGATTACCAGTGACTATACATTTTGGTTTACGGCATTCCCAATTACAGTAGTTTTTTCTGTTTTAGCCATTTGGTTGTACAAAAATATCACTCTCGAAAATGTGGATAAAAAATGGTTTAAACTTTTGCTCAATAAAGAATGGAGCACTGTTTCAAGTGCAAAAAAATATTTAAATGAAATTGAGACATTTAAAATTGATCAGTAAAGGATTCTGGATGCTCACTAACTTAAAAAACTAAAATAACAATCATTAAATACCTGCATTATGGTCATTCTTGCCAAAATACTAATTGCCCTTGTTGCGCTTGAGCATTTTTATTTCCTGTATTTTGAAATGTTTGCCTGGGAAACCATTGGTAAAAAGACATTTAAATCTTTGCCAGCACACTTGTTCACACCTACCAAGGCTTTGGCAGCTAACCAGGGACTCTACAATGGTTTTCTGGCAGCAGGTTTAATTTGGTCCCTACTTATTACTGATGCAATTTGGTCAAAAAATATTGCGCTCTTCTTTCTGGTTTGTGTGGCTGTAGCCGGAGTTTATGGGGCAATAACTGCCAGTAAGAAAATTTTCTATGTTCAGGCATTGCCAGCTATTATTGCTATTTTCTGTTTGCTTTTTTAAGTTATTGTTTTGCGTGTAGATAATTCAGCTGACGATTTGAAAGCTATCCGCCAGTTTATTGATTCCTTGGAAACTAAGGTTGTTAAATAAATATGAACCCTTATTCAGTCAATTTTTTATCAAGCATTGCATTATGAAAAAACTATTTTACATTGGATTATTGGGCTTGATGCTATTTGAGCTTGCCAATGTGTATTTTATCATGCCGTTGCCAGGTAGCCAGCAAACTAATAGCATTGATCTGGCTTATTTCTTCTATAAATGGCGGTGGATATTCAGGGTATTTTTTGCCCTATTGCTGCTATTTGGTTTATTTAAATCGAATTGGAAACGCAAATGGACGATTAGTATACCACTATTGGTTTTAGGTGCAATAGTCTACACGATAAACTTTTCTATGGCAGCTGATGCAATGTTTAAGCAGCCCGAAACAATTACAATGATGTCTGCCAGTAACAACAAAGTTGATACCAATCGTTTAATAATTGGGATTGAAGAGAATGGTATTGCTAAAGCCTATCCCATACAATATTTAGGTTACCATCATTTTGTGTATGATACTTTAAACCATAAACCAATTTTGGTTACCTATTGCACAGTTTGTAGAACTGGCAGGGTGTTTGATCCCACAGTGAATGGTAAAGTAGAAAAATTCAGGTTGGTGGGAATGGATCATTTTAATGCAATGATTGAAGATGCTACTACCAAAAGCTGGTGGAGGCAAAGTACAGGTGAAGCCATAACAGGAGAGATGAAAGGTAAACAGCTTAAAGAACTTCAGAGTAGCCAAACTAGTTTGGCTCAATGGCTGAAACTGTATCCCAATTCCAAAATCATGCAAGCTGATGCTTCCAGCATAAAAAAGTACGATTCAACCTTTAAATACGAATCCGGGAAAAGTAAAAGTAAACTAACGGGTACTGACAGTCTTAGTTGGAAAAGGAAAAGCTGGGTTATCGGCATAAAATTAAATAAGCAGCATATGGTTTTTGATTGGAATGAACTGGTTAAAAAAAGGGTGCTAACAGGAAGTTTTGGAAATACACAGTTATTTGTTGTGCTTGCAAAAGACAATAAAAGCTTCTTCGCTTTCGAAAATTTTACGAATACCCAACCAATGAATCAAAATGACACAATTATAATAGGTGCTCGTAAGTTCAAGTTAAACGGATATGGTATTGATACAGCGTTTAATTTGAAACGGATAAAAGCTTATCAGGAGTTTTTGCACAGCTGGAAAGCGTTTCAGCCTGATTAGAATATTGAGTATATTTAAGTACAATCCATTCATATGCGAATCCTCTACACCAGCATCCTAATATGCCTTGCCCAATTTGTTTATAGCCAAAAAAATGCATCCGTCTCATTTGAAAAATGGGTTAGTTTAAAAAGCAGCGCTTCGCCCATTATTTCTCCTGACGGAAAAGCAATTGTCTATACAGTTACTTCAACCGACTGGGCAACGAATAGTTACGACTCAGAGATATGGATGTACAAGGAAGGAGTAGAGCCTTTTCAACTGACCAGAACGAGTAAGTCTAGCAGTACTGCTGTGCAGTTTTCTCCGGATGGTCGCTTCGTATCATTTCTCGCAGACAGGGGAGAGAAAACCCAATTGCATGTTATTCAAGTAAATGGCGGGGAAGCCATGCAAATCAGCAAAGAGGAGGAAGGGATAAGTGCATATAAGTGGAGTCCGGATGGCACTAAGATTGCCATTGCTAAAAGTGAAGCAGATTCGAAGAGAGATAAAACCATCAAAGAGCGATATGGTAGTTTTGTTGTGGAGGGAGAAGAATATAAGCAGACCCATTTATGGATACTGAACTTTAACCCGGACAGCGTTAAAATTCAAGCTGCCAAAAGATTAACTGAGGGCAATTTTAATGTGAGTGGTTTTGATTGGAGCCCGGATGGGAAGAGCATTGTTTTTAATCGCCAGAAAGATCCACTGATTAACTCTGGCATTAGCGCAGATATTGTTATGATCAATACGAGCGACAATCATATTACTTCCTTGGTTGCAAATCCTGCTGCTGATGGATTTATACGCTGGAATCCAGCAGGAACTGAATTTGTATACAACAGTACCGTTAATGATTCTGTATCTCAGTTTTATAAAAATAACCGGCTTTTTATTTATGATATGGTAAGTAAAAAGAGTCGGGAGATTGCTGCCGATATTGATGAGAATAAAAATGTAATTGACTGGAATGCAAAAGGCCTTTTCGTTTTAGCTTTGGAAAGGACCCAACAAAAGTTATATACAGTAGATACAAAAACGGGTACTGCCAAACCTGTGACACTTCCTCTTGATTTGGTTGGCTCATTGTCTTTCAGTAAGAGCAGTGATGCAATAGCCTTATTAGGAAGAAAATATGAGGGTTTAAACGATGTATTCTTATGGACTATAAATGGACCTTTAAAGATGATCAGTAATCACGCCGCTCAAATTGCTAATTGGAATACTCCGGTTAATGAAGTAATTCAATGGAAGAGTAAAGATGGTGCCTCCATCGAAGGCGTTTTATTGAAACCCCGAAACTTTGATCCTGCTAAAAAATATCCCTTGTTGGTTGTAATTCATGGCGGCCCTACTGCAATTGATTTTCCGGAACCGCTTCCAACGAATGTATACCCAGTGATGCACTGGATAGAAAAGGGGGCCGTGGTGCTAAGGGTGAATTACCGTGGTAGTGCCGGGTATGGAGAGAAATTCAGGTCTTTAAATGTGCGCAACCTGGGAGTTGGGGATATGTGGGATGTTGTTAGTGGGGTTGAATACCTTAATAGCAAGGGCTTTATCGATACTTCAAGAATGGGGAGTATGGGATGGAGTCAAGGAGGTTATATTTCTGCTTTTCTTACCACCAACACGAATATGTTCAAAGCCATTTCTGTAGGAGCAGGAATTTCGAATTGGGTAACTTATTATGTGAGCACAGATATCACTCCTTTTACCCGGCAATACCTTAAAGCTACGCCTTGGAGTGATATGGATATTTATCTAAAGACCTCACCTATGACCAATATTAATAAGGCAAGTACGCCAACATTAATTCAACATGGTGAATTTGATAAGCGTGTTCCTATTTCCAATGCCTATGAATTATACCGTGGCTTACAAGACAGGGGTATCCCTTCTAAGTTGATTGTTTACAAAGGTTTTGGCCACGGAATTAATAAACCCAAAGAGCGTTTGGCAGCCATATGGCATAACTGGCAATGGTTTAATAAGTACATTTTTGGCGAAGAGGAAGCTTTGCCAGTTGATTAATTTTATTGTAAATGCGATTGTATTTTTTAGCAGTTACTCTTTTGAGTTTGGCTTGCAACCAAGGTCAGACAGCAAATCAGTTGCAGGATTCAGCTAAGGCAACTACTTCAATTCAAAATGCACAGCGGTTGGAGAAAGTAGAAAGCAGTTCTAATCCCACCGAAACCATGGAATTGCTGCAAGGTACATGGCAACACGTAGAAGACCCCACTAACTATTTGGTTTTCGAGAAAAACCTCCGAAAGGAAATAGTGGGGGGTATGTCAGAATGGGATTCTGAAGTATTTATTCTATCTGATAAATGTCTTAATGAATCTGATAAAGGGGCTGTGGCCACCACTGAAAAAGGATACTATATCAGCTGTACTCAATCTGATTTGTGCTGGTTTGTAGAGGAAGTGGACGAAGATAATTTGGTTTTAAGTTATATGGATCGGGGTAATTTTTTGACCTATAAGCGAGTAAAATCATGGGCGCATTCACAGAAAATTAAAACCATTGATAGTCTTGAAAATAAGTACCAGTCTTGTTTAGATAAGGGGCAAAACATGTTGGGATGCACGAAAACTTTTTATGCTCAAATGGATAGTCTTTTGAATCTACTATATAAAAAACTGCTAAGTAAGATGGGAACTGCAGAAGGAGCCAGATTTAAAAACAATCAGCGTGAATGGCTTAAAGAAAGAGATAAGCAGTTTGTTTTATTTAAAGAGCAGATGCATAAAGAAGCGGTTAACATTGAAGTTGATGGCGGTCAAGATGAACAGATGATTCTAGCTGATAAGAAAGCCCAATTTGTTAAACAAAGGGTGGTTGAGTTGTTGTTGCAAAAAGATTTCTATAAAAAATAAATATTTATTGTTTATCAATAAATATTTACTATTTTGTGACATAATTAAAACATCCTATTATGTCAAAAACAAACAATTTTGTGTACTGGAGCCTATATACCATTGCATGGCTCATATTTGTTGGCTTGTCCATTGAAACCGGAGGCCTGATTGTTAATTTCATTTTCAGTTTGTACAAACCGGAAGTGGTTGTGAATCTGTATCAGAAATTAGATTTGATGCCCATATTAAAGGAAAGTAAATGGGCCTTTTTTGGACTTTATGGTTTTTTGTTGACGATTGGGTTATTAAAAGCCACATTGTTCTATATAATTATCGTTCTAATGCACAAAATGGATATGAAAAAGCCATTCAGCTTATTTGTATCAAAGCAAATTTCCCGAATTAGTTATTTTACCTTGTCAATTGGTATAATTGGCTATATAGCCAGAAAGATTACAGAAAGTTTAAATCATTATGGATTTGCCACTAGTCATTTAGATCAATTCTGGGTGGATAGTCAAGCATTTATTTTAATGGGGGCCGTGGTTTATATTATTGCAACAATTTTTAAAAAGGGTGTAGACATTCAAAACGAAAACGATTTAACTGTATAAGCTATGCCAATTATTGTAAACCTAGATGTAATGATGGCAAAGCGTAAAATGTCACTAAATGAGTTGTCAGAAAAAGTTGACCTTACATTGTCTAATCTTTCCATTTTAAAAACTGGAAAAGCAAAAGCCATACGTTTTAGTACTTTAGAATCCATTTGTAAAGCCCTGGATTGTCAGCCAGCTGATATATTGGAATATAGAAGCGGGGATGAAAGTTAGTTTACACCAGTAAAAACATATTGTAAATGTTAAGGACAACTACCGAGCTAATTGCCTATTTGAAAGTTCAAAAATCGGAAAGAGATATAACCAACATTCAGTGTCTTGTTAACGCGATAGTCAAGTGCGGAAATAAGACCGATATGGATGCCATTTTGATGCAATTCCTGAATGAACCCTTCGATTTTCATTATTCATATCTATTTCCCATTTTTAAAAAATGGGGAGATGAAAAAGTAGCTGCACAAATATTTAAGGCAGTAATAAGTAATAATCGGTTGCTGGATGCCAACAGTCCTGAAGTATTAACATTACTCGGCTATCTGAAATATACACCTGTAAAGCAGGTTTTGGTGGATTATATTTTTGAATCCCAGGAAGAATCGGATTATTATATTTCAAAGTACGCCATCCTAGGCTTGCTTCATTTTGACTGTAAAGAATACCAAGAAAAAATTAAAGCAGCCATTGAAAACTGTTATGGAAAAAATCTATTTTCTGAATTTATCCCTGCCTTGGTTTCGAAAATAGAAGATAATAGTGTCCTTCTTCAAAACCTATACAATTTAGGTTGTGAATTTGCTTCAACCGATTGTAATGCTGGGATTGTTTATGGGTTTTCACTTTGTGGGAATTCGGGGAGAGAGTATTTCAGGAAAGTGCTTTTTGATCCGGGTTGGGAAACAGGTTCTACAGGATCTGGGACGATTCACTTTGCGTACCTGGGGCTCAAAAACCTGGCAATTAGTTTTAAAGAGCTTTATCATGAAATAAAGTCTCCGGAAATGAGGGGAAACCTAAAATACAATTTTGAAGTCTTCATTGCTTTGTTAACAAAGCGAATTGATGATATAGATAATGAACAATTAGAAAGCTTTTCAGATTTACATGCATTCTTGTTCAAGTGGAATAACAATGATGAGAGCGATAATTTAATTGATTTGGCAAGGCTTATTGATAAAGCGGAAGATGCTTACCACTTAGAAAAACTAGTTGAACTAAAAATGAATGAGGAGGCGATTTTGTTGAACATTGAAAGCTTTAATTCTAATAAGTAATCTCAATTTTCTACTTTTTTTTAAAATATTCCCATTTTCTTGTAACAAATCATTTGCCTATGCATCCAAACTGAAATAAAAAACAATAACAATGAAAAAGAAGCTATTGGTTTTCGTATTCAGTATGGTTAGTATCTGGTTTTCTGCACAGGCACAGGAAGCTTTTCAGGTTAAAGTAACAGGTAAAGGCAATCCTGTACTGCTTTTCCCTGGTTTTGCCTGCACGGGTGAAATTTTTGATGAAACCGTTAAAGCATTGTCCGTCAACAATGAATGTCATGTGTTCACCTTCGCTGGTTTTGGTGGTGTTCCTGCTATTGAAATGCCCTGGTTGCCGAAAATAAAAGATCAGGTGGTGGCTTATGTAAAAACCAAGAAACTCAACAAGCCTGTAATCATTGGTCATAGCCTGGGTGGAACACTCGGTTTATGGCTGGCCGCTACCGATCAATCCTTGTTTAAAAAAGTAATTGCGGTAGATGCGCTGCCCTGTAATGGTGCAGTAATGATGCCTAATTATGATGCTTCCACCATTGTATACGAAAGTCCATACAGCAAACAAATGCTACAGCAGGACACGGCCAGTTTTCGTAAACAAGCGCAACAGCAGGTTGGCTTTATGATGTTGAATAAGGAAAAGCAGGCAAGGGTGGTAGACATGATGTTGCAGGCAGATCGAAACACCTATGTATATGGTTATGTTGATTTGCTTAAATTAGACTTGCGTAACGATATTGCCGGCATTCAGATACCTGTTGTGGTATTGGCAGCTACCCATCCCAGTAAAGCCATGATAGAAAAAACATACAAAGAACAATATGCAAAGCTTGGCAATAAAGTAATTCATTATGCAGATAGAGCGGCGCACTTTGTAATGTATGATCAGCCAGAATGGTATATCAGTAAAATCAAAGAAAATATTCAGTAAAGTGGTGGATCAGCAATTATTTACCCGCATTTATGAAGAGCAGTATGATGCTATTTTCCGGCTTTGCAAAGGGTATTTCGGTGGAGAAGAAAGCCTGGCAGCAGATGCCAGTCAGGAAGTGTTCATGAAAGTCTGGCAACACCTGTCTAAGTTCCGTGCCGAAGCTAAAATCAGTACCTGGCTTTATCGCATTGCCGTGAATACCTGTCTCACTTATTTGCGCAAAGCCTCTGTAAAAAGAGAAATTAAAACCAATCAGTTACCCGAATTAGCGGCGGAAGTATACAATCCCGTGATGGAAGATCGACTGAAGAAAATGTACAGCTGTATTCAGCAGTTGGATGAAAAGGGTAAGGTTATTATACTGATGGTTTTAGAGGGATTGGAATACAGCGCCATTGCAGAAGTAGTAGGCTTGAGAGAAGAAACCCTCCGGGTTCGTATTCACCGTATTAAACAACAATTATCAAACTGTGTACAGTTATGAAATCATTTACCAATTTGGAACAAGCCTGGCAACAGCAGTCCGGTAAAGGGGCTCAACGTCCAATGCCGGAACAACTAATGCAGTTGTCCGAAGAACAAGCAAAGCAGGTGAAATCTAAATTTCGCTTGACAATTGGTCTGCTGTCATTAACCGTTTTTATCCTTATCGCTTACTTTGCAACATACGCTGACTTAAGCTTTACATCATTTTCTATTGGCTTATTGCTGATGATTGTTTCGCTTACCATCCGTATTGTTCTGGAGTGGGTCAGCACACTTCAATTTCAGCAATTAGATCGATTGTTAGATTTTAGCACTTTCCTGCAACAGTCCACCGCTTTTTATAGCAAACGGAGAATATTGCACCTGGTAATCACTCCTTTGCTTTATGCTACTTATATAATTGGGTTTGTACTATTGCTTCCTGTATTTAAGCAGGAATTCTCTAACGGGGTTTATCTTTATTTTGTCTTCTCAGGTTTCGGTAGCCTCTTGGTACTTGCCTGGTTCATTTATAAGGCCAATCGTAAAGAGTTATCTGTGTTAAAAAAGTTACAGAGAGAAGATGCTTGATAGAAGGGATTGATTATTTTTTAATATCTTACTGTTGGTAAAAAATCAAATTCCCAACAACATGAGATTAATTCTATCCTATTTAGCAGTTCTGCTCTTATCAGTCAGTACATTAGTGGCGCAAAGCCCAAAACCAAACAAAATCCTCATTAACAATGTTGAAATTTTCAACGGTAAGGATGCTAAAACCATCAAGGGAAATGTATTGATAGAAAACAATATTATTACTAAAATTTCTTCTGAAGCGATTGTAACCGATAGAAGTGGGTTAACCCAGATTTTTGACGGGCAGGGTAAATTTCTTATGCCAGGTTTAATAGATTCGCACGTGCATTTGTTGTTTGAAAGCATTCCACAGATGCAGGCGATGGTGAGTGATTTTGCCATGTTGAATTTAATTGCAGCCAAGGCGGCTGAAAAACAGCTCTTAAGAGGATTCACAACTGTATGAGATTTAGGCGGTGGCTCATTAACGCTGGCAAAAGCAATTGATATGGGTTTGGCAATTGGACCTAGAGTTTACTCCAGTGGGGCTTTTATTTCACAGACAGGGGGCCATGGCGATTTTGGATTACCAACCGATGTGCCTCGTAAGATAGGTGAGCTTTCTTATCCTGAGCGAAATGGAATGGTTGCTGTTGCCGATGGAGCCGATAATGTATTAATGAGAACCAGGGAGCAATTGCGTCAGGGAGCCACCCAAATTAAATTGATGGCAGGTGGAGGAGTATCTTCTAACTACGATCCATTGGATGTAACACAATACACAGAAGCTGAATTTAAAGCGGCTGTGTCTGCAGCTGAAAATTGGGGAACCTATGTTACCGTTCATGCCTATACCCCCAATGCCATAAAGACGGCCATACAGGCAGGTGTAAAATGCATTGACCATGGACAATTGGCAGATGAAGCTACTGCTAAGCTGATGGCAGAGAAAGGAGTCTGGTGGAGTTTGCAACCTTTTGTTGATAATGGGAATTCTAGATTTCCAGAAGGAAGTCCTAATCGTTTAAAGCAGGATGAAATGAGAAAAGGAACAGATATCGCCTATTCATTAGCTAAAAAGTATAATATAAAAACAGCTTGGGGAACTGATATTTTATTTGATGCGAATGAAGCTACCAAGCAAGGTGAAAAACTATCCTCTTTAACAAGATGGTACACGCCTTTTGAAATTCTGAAAATGGCTACTTCATCCAATGCAGAATTATTACGAATGAGCGGTAAGAGAGCTCCCTATCAAAAAGGGAAATTGGGCGAGATTTCTGTAGGTGCTTATGCCGATTTAATTTTAGTGAACGGGAACCCATTGAATAATATCAAACTGGTAGAAAACCCAGATGCCAATTTTGTGCTTATCATGAAAGACGGGGTGATTTATAAAAATGCATTGAGTAAGTAGTTTGCATAATTAAGTGCCGGAAAAATAAATTCAGATTATAATATCTATAATATGAAATTGAAAATTACCGCTATGAAGAAAATTATTTTTATTGCATTGATTGCGCAATTGCCTCAAATCTTATTTGCTCAAGGCAATCAACCAAATGAAATTTCGGTAAATACGACTAAAGAGAAGATTGAAATTAGGTATAAGGATACTACTTATACAATTTCAATTGATCCAAAGACTGGCCTCAAGTCTTTAGATGGTGTGTATTATGGCAAAGACAAAAACCTAAAATATACATTTGATTATGTGGCTTATGTACCTTATCCACAAAAACTGGTTTTTTGGAATAAAAAAGATAGTACAAAGTATTATGACTTTAACGAGATGGAACCGAATTGGTACGGTTTGAACTGTCAGAATTTTATACTGAGAAAAAATGATATAAAAGCAAGTGGTCACATCAGATATGAATTTGATTTCTCATCCAAGAAAATGTATTATAACTCCGTGGATTATCAGAGTTTTATTGTACGCCACAATGTAGAGCCTAATGGGGTTTTTGCTGAGCGAACACTTTACTTCAGACAAAACTCAAATAATAGAATGTCGATACAGCTGTATGATAAATTTAAACAAACACATTTATTTGGGAATTTGTTAGAAATAAGTCCGGCATTAGGAACAAAATCATTTGATTGGCAAACTGCAAAAATCAATTTAAAGCAAAATCCTCCTAGTACTTATTTCCCTTTAGTAGCTAATTATTTTACGCACACAGATTTTAATAAATCAATACAGTTTGTTAGTCAGGCAACAGATAAGCAGCTTGGAAAAGAAATAAATCAGGCAATAACACTTTCTTCTGATTTAAGAATGTTGACAGTGTATAACAATCCTGTTGTAATACATATTATGCCAGAAGTTTGGGATCCTAATCAGGATAAGATGCAAAGTAGGGTTTATGGGTATAACAAGAATAATTATGCCAAATTCATGGACTTTGAATTGTCAACTGGGAAAAAAACAAGGCCAGCCGTTCGATACCGAAAACAGATTTTAATCCCAAATAAAGAATTTGAGCAGGTTTATATACCATTAAATTATAACGGGAATACGTTTCAGTTAGCTCCGGATATTGTCGGAATTATTCCTACCTATTCCATGGTAAGTGATGATGGTTTGGACGTTGATCATAAACGACATCCAGATAAATTTAGGCTCGGGTTTGGTTGGGTAACCGCATATATGAAGAATGACAGTTTAAGTTGGGGGTGGGCAAGTTCAGAATTTAGTCATGTAACCCCTCCGCTTTGGAAAGATTTCGATATTTATGAAGAAGGGGGAGATCCATTCTTAACTGGTATAAATGATTACCGAATGTCTAAACCAGTTTTTTTTGGAGAGACGAGTATTTCAAAACAACTGGCACTTGCGGAAGGAATGATATTAATGGGGCAGCTGTTTAATGGAGATTGGCAAATGTATGTACAACCCAATTATATTAATACAAGAGCAAATTTTAATATGCCCAACAACTATTCAGGTGATATCCCCGGTGGTAAAACTTATGAAGAAGCATTGGGCAATGGAATGAATTATCTAAAGAAGTTTAAAAAACAATACGACAAAGATGTAACAGAAACGGTGAAAATTTATTTGACCATGATTCAAAAAGACAATTATAAGAATGAATGGTTGGAGGCACGAAGGGCTGAGGAAAAAGCTTTTTTTAAAGAACAGGAAAAACGAAGAGAGGAAATAGAAGAGCGGTTGGCAGAAGCACGAAGGGCAAGAACCGCTCAACTGGTTCAACAGGCAGGGGAGCGAAGTTTTAGCAGCCGATTACAAAATATGAGTAGTACAAACAGTAGTTTAAGGGCAACACAAAGATTAACATCAGAATCTAATAGGATACGTCAGGCAACAGGGAAGGGCTATTAAGAATAAACTTTATTGACATTCTCACATTTGAATTGTACATTTAAGTAAATACCCCACTTTGCCATGCAAAAACTACAATTCAAACAACAGATTCATGCACCTGCACAAAAAGTCTATGAAACCATGTTAGGTTTACAAGACATTAGTACCTATCAAGGATGGACTTCTGTATTTAATCCAACTTCTACTTATGAAGGAAGTTGGGATAAGGGAAGCAAAATCCATTTTGTGGGGGTAGATGAAAATGGAAAAAGAGGGGGCATGGTTTCTGAAATAAAGGAGCACATGCCAGCACAATTTGTATCTATTCTTCATTATGGTTTTATTGACGGTGACAAAGAAGTAACAACAGGCGAGCTGGTTGAAAAGTGGGCTGGGGGGCATGAAAATTATTCATTTTATGAAGTGGGAGGAGTTACAACAGTAACTGTTGACATTGATGTCATAGAAGAATACTTGGATTATTTTAATAATCATTATCCGAGCGCCTTAGAAAAATTAAAGGATATCGCGGAAAAATAGTACCCCACCTATAATAAAATCATGACACAGCTCAATCCTAATAGCAAAGTCGTCTGGATTACCGGAGCATCTTCTGGAATAGGGAAGGCAATGGCTTTCGAGTGGGTAAGGCAAGGGTATAAAGTAGTCTTATCTGCAAGAAGAAAAGAGTTACTAGAAATTATCGCACAAGAAATTCAGCAAATAGGTGGCGAAGCTATTGTAGTGCCAGTAGATATTTTGGATGAAGCCGCAATAGCATCTGCTGTTGAATCAATCATTTCTCAATGGGGCAGGATTGACGTTGCGGTTGCTAATGCGGGCTTTGGGGTATTCGGAACTATTGAGCAATTGTCTGCAGCAGATTGGACAAGGCAGTTGCAGGGAAACGTTATTGGCTTGGCTTTGACTGTAAAATATGCTTTGCCGCATGTGAAGCAAACACAAGGAAGGATTGGCTTAGTAGGCAGTGTAGGCGCATTCCTTCCCAATCCGCATATTGGTGCCTACGGTGCTTCTAAAGCTGCAGTTCATTCCATTGGTCTTACCCTTCAGTTAGAATTAATGGGTACGGGGGTGAGTTGTACTGTCTTACATCCGGGGTTTGTTGTGTCTGAAATTGCCCGTGTAGACAATGAAGGTGTTTGGCATCCAGAACGGCCTGATCCACGCCCTGCCCATTTAATGTGGCCAACACAAAAGGCAGCTAAAGTGATGGTAAAAGCGATGTTACAACGCAAGCGTAATTATGTATTTACTGGTCATGGTAAAATCATCGTTGCACTCCAACGATGGATCCCGAGCCTAGTAAGGAAAATACTTTCAAAAGCACCTAAGTCCGAATAAATTTGTTCATCAAAAAGGTCTAAATCCCCCCTAAAACTGAACAAAATCACTTCAAAATCAATTGTAATTTTAATATAATTATAATTTAAGAAAATTATAACATTTCCGTTACTTTTGGTTGGACGCGGAAAGGATTGCAACTGCCAATGACTGATTTTGCTAATTAGTATAGTGACGAGTATTGCCTGCTTAAAATTAGGGAGGGAGATGAGTTTTATTTTAACCTAATCTTCAAAAAATATAGGAACCAGCTTTTTAATTATCTCTATAAAGTTTCCAAGTCCAAAGAAATTTCCGAAGAAATTGTTTTAGACGTGTTTCTGAAACTTTGGAATGGTAGAGATGCTATTACCGAAATTAAAAAAACTTGAATCTTTCCTCTATAGTGTAGCCCATAACAAGGCCATTGATTTTTTCAGGGCTGCTAAACGGAGCCCTGTATTACAGGAAGCCTTATGGGAAGCAATCACTGAAATTGCGGAAACATTGAACATTTCCGCCAATACCGTAGGGAATCACCTCGCCGCCTCCATAGAATTTATACGGGAGCCTCTTCGTAAGCATAATGCCCTGATACTCCTTCCTGCCAGTTTTTTTGAAAAATTTTTGTAACCCATTAGTACATCGCTTCTTTTTGATCGTCTTAGCCTAGACGAACCAGCCATATGCAAAATAAACTGAAGCAATTCTTGCCATTTCAGGTGCTACTTCTTGCGGGCCTCTTTTTAAATTCTTGTAAAAAGACAGATGCCCCCAATGCCAGCACCCCAATAGCCACACCTACCAACGAAACCCTGCAATTGGCCCCTTACAATTTTGTATTGGGTAACAATGCTATTTCTGGCAGTTACCAATTTACTTCTGAAAACAAATTGGTGGAACAAGCCAAAAAAATCAGGGAAATGGGCTCCAATATCCTCAAAATCACTTTGGGGAAAAACTCCCCTGATATTTATGGCATTAATGAGTTAGTCAAGAGCACGAATACCTTATCACTTTTCACGAATAATCTTCCCTATAAAGAAGTCTGCAATATGGACTTCAAATACATTTTTTTCTGGGTACATACATTAACTGGTATTGAATGGAAAAAAAGAATTTCTGTTGAACAAGAGCAAATTTTGTATGATGAGATGTACGAGTTTGCCTCTTATCTGCTAAACGAATATAATCAATCTGGTAAAACCTTTTTAATAGGAAACTGGGAAGGGGACTGGTTGTTGATTCCCAACTATGATAGAACCGTTACGCCTTCACCTAGTTTCACTGCGAATATGACCAAGTGGTTTCAGATAAGACAGCGGGCTATAGATGATGCAAAAAAGCAATCCAATGCTAAAAATGTTGAACTCTACTATTACATTGAAGTGAATCTGGTATTGAAAGGACTAAAAGGAGAAGCCTGTATTGCGCAAAGCATTCTTCCGAATGTAAATGTTGACTTGGTTTCCTACAGTAGTTATGAAGCCATTAAGAACAATCGAAACTATGCGGAGAAAAAAGAACAACTAGTTCAAGTTTTTGATTATCTAGAGAAGCAATTAAAGCCCAAACCTGGTTTGCCCTTTTCACGTAGAGTGTATATTGGAGAATATGGCTATCATGCGAAAGCTAGCCAGCCCGAATCTTTTAAAAAACAATATGAAGAAACCAAGGAGATTATGAAAATTTCTTTGGAACTCAATTTGCCTTTTGCTTTGCACTGGCAGATGTATAACAATGAATACGAGCCAACCGGCGAGTCCAAACAAATGAGTTTGATTAATGAAGAAGGGATAAAAATGCCGCTCTATCATTTGCATCAAAAGTTCTATACCGAAATGAATAGCTATCTCAATAGCTATAAGGCTAAGCACAAACAGTTTCCGTCTAGTCAGGATTTTAGAAAAAAGGCTATCGACCTATTGGATAATGAGAAATTCTAGGCATGCATAAGGTTGCATATGCCCATTGGGTATGATTTCTTATTGAATATATCTTATATTTATTTGAGATATATAAACTATGATTTCAAATAATAATATCCGTAAACCTCTATTTGGATTGTTCTTAGGCTGCGTCTTAGTTATTGCATTTGTTGTGGGAATCATTGACGCTTATCTGAATAATGATAATCTGAAGATTATAACGCGTGGCTGTCTGTTGGTTTTTTCAATCATTTATACGTACGGTAATTTTAATCGTTATCGAAAAAGTAAACAATCAGTTAACGGTTGATAAAGCTCTTGGATTATGCAACATTTTCTCCTTTTCTTTCTACTTATCATTGCCACCCGCGTAGTAGCACAAGACTCAACAGCCCATTATCCTGTATATATTGGAAATGATTTAGGCTTGACGTATACGGCTAATGGGTCAACTTTTAAAATTTGGGCACCAACAGCCTCAGCGGTTCGGATTAATTTGTACAAAACAGATTTGGGCGGCGATTCTTATCGCACCGCAGCACTAGAAAAAACTAAGAATGGAGTTTGGTTCATTACTATTAAGGAAAACATCAAAGACCAGTATTATACTTTTCAGGTAAATATCAATGGAGTATGGAGTGCGGAAACTTTAGATCCCTATGCCAAAGCTTGTGGTACCAATGGGGTTAGAGCGCAAGTAGTCAACTTGAAAGAGACAGATCCAGCGGGTTGGGAAAAAGACCAATCTCCCTCCTTTTCAAAAAAGAATGTACAAACCGATGCTATCATTTATGAATTGCATGTTCGAGATGCCAGTGTACATCCCAATAGCGGAATTAAGAATAAGGGAAAGTTTATTGGGCTTGCCGAAACGGGAACTAAAAATGCTGCTGGCCATTTTACTGGACTTTCACATATGAAAGAGTTGGGGGTAACGCATATTCATCTATTGCCTTTTTACGATTATAATAGTGTAGATGAATCTAAACCCAATCAATACAATTGGGGATACGATCCAGTGAACTATAATATACCGGAAGGATCTTATAGTACTAATCCTGCTGATGGTAAACAACGGATTAAAGAATTGAAACAGACTATACAAGCAATACACAGTAATGGTTTGCGGGTAATCATGGATGTGGTTTACAATCATACGGCTTTAACGCAGCAATCTAATTTCAATGTCTTTGTTCCTAACTATTATTATCGCAAACGACCCGATGGAAGTTTTTCGGATGCCAGTGCCTGCGGTAATGAAACTGCGAGTGACAAAGCGATGTTTAGAAAATTCATGCTCGAAAGTGTTTTGTACTGGGTAAAGGAATACCATGTAGACGGTTTTCGTTTTGACTTAATGGGCATTCATGATATTGAAACCATGAACCTGATTGCCGATACTTTGCGAAAAATAAAACCTTCCATTGTATTATATGGAGAAGGTTGGACAGCTGGTAGTTCTCCGCTGCCTGATAGTTTAAAAGCTTTGAAACACAATGCCAGCAAGCTTAAGGGGGTGGCTGTATTTAGTGATGATATGCGTGATGGAATCAAGGGCAGTGTGTTCAATGTAGATGACAGGGGGTTTGCAACTGGTAAATTAAACAATAGAGAGTCTGTAAAATTCGGGGTAGTAGCTGCCGGTCAACATCCACAAATCAATTATAGTTTGGTGAATTATTCCAAAGGACCATACACTTCCAGCCCTGCCGGATTAATTAATTATGCTGACTGTCACGATAATAATATTTTATGGGATAAGATTGCCCTTTCTTATAAAGAGGCAACTGAACAGCAAAGAATAAAAATGCACGAACTGGCCTATGCCATTGTATTAACATCGCAGGGCACTCCTTTTTTAACGGCAGGTTCAGAGTTTCTAAGAACCAAATACGGTGTTGAGAATTCCTTTAACAGCGGCGATAGCATCAATGCCATTAATTGGAATCTTAAGACAAAAAATTACGCAACCTATCAATATATTCAGTCTTTGATTCAATTAAGAAAATCGCATCCAGCTTTCAGATTGAATTCTGCTCAGCAAATTGCAGAGCACCTGGTGTTTCAGGATTTTTTGCCTGAAGGAGTTATTGGATATACTGTGAACGGTGCAGCAGTAGGAGATAGCTGGAAGAAAATCTGGGTGGGTTACAATGGGAACCTAACAGCCCAAACTGTTGAACTGCCTGACGTTAATTGGAAAATTGCTTCTGCCAGAAATGGGTCTGAACTGAAAGGGAACCGATTAACATTAGAGGGCAGTTCTGTCGTAATCTTATTTCAATAAAACTAATCGTATTTTAAGGAATGCATTATCAGGATCCCTTTGTTTACTATTTGAATATTTCTGCAGCCATTATCTTGTTTTTACTGGCATTGCCTACACTATTGAATAAAAGAGAAGTATTTAAAGTAAGATTGGCTTATTTCATGATTTTCTTTTCAGTAATTGCCACTTTTTTTATTAACCTGTTTATTTTTTATCCGGAGAACGAAAACCTGGTTCCTGTTGTTTTTTTTACTTTTTTCATACCGCATTTATTTGCTCCACTTGTATACTATTATGTAAAAAATTTATTAGGATATACTGTAACTAAAGGGATATACTTGAGTCAGATTCCTGCAGTTTTTTCCTGTTTATTTGGTATTTATTATGTTTTTTCAGGTAGATACGATAATGCTGTAGTAATTAAGCAGATTAATCAGGGGGATTTTCTGGTTTTTAATATTATCAACCTTTTTACCTTAATAAATACTTTGATTTATTGTACGAAAGCCTGGTTGTTTGCCAGCAAGCTTCAATTAGATTCCGGTGATCCTTTTTATCACCAAACGAGGATTAAAAAAGCCTGGGCAAAAGAATTTGTTGCTTTAATTTTTATTAATGTACTTCTTTTTTTAGTTATCCTGATTATATCCCATAGTTTTTTTGACATCTCTCAAATTACTATGGATTTGATTGTTATGCCTGTGTTCATGATCTTGGTTTATGGTCTGGTAGCGGTAAGGAGTGCCATGATGTACAAGGAGTTTGAGCACCAGTTTGTATTGTCTAAAATCGGTATTCAAAAAACCATGCAGGAACAGCGACTTTCCATTGCCAGAGACCTTCACGATAGTTTGGGTGCACACCTCACTTTAATTTCTTCTGTTTCCGATCAACTTAAAGCATCTGTTTCCGGGTTGGAAGAGGATAAAAAGGCAAGAATTGAATCTCTCTCAGATTACACGGATAATGCCTTGTTGGAACTCAGGAACGCCCTGTGGATGCTTCATACGGAAGAAATTCAATTCTCTAATTTCAGAAATAAAGTATTGAATTTTATAAATGCAGCTGGGGAGGCAAAGGAATTAATTCGTTTTCATTTTGATTGCAGGTATAACAGCAATAAGGTTATGGATTCCCAAATAGCAGTCAATCTATTCAGGGTTATACAGGAACTAATTAACAATGCCATTAAATACGCAGATGCTTCAGATATCTGGATTGATATTGACTGCAATGATAAATGTATAGACCTATTGGTAAAAGACAATGGAAATGGATTTGATGATACATCTGAAGGGGACGAGTCTTATGGTATTACAGGAATAAAGCAGAGAATTCAAAATATGAATGGTACTTGTAAAATGATTTCCAAAATTGGGGAGGGAACTTCCTTTCAAATAAATGTAGCATGGAAATAATTAAAATAGCTGTTGTTGAAGACAATATATCGGCACAGAGAGCATTAAAAGAAAAATTGAATAATTTTCCTGATATATGCATACAGGTGTTGGTGGCTAATGGATTAGAAATTAGTCAGGTGCTTCAAACGGGTACTTCTGTTGATATGATATTGATGGATATTGAAATGCCGGTTATGAATGGTATTGAAGCAACACGATTAATTAAAAAATTACACCCCCATATTAAGATTGTGATGATTACTATATATGATGATGATGATTCTATTTTCAATGCCATCAAAGCAGGGGCAGATAGTTATATCTTAAAAGAGACTAAGGCGGATAAAATTTATGAGACGATATTTGATACCATGAATGGGGGAGCTGTAATGTCGCCCTCCATTGCAGCAAAAGCGTTAAGGGTACTGAAAGAGTACAGTATTGCCAGGCCGGCAAATCAGTTGAAATCAGCAGAAGATGCACTTTCATTGCGGGAAAAGGAAATACTGGAAAATCTAAGTATAGGTTTAACGAATAAGCAAATTGCTGAACTCTTGTTTATATCTCCTTTTACAGTGAAAAGACATATTGAGAATATTTATAGAAAACTGCAGGCGCAAAACCGCACAGAGTTATTATCAAAGGCCAAAAACAAGGGATGGATTTAAATGATTTCTGCTTTTATTTCCTTGTTTTGCTGTTTGAAATCCACATAAGCTTTAATAAAAAGAAAAGGCAATCCAGCCCATGCTGTATTTCCAATAAATAAAGTGGTGCCTCCTAAAATTATGGAGATATGCATCACAATCATTCTCCCCTTGAACGGATCGCTGCTAATCATAAGTTTATGAGTGGAAGACCTTTTATGCATCCAGTCATTCATTACCAATCCTACAAGATTAATCATGAAAAAAATATCTTTAAAAAAGAAGATTTCTAGATTTTTTTTGATACGCTCATCGTTCCCCCAATCACTAACAAAACCAAAGAAAATGATGATGAACACAAAGTAAACAAAGAGTAGAAAAAGTCTAGGCCAGAATGGGTTGGTTGGAATTTCCGGATATGCTTCCCTGTTTTTGGCATAATATATTCCATCAATGGCTGATGCAATCAGCTCCTGCCACCAATACAGGTAAATCAGGTAAAAGATAGTACTGTCGCCGATTAGTAAACTATAACCCGGCAAAAGGACAGCAAAGAAAAAATTAGCTGCAGTAAAGAAAGAAAAGGTTGGCTTTTTGATAGCCTGAAAATACAATATTCAATTTTATAAAAAATGGGCTGAACAGCCCATTTGATTATTTTATTCATTAACGTAATAAAACTGGTCTACATAATTTTCGTAAATGTTTTTTTGTGGCAGATAAATAGCAACAAAATTAAATTCACCTTTTTCATAAAATAAAAATTCTCTTCCATCTGCACATTTGTATAATTTTCCGGTAATGCCCCCAATGTTTTTAAAATCACTCGAAATAATATGATGTTTAGATGCTAGTCCGCTTCGATTATTATCGTACAAATTATGTATCTCAATATTGAATTTTTCAACATATACTTTTAATCTAACAGATAGTTTTGTAAATGGTTTCTCGCTTTGATTTATTTCTTCTTTTGTCAACTCTCTTTTATAAGCAAAAAGCCGATTAAATTTGAGCGAAAGCCTTTCATCTTTTGTTACAGTATTACTGTTGTTATTGTATTCCACTGCGTCGCTTAGTACTTTTCCAGTGGAATTAATATTGACACGTTTCCCATTCAATGTAACTACTGCAGTTGGTCCGTTTCTAAAATCATTGACCATATCATATTGATATGGAATTACTAAATCTCCTTTTTTATTGATAAACCCAAATTTACCTTCTTGTTCTTTTTTTGCCGCTGCTAATCCATTGTGAAAACGGTCTATGAAATAGAATTTGCCGTTTGGTATGATTTGTTTTCCGGTAGTATCATAGACTGATCTTTCATATAGGCTTTCATTTTTCTTGTTAACAACTACAAATGAATAATCACTATAAGGCATGATGTCATAAAAAGTAGTCGGTATTATTTCTTTTCCATACCTGTTGATTACACCTCGGTATCTGTTATTGAGTGAATCGGATTTAGTTACCTTGTAGTACAAATAGCCCTTTTCGTTAGCCTTATAAACTTCATCAAAAATATGTATGCTGTTCCCTGAACTGTCAAATAAGCCATACTTGTGATTCACATTGTTTATGGCTTTTAGTTTTGCTAAATAGTATTTGCCACCTTCGAGTACTTCAATGCTAACCGATTCTTTGGGAATAATGGCTTTGCCTTCTTGGTTATAAATATGATAATAATAGGTTGTTTTTACTAAATACTGATGATTGGATAAGACATTTATTTGATCAAACGCTGGCGGAAGTATAACTTTTTTGGCACTTACTTTCAAGAGCCCTTTTCGTAAACCGTAAGAATTATAAATATAGTGGTCAGGTGAATGGTATTCTAGGTGCGGTAGAGGAATATTTATAACTTCTTCGCCTGTTTTAGTTACTAGTATTTGTTTACTTGGTTCATTAGCTTTGTTTAAATAAGCAATCAGTAGTTGGTCTTTGGATTCCTTTAGATATCTGTATTTTAAGGGGACAACAATCTTCAGTTTTGCATCCATAAGCCCATAGTCTAATGTGTTGGAAGATTTTTTTGAAATAATGGAGTGTCCATCAGTTAAAGTGATTATTTCATGATAATTACTTTGCAACAATTCTTTACCAGTGCCATCAAGTATACCCCAACCATTTTCACTCTTAACATAAGCTATGGTGCCAAGCATTCTATTTACTTCAAAATCTTTTCCTTCTAGATATTTAGGCTCGCAAATTATCCTTCCAAATTTATTAATATATCCAATTTTGCCATTAGCAACTACTTTACTATATCCATTGACAAATTTATTTATCCAGCTGAATTGTGGTTCAATAAGGATATTCCCGCTACTGTCTTTTAACCCCCATTTATTTTTGTTGTCACCATCTCCTCGAAAAATGATTTGGCTATTCAATTCTATTTGTGCTAAAAAAGTTAATAGTAAAAATAGGCTGAGTCTCATATGGTATAATTATACATACAATTTAACTATTTATTACATTTATAGAACATATTACAGCATTACGGCAGTACCTTTAATTAATAGCATATGACACTTATCGCCATTTTCTTTCCTGCACTTTCCTTTTTCTTAAGAGGCAGGCTATTTACGGCCTTCATCTGTTTCATTCTTCAGATAACGCTGATTGGATGGGTTCCTGCTGCCATTTGGGCGGTTATCTCATTGCAGAATGACAGAGCAGATAAGCGCAATGAGAAATTGATAAAAGCCATTAAATCAAAATAATATAAAAACTTTTTAATCATTTATTATGCTTTGTATCAAGCGACTTTTAAAAGTTATATTATTCTTGATTCTTTTATTATCAAGCTTTTGTTTCACTTCCCAAGCTCAATCTAATAAGAAGTTGCTAATTGAACACCTGAAAGGTGATTTTTATGTTTATACAACCTATAATACCTATCAGGATAGTAAAGTGAGAGCTAATGGGGTATATCTGGTTACAAAGAAAGGAGTGGTGATGTTTGATACACCCTGGGATACCACTCAATTTCAACCATTACTAGATAGTATTTATAAAAGACATCGTCTGAAAGTTGTTATGGCTTTTGCTACCCATTGGCATAGTGATAAAACAGCCGGATTGGAATATTATCGCAAAGCGGGAATTAAGACCTATACTACTGTGCTCACAGATATGCTGAGTAAAAAGAATAATGCTAAAAGAGCAGAATTTCTACTACAGAAGGACACGAGTTTTAGTTTTGATCAATATCAATTTGAAACCTTTTATCCAGGGGAAGGGCATACGCAGGACAATATTGTCATCTGGTTTCCCAAAGAAAAAATTTTGCTGGGTGGCTGTTTAATAAAAGGGGCGAAGGATGAAAATCTGGGATTTCTCGGAGATGGAAATACAAAAGAGTATGCAAATACCTTGCTTAAAGTTCAAAAGAAGTATCCCAATCCCAATTATATCATCACAACCCATAGCGACTGGCGGGATATTAATTCTTTAAAAAATTCTATCAGACTGGCGAAGGAATTAAATGCTGAAAAGGAATTGCGACATGTGGTTCTCTTTGGCTGGAAAACAAATGCCAACAAAGATACTGTAGCAGCAGCTATTAAGGCTTTTGAGGCTTTGCCTAAACAAATCAATTGGATTAAAAAATTTGAGTGGGGCGTAAACAACAGCCCTGAGAATCTGAATCAGGGTTTAACGCATTGTTTCCTACTAACTTTTGCAACGGAAAAGGAGAGAGATGCGTATTTAGTTCATCCCATACATCAGGCTTTTACAAAGTTGTTGCCGAATATTTTAGATAAAGTAACCGTGGTTGATTATTGGGCAAACTGATTATAGATAAACATTGCCATGGATTATACATTCAAATATGAACAAAAGCCATTTACAATTTAGCACCATTGATGAATACCATCATTGTTTTGAAGCGCCTATTCAGAAAAAACTGCAGCAACTAAGAATGGCAATTCAAAAAGCGGCGCCTCAGGCTACTGAAGGGATTAGTTATGGTATGCCCGTTTTTAAATTAAAAAAGCCGCTGGCCTATTATGCAGTGAACAAAAATCATATTGGCTTTTATCCAACACCCAATCCCATTGTTCATTTTGCAAATGAATTGGCATCCTATAAAACCTCAAAAGGAGCTGTGCAGTTTCCCTTAGATCAGCCATTGCCATTATCATTAATTACAGAAATGGTGCTATTCAGAGTCAGGGAAATATTATAGAAAACCCTTCGCTTTCAACCAAACCTGTAATGATTTAAACCAGTCTGTTGGCTCATGTTGGTTGTTCAATCCAAATCCATGCCCTCCCTTTTCCATCAGTAATAATTCAGCAGGAACTTTCTGTGCGTCTAATGCAGCTTTCATTTGTAAACTGTTTTCTACCGGAACGGTTGAATCGTCCTTGGCATGAAAAAGAAAAGTAGGTGGGGTAAACCTGCTTACCTGCAAATGAGCAGAAAATTGATCCCTTGTTGCCGCCTCAGCATCTTTCCCAATCAGCTTAATCCTTGAACCTTCATGTCCAATGCCGTCCTCCATACTGATAACGGGGTAGGCTAGTATTGCAAAATTGGGTCTGGCATTGGTTCTGGATGCCAAATCATTCAGGTTGAGTTGATATTGAGTGGCCAATGTACTAGCCAGATGTCCACCTGCCGAAAATCCAATAACGCCGATTTTGTCGGGATTTATTCCATACATGCCGGCATTGTCTCTGATATATTTCATTGCAGCTTGTGCATCAATAAACGGTACCCATTCTTTATTGAACATACAAGTATCATTGGGCAATCTATATTTTAATACGAAAGCGGTAACTCCAATAGAATTGAAAGCTTTGGCTATATCGTGACCTTCATGCTTGGCGGCTAAAATAGTATATCCACCTCCGGGTAAAATTAAAACAGCGGTTTGGTTGGTAGTCGATTCAGTGGCTTTATAAATGGTAAGGGTTGGATGGTTAACTTTTGTATACACTTCCTGTCCCCACTGATTCACTTGAGTTTTATTTTCTGTTCCGCAATCTTTTGATTTGGGTATTTTCCCATTGTACAATGGAATTTCAGTTTGTGCGCTGGTGCTTGCCATAATTAGTGAAAAGAATAGGGTATATGCTGTTTTCATCCTGTCAATATTCAGTTGAAGTTAAATATAATCAGTAAATTACTTGGTTTCATACGCATATAATGAGTAAACAATTTAGCCTATCCATCTTACTATTGTTCTTGCCATTTTTACTTTGGGCTGATCATTATCCTATTAATAAAAATATAGATGTACTGCATTATTCATTTGAACTGATTTTGTCGGATAGTACCAATGAAATAGTTGGAAAGACTGCAATAAGGGTCCGTTTTGATAAAGAGGGTACAACTCAATTTCGCTTAGACCTGGCCAATGCTACTGCTCAACGGCAGGATAAAGGAATGAAAGTGGATGCCATAAAAGTTGGTAGTAATGCTCTCCAGTTCAAACACGTTAATGACGAACTTTTAATTCAGCTGGCAAAATCCACGGTAAAAGGTGAGGAGTTGGTTTTCACCATTCAATACCATGGTGTTCCATTTGATGGTCTTAGAATAGGTACTACAAAATTTGGTGACCGTAGTTTCTTTAACGAAAACTGGCCCAATAGAACCCGGCATTGGTTGCCTACCATTGACCACCCTTATGATAAAGCCACTTCTGAATTTATAATAA